>Ga0207645_10000178_pt1 | contig 50810 bp, 41 predicted proteins | sample KBSM53metaG_FD_184331 | JGI IMG/M metagenome (GOLD analysis project Ga0207645, IMG submission 184331) | Miscanthus rhizosphere microbial communities from Kellogg Biological Station, Michigan, USA - KBS M5-3 metaG (SPAdes) (version 2) | ecosystem: Host-associated > Plants > Roots > Rhizosphere >...
CACGGATTTCCCGAAGTCCGCGAAGGTCCACGTGGTCGGTGCGGGCGTGATGGGCGGCGACATCGCCGCCTGGTGCGCACTTCGCGGTCACCGCGTCACCCTGCAGGATCGTGGCCTCGAGTTCGTCCAGCCCGCGCTCGAGCGCGCGCGGGAATACTTCGAGAAGCGCGCGCGTGGCCCGGGTGAAGCGGACGAGACGATGGCGCGACTGACCGCCGATGTTGAGGGTCACGGCGCCGCCGAGGCCGACATGGTGATCGAGGCGATCTTCGAGGATGCCGATGCCAAGCGGGCGCTTTACGCGCGTCTCGAGCCCCGGCTGCGGGAACGCGCCGTCCTCGCCACCAACACCTCGAGCATCGTGCTCGAGACCCTCGCCACCGGGCTCGCCGACCCAGGGCGGCTCGTGGGTCTGCACTTCTTCAACCCCGTGGCGCAGTTGCCGCTGGTGGAGGTCATCGCCTCCGAGCGAACCCACCCGCACATACAGGCCGCCGCCCAGGCTTTCACGCGCGGCATCGACAAGCTGCCCTTGCCCTGTCGCAGCGCCCCGGGCTTCCTCGTCAATCGCGTCCTGATGCCGTACCTGTCCGAAGCGATGCTCGCGGCGCGCGACGACGTGCCGCTCGCCGTGATCGATCGCGCCGCCGAGGAGTTCGGCATGCCGATGGGCCCGATCGAGCTTGCGGACACCATCGGGCTGGATGTCTGCCTGCACGTAGGCCGCATCCTCGCCCAGGCCTTCGGGCGACCGGGGCCCGAGTCGGTCGCACCGCTTGTCGAGGCTCGCAAGCTCGGTCGCAAGAGTGGCGAGGGGCTGTACGTGTGGCGGGACGGCAAGGCCGTGAAGCCGCCCGCTGCGGCGAGCGCCGTTCCGGACGATCTCACCGACCGGCTGATGCTGCCGATGTTGAACGAAGCGATCGCGATCTTGCGCGAGCGGGTCGTCGGTGACGCCGATCTCATCGACGCGGGCGTCGTCTTCGGAGCGGGCTTCGCGCCGTTTCGCGGCGGGCCGCTGCGCTACGCCCGCGAGCGCGGCGTGGACAACGTACTCGCGCGACTCGCCGCGCTCGAGGCGCGATATGGCGAGCGCTTCCGCCCGGATGCGGGCTGGGTCGCGTTCGGCGCCGGCAGCGTGTGATACGATCCGCTGCCGTGGCGCACACATGTGCCGGCGAGCATGTGCGCCACTAACGCGGACGACCGATGACGGACAATCCTCAACCGATCGACCCGAAGATTCTGCGCGTTTTCTCGCCGCTCGACGGCCTGAAGAACGAGAACCTGCGTGCGCTCGCGCGCAAGACCGCGATACGCGAGACCGGTCAGGGTCGCTTCCTGTTCAAGGAGGGCGACACGGAGAAGCGCACCTACTACCTGGTCTCCGGTACGGTCGACCTGCTCTCGGAAGGCAAGATAGTCGGTACGATCAAGGGCGGTACTCCAGACGCAAAGCATCCCCTCGCGCCGGTCCTGCCGCGGCGATGCAGCGCGCGCGTAGCCACCGACGGGATCAAGTACCTGTCCATCGATAGCGATTTGCTCGACGTGCTGATCACCTGGGACCAGACCGGCCAGTACGAAGTCGGCGACCTGCGCGCCGGAGCCGCCACCGACGATGACTGGATGACGCTGCTCCTGCAGAGCCGAGCGTTCCACAAGATCCCGCCGGCGAACCTCCAGGCGGTCTTCATGCGCATGCAGCGCATGACCTACTCGGCCGGCGACACCGTGATCCGGCAGGGTGGCGAAGGCGACTTCTTCTACGCGATCGTCGACGGCCGCTGCCTCGTGACGCGCGAGACGCCGCTCAATCGCGAAGGCGTAAAGCTGGCCGAGCTCGGCAAGGGCGATACGTTCGGCGAGGAAGCGCTCATTTCCGGCGCAAAGCGCAACGCCACGGTGTCCATGCTGACCGACGGCGTCGTGATGCGGCTCGGCAAGGACGATTTCAACACGCTGCTCAACGAGCCGATGCTGCAATGGGTCGACGTCGCGGAGGCCCAGACGGTGATCGGCCGTGGCGGCCGCTGGCTCGACGTGCGCCTGCCCAGCGAGTACGAACACGCCCATTTCGACGATGCGCTGAACATCCCGCTTTATTTCGTGCGTCTCAAGCTCAAGACGCTCGATACCGCGGTGCCCTACGTTGTCTGCTGCGACACCGGAAGACGCAGCTCGGCGGCCGCCTATATCCTCAGCGAACGCGGCTACGACTCGTACGTCCTGAGGGGCGGTATCGCGACGACCGACCTCGCCGAGGCGCTGATCGGAAACACCGGCCGCACCTGATCGCTCGAGTACCGACTCGTGTCGAGCAGGTCAGCCGCCGCCTCGTCCGACATTGCGCGGCCGCGAATCCTCCGCTTCGAGCTCGGCGTCGAGAACCATCGTTTCCCGCACGCGCAGCGCGGCCGCGCCGCCCGCGGTCAGCCACTGCTCGAAATCGCCTGCGGACAACGGACGCGAGACATAGAAGCCCTGGATCTCGTCACAGCCGACCGAACGGATCATGTCGAGCGTTGCCGCGTCCTCGATTCCTTCCGCCACCGAGCAGATTCGAAGCGCACGCGCCATTGCCACGACCGCTGCGGTGACGCCCGTCGCGCCCAGGTCGCTGTACAGATCCGCGATCAGCGACCGATCGAGTTTCATGCAGTCGAACGGCATCCTGCGAATCAGCCCCAGCGACGAGTAACCCGTGCCGAAATCGTCGATGGCGATGCGTACACCGACGCTGCGCAGGGAAGTCAGCCTGTCTCGCACCTCCCTGGGCGCGTCGATGAGGCTGGCCTCCCTTACCTGCAACTCGAGCGCACCGCCAGGCAGCTGCGTCGCCGCGAGGATGTCCTTGATCGAGGTCACCAGGCGCGGGTCGCGGAGCTGGCGGCCGGAAAGCTTGACCGACGCGAAGAACGTCCCCTTCAGGCGTTCGCGCCAGTCGGAGAGTTGCCGGCAGGCCTCCTTGATCACCCAGCGACCGATCTCGTCGATGAATCCCGTCTCCTCTGCTACCAAGATGAACTCCTCGGGGCTGACGGATCCGAACTGCGGATGTTCCCATCGCAGCAGGCACTCGACCCCGGTCAGATCGAGTGTTTCGATCGTCACGCGTGGCTGATACGCGAGCCGCAGCTCCCGGCGTTCGATTGCACCTCTGAGCGCGGACTCCATCAGAACCCGCACCCGCGAGCGCGCCCCTTGTGCGGTCGAGAAGAACTCGAAGCTACGCACGTCTGTGGCCTCATGGGCAGCGCCGTGTGCGCTCGTCAGCAGCCGCTCGGCGTCGTCTCCGTCCTTGGGCGCGAGCGCTATCCCGGCGCTTACGGCGGGCGCGTACTCCGTGCCGAGACACATGATCGGATGCGAGATCGACGCCAGCACGCTGCGAGTCACCTCCGCGAGCTGTTGGGGTGATCCGGGGCTTCGCAGCAGCATCGCCAGCTCTCCGTCGGCGATCCGGCACACCGTATCGAGACCCTCCTCCCAGGCGATGTAGCCGCCCAGGCCCATGCGCATCAGTTCGTCCTGGACGCCCTTGCCGACCTCGGTCACAACCGCGCTTACGAACTGCGCGCCATGGGCCTGTAGCAGGCGGTCCAGGTTGTGCAATCGAATTGCGACGATTCCGACGGTGGACGCCATGGTGTCGGCATCTGCCAGAGCGGCTGTTATCCGCTCGACGAGGTGTCGCCGGTTGTGCAAGCCGGTTGCCGTGTCGAAGTAGGACAGCCGGTGCACGTTCTCCTCGGCATCACGCAGGCGTGTCAGGTCCTGCAGCGTGACGATGACCACGCCCCTCTCGCCGGCGCCGTGGGGTTGAATCAGCTCCCCCTCCTGGTGCAGACACAGCTCCACACCGCGAGCGACGTGCAGGCGGTGATCAAAGCTGAAGGCCCCGGCTCCCGCCGCACAGCCCCGGAATGCTTCGCGGACGGCATCTTGTTCGGCCGGGTCCAACCGCGTCACGAAGTGCTCGTAGTCCCGAAGCGATCCCGAGTCGACTGCCAGCAACACGGCCGCCATGGGTGACAGGCTCACTGTGCGACCCTCGAGGTCGAGCTCCCAGTGGCCGACCCGGGCGATGCGCTGGGCCAGCAGCAGTTTCGAGCGGCTCGACCAGACGTCGTTCTGCAGTTCCTGATCGCGCAGCAGGAAACGCACCCGCTCCACCAGCAGCCGCGGATTGAGGCCCTTCTGGGCGAAGTCGCTGGCGCCGGCCGCATACGCATCGCTGATGGCCGCGAGATCATTGCGCCCGGTAAGCATCAGCACCGGGAGGTTCTGGCCATCCGGCCGCTGCCGGATCGCATGACAGGCCTCGATCCCCGTCATGTTGGGCATCATGACGTCCAGGATGACCATGTCCGGGTGACTCGCGGCGAACTCCGTCACCGCCTGCGCCCCGTCATGGGCCGTGATCACCACGTACCCCGCGCCCGCGAGCGCCGCCTCCGTGAGCAGCCGATGCCCCTCATCGTCGTCGGCGATCAGAATCGTCTTCGCCCTGAAAGTACTCATGCGCGGTTCCTCCGTGCTCCGGCGCCATGGCTCCGGTGAGCGCCTGTCTTCGTTACGAGCCATTGCTACGTTCCCGTCCTGCGGCCGGTCAGCTCTCTGAGCGCGCCCTCGAATGCCGCGTAGGACTGCCGCAAACCCACGGCTGCCGTTCGCACCGCGGCGATGTCGGCACCGTCCCGTGCCATCGATTCGCATCGATCCAATTGCTCGGCGAGGCGGCGCCCGCCGAGATTGCTGGCCGCCGACTTGAGCGAGTGAGCCGCGGCCGCCACCGCCGCGAGGTCGCCCGCCGCCAATCCCCTCTCGATGCTCTGTATGGTCGCCGTGCCACTCTCGAACAGCAGCTCACACAGTCGTTCGAGCACGTGCGGCTTGCCGAGACTGCGAATGGCCTTGATCTGCTCTACGTCGAGCACCGACGGTGAGGACTGCGGTGCCGGCTCGAAAAGCGGGGCCGCCAGCATGTCCGTGACGGCCGGATCGAACATCTCGGATTCGGCTTCGGTCGTGTCGACCGGAACCGTTTCGGTCGTTGCCGCATCGGCCTCCGGCTCAATCGTTGCTTCCGCGGGCTCCGCGGCCCGGAGGGTTCCGCGCGCCTCGGCGATCGGCAGCAGCGCCTTGGTGAGCTGCGCCGCCGAAAACGGCTTGCTGAGAAAGCCATTCATGCCGGCGGCAATACATCGCGCGCGGTCGCGCGTCAGGACGTTGGCAGTCAGCGCGATGATCGGTGTCGGCGGCATGCCACGCTCGGCCTCGTTGCGACGGATAGCCGCGGTGGCGGCAAACCCGTCCATCCCCGGCATCTGGCAGTCCATCAGCATGACGTCGAAACGCCGCTCGCGCGCCGCCAGCACCGCCGCCTGGCCGTCATTGGCCAGCGACACGCGGCAGTGACTCTCCTCGAGCATCGCGACCGCCACTTCCCGATTGACCGCGTTGTCGTCGACCACGAGCACCGCGAGGCCAAGCGCAGGCGTCGGGCCGGCGGTGGCCTTGGTGCCGGCGGCCGACGGCGCATTGGGGGTTCCCGTGCGGGGCGCCCGCGACGCGCGCAGCGCGACCTTGAGCGACTCCTGGCGCACCGGCTTCGCGATGCATGTGTCGGGCTCGATCGCCTTGGTTCCTTCGTACGTCGCATCGAAGTCGAGCGCGGTGAGAAGCACGATGTAGGTGCCGCCGACTGCCGGATCCATCCGGATCTCGCGCAGCAAGTCGGCCGAGGACGCATCCGGAAGCCCGTGGTCCAGCAGGACGACGTCGAACGGCTGATCGCGCAGTGCGGCGCTGCGCAGACGTTCCGGCAGCATCTTGCCGCGATTGAGCACGGTGACCTCGGCAGACCAGGTCTTGAGGGTCTCCTCGAGACCCATATAGCTCGAGGTGCTGTCGTCGACGACCAGCACACGCAGCCCCTTGAACTCCGCGGGATCCCCCTCGTCGGCACGATCGCGCTCTGAAACCTCGAACGGCAGCGAGAACGAGAAGGTGCTTCCATGGCCCGGCTCGCTCCGCAGATCGATCCTGTCGCCGCCCATGAGGCGTACCAGGCGGGTGGCGATCGAGAGCCCCAGTCCGGTACCCCCGATTCGCGTCGCGTTCTCGAGCTGCGTGTAGGGCTCGAAGACAGCCGCATGCTGGGTGGTCGGTATGCCCGGCCCGGTGTCCGTGACGCTGAAGACGAGGCTTCGACCTTCGTCAGCGGACGTCTCGTCCGCCACACGCAGCTGAATCTCCCCGCGCTCGGTGTACTTCACCGCGTTCGACAGCAGGTTGCCCAGCACCTGGCGCAGCCGCAGCACATCGCCGACGACGCCGTGCGGCACGGTGGGCTCGACTCTGCAGATCAGCTCGAGGCGCTTTCGCTCTGCCGCGCCGGCGAAGAGCTGCCCGACATCCTCGACGAGCTCTCGTACCTCGAACGGCTCGCGGAGCAGGTCCAGTTTGCCAGCCTCGATCTTCGAGTCGTCGAGGATGTCGTTGATGATCTGCATCATCGTTTGCGCGGCAGTGCGCATCGATTCGACGAAGCGCTCCTGCCGCTTGTCGAGCTTCGTCCCCGCCAGGAGCTCCGCCATGCCCAGCACGCCGTTCATCGGCGTACGGATCTCGTGGCTCATGTTGGCCAGAAACTCGTCCTTCGATCGCGTCATCGCTTCCGCCGCGCGGAGCCGCATCTCCAGCTCGCGCGTCCGCTCGATGATCTGCTGCCCGGACTCGAGACGAACGTTGCGGAAGTCCCGCTCGTACTCAGCGAGTCGGTCGGCAAGCGCGTCGAAGTTGGACGCAAGCTGGTTGAGCTCGTTACGGCGCCGCAAAGCGGATCCCTGCTCCGCCGCTGGACCCCAGGTGCCGACCCGCGTTGCGCTCGCCAGTTGCGCCAGTGGCTCGACGACGTGTCGCTTGAGCGAATTTGCCCCCAGGAACGCCAAGAGCATCCCGATCGCGAGAGCGATGGGCAGCTGGGCTATTTCTCGACGCACCGCGCTCCAGACTGCTTGGTGATCCAGCACGGCGATCATCGACGCCGACAGATTCGGACGCAGCTGCACGGGGAGCTCGAGCGGGATCGGCTCCAGCGCCAGCAGCCGCATGATCCGATGGTGCAGGCCGGCGTCCATGACCGGGACCGCCGCGCGGTTCCTCGTCGACTGGTCGCCGCGGACGTACTGTCTCAGGATCTCACCCGACGGCATGATCAGCGTCACGGACACAAGACTTGGATGCCTGGCCGCCTTGCCCAGGAGGTCCGCGCCGCGGCCTTGGTCGTAGGCTGCAGCGATCGACGGTGGCAGCGTGCGCGCAAAGCTGGCTGCATCGTGGCGCGCAAACCAGCCGGCCCACAGCACCGTCACAAACTGCGCGGCGAGCAGTGCCACGGCAACGGAAAGCATGACAACCAGCCGGAATTGGTGTCCCAGCGGCAGCGAGTCGAGCAGCTCGCGGAATGTACGCCGCGCCACAGCGGCGGCCGTGGCCGGGTCGCCCTCGGCGCGGGCAGCTGGGGGTGCGCGCTTGCGCGCCGGATTGGTCGACCTGGCCGGTTGCTCGGGTGCTTTCGTCACGCTCTGTATCCGCGTTTTCAACAGGGCATCGACCCGGGGCAGATACCGGGCCGTTCGCCGCCAAACATAATCAGCTGCCGGAGCGGTGATTTCTGTGAGCTCGATCAGACAAAGGGCGGAAATGCCGCGAACGCGGGTGCCGACCGCTGTGAGTTGCTGCGTGATCGATGGAGCCGGCGGTCAGGTGAGCGCTACCAACCGGCGGAACGGCATCCTGGCTGACAGGACGACGCCCCGGCGTTACATGGTATGGGTGGGCTTGTCGCCGCCGAGCGCGCCGGCGAGATACGACTCGATTTTGCGCTGGGTGTTGCCGCGGTCCTGCTCGCTGAACTGCACGCCGATCCCCGCGGTCCGCTTGCCCTGCGCACCCTTGGGTGTCATCCAGATAACGCGTCCGGCAACCGGCAGCTTCTCGTCCTCACCCATCAGGTTGAGCAGCATGAAAACCTCGTCGCCGAGGCGATAGTTGCTGCTGGTCGGGATGAAGAGGCCCCCGTTCTTCACGAACGGCATATAGGCCAGGTACAGCGCGCTCTTGTCTTTGATCGTGAGCGTCAGCAGACCCGGCTTGTTCGGTTGCCGCGAGACAGGGCTCATCCATCCACTCCTTTCAATCGCACGCTGCCGGCGAGTTCCACCAGCCAGGACTCGACCAGCAACTGCCCGCCGACCGAGCCGTCCAACAGGCGCTTTGCTTCGCGCAGCCGGTCGACGAGGCCGAAGAGCGCGGTTATGTTCACTTCGCTGCCGACCCTTTGCAATACGGCGTCCTCCGGAAGCGTGACTGGCGTCGCATCGGCAAGAAACCGACGGCGCGCCAGGCCGCCTAGCCAGCTCTCGAGCCAGTCGAGGCGCGCAGGGAGACCATCGCCCAGCATGTCCTCGGCGGTGGCAGTCACGTCGCGCCGACCAGAAAAATACGAATCGAGCAGCCCGCACATCTGCGTGTCGAGCTCCGCGGCATGTGGCGCAAGCTCGAGCGCGCGTAATGGCGCGCCATGCGCAAGCTCGAGGAGGCGCGCCGGCGGTTCGCTGCCGAGCTCGGTGGTCAGCCAGGCCCGCGCGAGATCGGCGTCGGGCCGCGCGAGCTCGATCCGCTGGCAGCGGCTGCGCAGCGTCGGCAGGATCGCCGATGGTCGTGAGGTCACCAGCAGGAGCAACGTTCCGGATGCGGGTTCCTCGAGGGTCTTGAGCAGCGCGTTCTGCGCGTTGAGGGTCATCGAGTGCGCGGGCGTTACGATCGCAACCCGCGGCCCGCGGCGCATGCTGGTCATGGCAAGTCGCTCCGCCAGCTCCCGCACCTGATCGACCGCGATCGTCTTGCGATCCTCCGGGCGCTGCAGCCAGTGCAGGTCCGGGTGCGATCCCGCCCGGGTCAGCATGCATTCCGCGCATGCGCCGCAGGCTTCCAGCCGCTCTCCGCGACCGGTGCAGACGAGCGCCGCCGCCAGCGCCGCGGCAAACTGCTCCTTGCCGACGCCGACCGGCCCCTGCAGCAGGAGCGCGTGTGGCAGACGGCCGCCCGCGATGGCCGCCTCCAGCCGCTCCCGCGCCGCCGCATGCCAGGGCAGCAGCTCGATGCGGCTCCGGGCTGGATTTCCAGGTGCGCTCATGTCAGCAGCGGGCCCAGGGCGGAATGCACGGCCGCCTCGACCTCGTCGATCGTCCCTGCTGCATCGACGATCCGGATGCGCTCGGGCTCGAGCTTTGCGCGTTCCAGGTAGACGTCACGGACGCGCTCGAAGAACTCCAGACGCTCGGCCTCGAACCGGTCCGTGGCCGGCGCCTGGCGCGCCCCGGCCCGCCGGAGACCGAGCGCGACCGGTGCGTCGAGCAGCACGGTGAGATCGGGCGTCAGGCCAGGATGCGCAAGCTTCGCAAGCGCATCGATGTGCGACTGCGCGATGCCCCGCCCCCCGCCCTGGTAGGCGTAACTCGCATCGGTGAACCGGTCACAGAGCACCCACGCGCCACGTGTCAGCGCTGGCTCTACCAGGTTTGCTACGTGCGTCGCGCGCGCGGCGAACATCAGCAGCAACTCGCATGACGGTGGCATCGGCTCCGCGGATCGCTCGAGGAGCAGCTCGCGCAGACGCTCCGACCGCGGCGTGCCGCCGGGCTCGCGCGTTACGACCACCTCACGGCCGGAAGTTCGCAACCATGCAGCCGCGCGGCCGACCTGCGTGCTCTTGCCCACGCCCTCGCCGCCCTCAAAGGTGATGAATCGGCCGCGCACTCAACGCCCCCGGTTCTGATGCCGGAGCCGGCCGAGATACTCGGCAACCGCACGCTCGTGCTCGCCGTGCGTCTTCGAGAACTTGTGGCTGCCGTCGCCAAGCCCGGTCGCGACGAAATAGAGCTCGCCGCGCTCGTCGGGTTGCACCGCAGCTCGCAGTGCCCCGGCTCCGGGCAGGGCGATCGGTGTCGGGGGCAGGCCGGCGCGCACGTAGGTATTGTAGGGGCCGTCCCGCTCGAGATCCGAGCGGCGGAGATTACCGTCGAATTTCGGGCCGATGCCGTAGATGACGGTCGGATCGGTCTGCAACCGCATCCCGAGACGCAGTCTCTCCACGAAAACACCGCCGATGCGCGCGCGCTCTTCCGCGAGCGCGGTTTCCTTTTCGACGATCGAGGCGAGTATCAACGCCTCGTAGGGCGTCGCGATCGGAAGATCGTCCGCGCGGTCGTTCCATGCGGCTGCCAGCTCGCTCTTCATCCGGGTCCGTGCCTGCCGCAGGATCTCGAGGTCCCCGGTGCCCTTGTCGAAAAGATACGTGTCCGGGAAGAAGAGCCCCTCGGGATGCTGACCGGGCTCGCCCAGCAGCCGCATCACCTCGGCATCCTCGCGGCCACGAAGCGTCTGTTCGAGGCGACCCTCGCGCTCGAGCGCCCGCCGCAGGTCACGGAAATTCCAGCCCTCTACGATCGTGAGCGAGTGCTGCAGCACTGCTCCGGATGCGAACTGCTGCAGCAGTTCCGCCGGAGTGGTTCCAGGCTGGATCCGGTATTCACCGGCCCGTACGCGTCCGTCCGCACCGGTGAGTCGGGCGTAGGCCACCAGCAGGCGCGGGTGATCCAGCCACCCTCGTTTGGCCAGTTCGCGCGCGGTCGCCCGGAGCGGCTGGCCACGCGGAATCTCGATCTCGACTGGAGCCGCGCCGGTAGTAAGCGGTTCCGCGAGCCAGTGGCGAAACGCGACCGATGCGGCGGCGCCGACGAGCAACACCAGAACGGCGATCACGAGCAATGTGCGCTTCATCCGCGCTCGCCTGCTGCCTCGAGATGCATCCGCAGCCTTTGCGTGACCTCGCCCTGTGGCCACGAACCCTCACCCGAGACCTCGATCACCGGCCGGATTCCAGTAAGCGCGTTGGTGAGGAAGATCTCGTCCGCAGCACGGAGCTCGGGCAAGCCGAAGTCGCCGATCGAGACACCCAGGTCGAGCGTCTTCGCCAGGTCCAGCACTTGCTGGCGCATGACGCCTGCAACACCGCAGTCACGAATCTCGGGCGTGTGCAGTCGGCCATGGCGCACGAGGAAGATGTTGGCCGCCGTCGCGCCGATCACCCGATCGTCTGTGGCGAGCATGAGCCCCTCGGCGACAGCGGGATCGTCCCACTCGGCACACGCCAGCACCTGCTCGAGACGGTTGAGGTGCTTGATGCCCGCAAGCGCAGGGTTGCGTGCAAGTCGGGTCTCGCAGACCCGCACCACGATGCCCTCGCCAGCCGTCGTGGCGCGCCGCGCGCTCGCCACCACCACCCGCGTCACGGTCGGCTCGCGCGGCGCCCGGTAACCGCGCGGGCCGCTTCCTCGCGTGACGACGAGCTTGACGACAGCTGAGCCCGCGTCGTCGAGCACCTGCAGGCACTCCTCCTCGAGCAACGCAGGCTCCGGCATCGGGATCCCGAGCCGCGCACATCCTGCCTCGAGTCTGGCCACGTGCAGCGGGAACGCCCTTATTCGACCGTCGCGGGCCGCCATGGTCTCGAAGAGGCCGTCGCCGTACTGCAGGCCCCGGTCATCGGCCGCAACGGCACCCGCGTCGACACCGTTGACCAGCCGACGACCCATCAGGCATTGCTCCCCAGCGCGCGCAGCAGCCCACGCGCCTTTGCGCGTGTCTCCTCGAGCTCCGCCGTGGGCGAGGAGTCGGCCACGATGCCGGCGCCGGTGCGAAACTCGATCGCGCTATCGTCTACGGTGATCGTGCGGATCAGGATATTGAGATCGAGCGTGCCGTCGATGCTCAGGTAGCCCATCGAGCCTGTGTATGCGTCGCGGGGCTCGGCCTCGAGATCCGCCAGCAGCTGCATGCAGCGGACCTTCGGGCAGCCGGTGATCGTGCCGCCAGGGAAGACCGCCGCAATAGCGCGTCCCGGCGTGATGTCGTCGGCCAGTTCACCGCGCACGTTCGAGACGATGTGATGCACGTGCGCATAGCTCTCGATGGTCATGAACTCGTCGACCTTGACGCTGCCCGCGCGGCAGATCCGCCCGAGATCGTTGCGCTCCAGATCGACCAGCATCACGTGCTCGGCGCGCTCCTTCTCGTTGAGGCGCAGATCCGCGCGCAGCTCCGCGTCGGCGTGCGCATCGCGACCGCGCGGCCGCGTGCCAGCAATCGGCCGGGTACTCGCGATGCCATTCTCGATGCTGATCAGCCGCTCGGGAGATGAGCTCAGCACGCTGAACCCCGGCAGGCGCGCGATCCCGGCAAATGGCGCAGGGTTGGCCGCGCGCAGCCGCCGGTAGAGCTCGCCTTCGTCCATGCCTGGCGCGAGTTGCGCGCGCCAGCGGCGCGACAGGTTGGCCTGGTAGACATCGCCCCGGCCGATCGCCTCGAGTGCCGCCTCGACCACGCGCAGAAAGCGTGCGGGCTCCTCTTCGTGCACTTCGCCGGTCACCGCCGACCCGCGCTGCGGTGCTGGCGTGTGCGCGGAGCGCAACCTCGCCAGATCCCGCGCAACGGCTTCTTCGAGACACTTCGCTCGTTCGGGCTCTGCCACCACCCACGCGTGGCCTTGCTGGCGGTCGCGGACGATCGCGCCGCGCATCCGCCAGGCGAGCGCCGCGGGGCGCATCGAGCGCGGCAGCCGCAGGCTGGGCTCGACCTGTCCCGCGAGCTCGTAACCGAGGTAGAGAAACCAGCCACCGGCAAACGGCAGTTTCGCCGCAGCGCCTGCCGCTCGCTCGTGGCACCACCAGGCGTCGAGCGCCGGCAGAAAGCGCGCATCGTCGCTGCGACGCGCCCCTTCGAGGCGCAGGTCGCCGCTCAGGGAGAGCTGTTCGCCGGGGAGCGCGAGCAGCAGGTCGTGCCGCCCGATCGCCGGTCCGCCGCCGATGCTCTCGAGCAACACCGGGTAGCGATCGGGGTAGGCTTCATGAAGCTCGAGCAGTGCATCGGCGTGCAGCTCCAAGCTCTCGGATGCGCGCTCCTTTGACGTCGCGAACTCCACCGGGGACGATCCCGGCGCGGCAGGCTCAGTCCGGAGCACGGAACACGAGGCTGCCGTTCGTGCCGCCGAAACCGAAGGAATTCGACAGGGCGACCCGGACGCGTGCCTTGCGTGCAGTCCGGGGCACGTAGTCGAGATCGCAACCTTCGTCGGGATTCTCCAGGTTTATCGTCGGAGGCAGGATGCCGTCGCGGATGGCGAGAATCGAGAAAATCGCCTCGACCACGCCTGCTGCACCGAGCAGGTGTCCGGTCATCGACTTCGTCGAGCTCACCGCGACCTTCTTTGCGTGCTCGCCGAGTGCGCGCTTGATCGCGATGGTTTCCGCCAGGTCGCCGAGACCGGTCGATGTCGCGTGCGCATTGATGTAATCGACTTCGGAGGGCGGGATCCCCGCATCACGGATCGCGCTCGACATGGCGAGACGCGCGCCCTCCCCGTCCTCGGGTGGCGCAGTGATGTGATGCGCGTCGCCGCTCATGCCGAAGCCGATCAGCTCGGCGTAGATGCGCGCGCCGCGCGCGCGCGCCTGCTCGTACTCCTCGAGCACGATGGCGCCGGCGCCTTCGGCCATGACGAACCCGTCGCGATCACGGTCCCAGGGCCGGCTCGCGCGCTCGGGCTCGTCGTTGCGCAGCGACAGCGCCTTGGCCTGCCCGAAGGAACCAAGACCGAGCGGTGTAAACGCCATTTCCGCGCCGCCCGCGATCATCACGTCGGCATCGCCGTACTGGATGCAGCGCGCGCCGATGCCGATCGAATGCGTCGAGGTGGTGCAGGCCGTAACCAGTGCGAGGTTCGGACCACGCATCCCGTAATGGATCGAGACCTGGCCGGCCGCCGCGTTAATGATGCTGCCGGGAATGAAGAACGGAGAGATCTTGCGCGGCGACTTGGCGTCGAGCCACTTCTCCGTGTTCTCTTCGATGGTGGAAAGCCCGCCGATCCCCGCGCCGATGGCCACGCCGATCCGCGGGGAGTTCTCCTCGGTGACCTCGATGCCGGAATCCTTGACCGCCTGCACCGCCGCCGCGAACCCGAACGGCACGAACGGGTCGAATTTGCGGATGTCCTTCGGCGACATGTACTCCTCGGCATTGAAGCCGACGACTTCGCCGCCGATGCGCGCCGGAAAGGCGCTGACGTCGAGCTTGGTGATCGTGCGTATCCCGCTGCGACCGTTGACGATGCCGTCCCACGCGCTCGCAACCGTGCTGCCCATCGGCGAGACGACGCCTAGGCCCGTAACGACGACTCTGCGCCTGGTCAAGCTCCGTCTCCCTGCTGGCTGGGCGGTCGCAGGCCGCTCGTGCCATCCCTGGCCACGAGGGGTGATGAATCAGGCCTGAGCGCGTCGCTCGTTGATATAGTCGATGGCCTGCTGCACCGTCGTGATCTTTTCGGCATCCTCGTCCGGGATCTCCGTTTCGAACTCCTCCTCGAGCGCCATCACGAGCTCGACCGTATCAAGCGAGTCCGCGCCGAGGTCATCGACGAAAGACGAGTCGTTGGTGACTTCCTCTTCCTTGACCCCTAGCTGCTCGGCGACGATCGCCTTCACCCGCGTTTCGATGCTGCTCATGTTCTCGGAGTCCTGTGTGGGGAACGGATCTGCACACCGTGCCCCGTTGGGGCAGACGGCATGGGCCGCGTATTCTAAGTTAAGCCCGAATAGGGGTCCAATTGGCGGGATTATCGAATCAGATCATGTACATACCGCCATTGACATGCAGAGTCTCGCCGGTGATGTAACCCGCCTCGGGCGATGCGAGATACGCGACGGCATGCGCGACGTCCTCAACCGATCCCAGGCGGCCGAGCGGCACCTGTGCAAGCAGCGCCGCTCGGGTCTTCTCATCGAGCACACCGGTCATGTCCGTCGCGATAAAGCCCGGTGCGACGACGTTGACGGTGATGCCGCGCGAGCCGACCTCGCGCGCAAGACTCTTGCTGAAGCCGATCATCCCGGCCTTGGCGGCGGCGTAGTTGCTCTGCCCCGCATTGCCCATTACCGCGATCACCGAGGCGATGTTGACGATGCGGCCGTAGCGCGCCTTCATCATCCCTCGCATCACCGCCTTGCAGGTGCGGTAAACCGAGCTCAGATCGGTCTCGAGCACGGCCTGCCAGTCCTCGGCGCTCATCCGCATCAGCAGGCCATCGCGGGTGACTCCCGCATTGTTGACGAGGATCGCCGGCATACCTTCGGCAGCGTCGAGCTCCTTGAAAAACGCCTCTACCGAATCGGGCTTCGCGACGTCGAGCACGGCGCCGCGACCGGCGAGTCCGGCCGCAGCGAGGTACTCGCCGATCGCCGCGGCACCGGAGGTGCTGGTCGCCGTGCCCACGATCTGCGCGCCGCGCCCGCCGAGCTCGAGCGCGATCGCGCGCCCGATCCCACGCGATGCGCCAGTGACGACCGCTGTTCGCTTCTCAGACATGTCCCTTCTCCCGGCAGGTCGCAAGTGCGGTCTCGAGCGTCGCAGGATCGTCGACTGCAAGCATGGTGAGATCCGGCCGGCGTTCGACCCGCCGGTTGAGCGTGGTGAGCACCTTGCCCGGGCCGCACTCGATCAAGGTCGTTGCACCCTTGGCGATCATGGCGCGCACCGTGTCCGCCCAGCGCACCGGGCTGAAGAGCTGCTCCTTGAGCGCGCGGCGGATGCCCTCCTCGCTCTCGTGCGTGCGCACCCCGACCGTGTAGACGGCGGGGACGTCGGGCATGCGAAGCGGCGTCTGCGAGAGCCGCGCGGCAAGCTTGTCCGCCGCACCCCGCATCAGGCTGCTGTGCGAGGGCACGCTCACCGGTAGCAGCACGGCGCGCTTGGCGCCGCGCGCTTTTGCGGCCTCGATTGCACGCTCGACCGCCGTCTTGAGCCCGGCGACCACGACCTGGCCCGGAGCGTTGAAGTTGACGGCCTCGACCACTTCGCCCTGTGCGGCTTCGAGACACGCCGCCTCGATCTCGGCGTCATCGAGGCCGATGATCGCCGCCATTGCACCCTTGTCGCGCGGCACGGCGGCCTGCATTACCTGGCCGCGGAAACGCACCAGGTCCACGGCCACGCGGAAATCGAGCGTGTTCGAGCAGACGAGCGCGGTGTACTCGCCCAGGCTGTGGCCCGCCATGGCTGCGGGCCGCGGCCCGCCTTGCGCGCGCCACACGCGCCAGGTCGCAACACCCGCTGCCAGCATTGCGGGCTGCGTGCGCTCGGTCGCACCCAGGTCGGCCTCGGGGCCGTTTCGAGACAGCTCCCAGAGGTCGTAGCCGAGCACCCCGGATGCCTCGGCAAAGGTTTGCTGAACCAGCGGTTCCGCCGCGGCGAGCGCCGCGAGCATGCCGACCGACTGCGAGCCTTGTCCGGGGAAAACGATTGCGAGTGTCATGATTCGATTGATCCGGCGGCCGGCGGTGACGGCCGATTATAGCGGCGCGCGCTCCGGGCCCCGCCGGGCGAGCAGGACCATCGCGCAGAGCGCCCCGCCGATCGCGCCGTAGCTGTGGGCTTCGTGTATGACCGGCACGGTGAGCGACTCGGCAGTAAAGGGCAGCGGGCCGCGCAGGTGCTCCCAGATCAGCTTGCCGATGAAGATCGCCGCGATGCTCACGGTCAGCGGGTCGCGCCGAACCCGGAGCCACGCCACGAGGCCTGCGGTCATGAACCCGTGCAGCACGCCCGACAAGCCGACGTACCACTCGATCTGGGGCTCGAACGCGAGGAACCCCAGGTCGATCGCCGCGGTCGAAGCGAGCATTACCGCGATCCATTCGCCGGGCGAGTACTCGCCGGCAAAGAGCACGAAGACGAGGACGAGCCCGAGAACATTCCACAGCAGGTGAGATCGATCGGCATGAACCAGATGACCCGTCAGCAGGCGCCAGGCCTCGCCCGACAGCACGGCCGCGCGTTCGTAGCGCAGCACCTGCGCTGCGTGATCACCGCCGTACATCACCGCGAGCAGCACGACGAGGATCGCGACGGGCAGCAGCCAGACGTGTCGGTGCGGTGGCAGGCGAAAGCGCGGGTTGCGTCGCATCGCGGGGTTGCGAGTCGGGCTCACGGTCCGATTTGTTATGATCCGCTAACTCTACCGCCAAAGCCCCGCACTATGACGACGTTCCTTCCCGGTGCCAGCCATGCAGGCATCGCGCGATACCGCTTGTCCGCGCCTCGCTGCGGATACGCCGGCTTCACGCTGCTCGAGATCATGGTCGTGGTCGTGATCCTCGGCATCCTGGCGGCGCTGGTCGCGCCGAACGTCATCCGCCGGATCGACGATGCCAACATCACCAAGGTGAAGCAGGACATCCGCGCGCTCGAAACGGCGCTCAATCTCTACCGGATGGACAACTTCCGCTACCCCACCACCGAGCAGGGGCTTGAGGCCCTGGTCAAGCAGCCCAACGACCCGAACATCCGCAACTGGAAACCGGGTGGCTACGTGCGGTCGCTGCAGAAGGATCCGTGGGGCAACAACTATGCCTACATCTCGCCCGGCACGCGCGGCGGCGACTACGACCTCTACACGCTCGGCGCCGACAACCAGCAGGGCGGCGAAGGCACCGATGCGGACATCGGCAACTGGAACATCGAGGAATGACCCTACGGACCTGACGGGCCCGCGGTGTCTCCGGCCTGCCTCGGGCTTTACGCTGCTCGAGGTGCTGGTCGTGCTCGTGATCATCGGCATCATCACCGCAATGGCCGTGGTGTCGACCGGTGTCCTCGGCGGAGATCACCAGATGGACGAGGAAGCGCAGCGTCTGCAGGCGGTGCTTGCGCAGGTGCGTGAGGAATCCATGCTCGATGGGCGCGATGTTGGTCTGCGCGTCGACCGCCAGGGCTATGACTTCCTGCGCTACAACGGTCGCGTGGCGGCCTGGGAACCGGTGGTCGACGACACGCTGCTCCGCGAGCGCGAGCTGCCCGAAGGCCTCAATGCCTCGCTCCGGCTCGAAGCCCGCGAGGTAGAGCTCGAGCCCCGCGCGGCGCCGACGGAGGACGAGCCCGCTCAGCCGCAGGTCCTCGTGCTGGCATCGGGCGACGTAGTACCGTTCGAGATTCTCCTGCATCGCGACGGCACGCAGGAGACCCGCCGGATTACGGGGACGATCGAGGGCCAGTTCGAAGTGCACGACGATACGCCGCGGCGGCCATGAATCGTCTCGATCCATCCCGATCCCTGTCGACCGGTCTGCGACGGTTGCACAGGGAGTGCGGGTTCACGCTGATCGAGGTGCTCGCGGCACTGATTATCGTTGGGCTCGGGATGCTGGGTGTAATCCAGGCGGTGATACAAGCCGCCAACAACGGCACCTACCTGCGCGAGAAGACGCTGGCGCACTGGATCGCGATGAATCTCGTCACCGAGCGGCGGCTTATGACCACACCGCCGGAGGTCGGTACGAGCTCGGACATCATCGAGTACGCCGGGCAGCGATGGCGCTGGACGGTCAAGGTCTCGGAGACGGCGGTCGAGACCATGCATCGATTCGACGTCGGAGTCGGCCTCGCCGATGCACCAGAGGGTGCGACGCTCGCAACCGCGATGGGCTTCTATGGCACCGCGATCGCACCTGCCGGCATGTCGAACGTGCTTTGGGACGGGCGGCGCGGCCAGCCCGGTCCTGGGCCCGGCGGTCAGACCGGAGACGACGAACCCGATCCTGCGCAGGAGCCGTCGGACGAGCCCCCTCCCGAGGGAAAGCAGTGATGCGCGTCGCGAACTCATCGACCCGCGGATTCACGCTGCTCGAGCTGCTGGTGGCCATCGCGATCTTTGCGGTCGTCAGCACGCTCGCGCTCACCGGCTACACGCAGCTGCAGCAGCAGAGCGAGTACGCGGAACAGCGGCTGAACCGGCTTCGGGAAGTGCAGCGTGCGGTGCAAACGATCTGCCAGGACCTGGAGCAACTCGAGCCTCGCCCGGTGCGCCAGCCTCTGGGCGACGGGCAGATGCCCGCGCTTCAGGTGACCGATGCCCTCGAGTATCGATTGCAGCTCACGCGCGCAGGGTGGAGCAACACCGCGGGTCTGCCACGGCCGACGCTGCAGCGCGTTGGGTATCGGCTCGATGAGAACCAGCTCTGGCGCGACCACTGGCCGGTGCTCGACCGAACGCTGGTCGTCGAACCCGTGAAGCAGCGGATGCTCGATGGCGTGCGCAGCATCACTTTCCGCTTCCTCACGGCCAACCGTGACTGGGTCGATCGCTGGCCGGCGCAGCCAGTTGGCGGCGGGCGCATCGAACGCAGCCGGCCGGCGGCAATCGAGGTCGTGTTCGAGCTCGAGGATTGGGGCGAGATCCGCCGCCTCGTGGAGATCGCGGGATGATGCGGGCAGCGGCACGACGACGACAGCGCGGCGTCGCGCTGATCACCGCGGTGCTGATCGTGGCGCTCGGCACCATGCTCGCCGCGAGCGTGTTCTTCCGCGGCTACCTGGACCAGCGGCGCAGCGCGACGCTGTTCGCGCTCGACCAGGCCTACGAGGTCGCGCTTGGCGCCGAAGCATGGGCCGCCGATTTCCTGCGCCAGGACCGGCAGGAGTCCAATGACGACCACCCCGCCGAGGCGTGGGCGCAACCTCTGCCACCGCTGCCACTTGACGACGGAGGCACGGTCGAAGGGCGCCTCGAGGATATGCAGGGCCGGTTCAATCTGAATAACCTCAAGAAGCCCGACGGCACGACCAACGAGGCCGCAGTCGAGCAGCTCGAACGCATTCTCCAGATGCTCGAGATCGAGCCCTCGTGGGCCGCAGCGATCGCCGACTGGGTCGACATTGACGCGGAGCCCGGGTTTCCCGACGGTGCGGAGGATTCCGTTTACACCTCGCTCACGCCGCCCCATCGCGCCGCAAACATGACGATCACGCGCGCAAGCGAGTTGATGGTGCTGAACGGCTTCGGCGCTGAGCGCTACGCGAAACTCGCGCCCCTGGTCACCGCGCTGCCGGTGGGCACGAAGCTCAATGTATGCACCGCGCTCCCTATTGTGCTGGACGCGCTGAGCGAATCGGAGCGCGAATTCAGCCTCAGCCCCGATGACACCGCCAAGCGACGTGCTGATACGTGCTACCCCACACTTGACGCCCTGCATAACAAGCTCGGCGACGAGGAATGGGCCAAAGTACAGAACTCGATCACAAATTCGAGTGATTGGTTCCGCGCCAGCGTGTGGGTCACTATTGGCACTACCCAGTTCACGCTGTACAGTTTGCTCGTGCGCGAAGGCCGGGGCCCGGTCCGGACAATCCTGCGCAGTTTCGGCAGCGAGTAGCACTCCCGAGGTTCGATGGCAGAGACACTGGTGATACGGCTCCGAGCCGCCCCGGAGGCGCCGGCGTCGTGGCTCATCGTCGATGCCAACGGGGCACGCTCCGGTCCGGCGCGATCCGGAACGGTTGCCGAAGCGCTGCCGCTCGCGGCCGGCCGACGCGTACTGCTCCTGGTGCCGGGCTCCGAAGTTGCACTCGCCGAGCCCGAGCTGCCGATGCGCGGCGGCGCGCGCGTGGCGCAGGCCGTGCCCTTCGCTCTCGAAGAACACCTCGCCTCGGACGTCGACGCGCTGCACTTCGCGATCGGCAGCCGCGCGGATTCCGCCATGGGCACGCCGGTCGCCGCGGTTGCGCGCGGGCTCATGGATCGCTGGAGCGTTACCTGTGGCGAGGCGGGTCTCGCGCCGCAGGCGGCCTACGCTGACTCGGCTGTCGTGCCGGCGATGCCGACCGGCTGCACACTCCTGCTCGATGAGAGCGCGCTGTATGTGCGCCGAGCCGAAGCGATGCCCTTCGTACTCGACGCCGAGCCCCTGGCCACCGCGCTCGACATCGCGCTCGGCCCGCCGGCGGACGAAGGCACGCCGGGCGAGCATGTCACGTTCTTCGTTTCGCCCGGCGAATACGAAGCCAACCGTGATCTTATCGAGGGATTGCGCGCACGCACCGCGAGCCTGCAGGTCAAGCTGATGACCGAAGGTGCGCTGCCCGTGCTCGCCGCGCAGGCGGTCGGCGCGCACGCGGTCAACCTGCTGCAGGGAACCTACGCTCCACGCCGGTCGGTGAGCGGCGGGCTGCAACGCTGGCGTCTGCCCGCTGCGCTTGTGGCAGCGTGCCTGCTTGCGTTCCTCGCGGTCCAGGCGCTGTCGCTGTGGAAACTCTCGCGTGCAGAAAAGCGCCTCGACGCGCAGATCACCGAGGTGTTCCAGCAGGCGCTGCCCGGCCAGCCGGTCGTCGATCCGCGTACGCAGATGCAGGGCGTGCTGGGTGGAGGCGGGTCCGCCCACGGAGCTCTGTTGCCGACGCTTTCGGTGCTTGCGCAGGCGCTGGCAGGTGCGCCTGCCGGCGGCAAAGTCGAAGCGATCAACCTCCGAGGCGATGCGCTCGACCTGCGGCTCGTCGCGCCGACTGTGGAAGCGCTCGACGGTATCAAGCAGGCGATGGCGCGCAACGGAGTCGACGCGGAGCTGACATCGGCAACGCCGCGCGGCGACGTGGTCGAAGGTCGGCTGCAGCTCAAGCTCGGACCCGCATGATTCTCGATGCCTACATCGGCCGGTTGCGCGCCTGGCTCGCGGGCCTCTCGCAGCGTGAGCGAACGCTGGTCCTTGCGGCGGGCGGTGTCGTGGCAGCGGCTTTGCTCTATTTCGCTCTCGTCCTGCCGTTGCAGAGCATGACGAGCCGCCGCGAGGCACGGGTCGTGCAGAAGTCCGCCGACCTTGCATGGATGCGCCAGGTCGCGCCCGCAGTCACCGCCGCGGCTGCGGGTGGCGCGACGGACGTCGCGACCGGCGAGTCGCTGGTTGTGCTGGTCGACCGCACTGCGCGCGAGGCTGGTCTCGGCACCGCGCTACGCGACCAGAGCCCGAACGGTGAAGCCGGTCTTCGGTTGCGTCTCGAAGCGGCAGCGTTCGACAGGCTGATCGAATGGCTCGGACAGCTCCAGGAGCGTCATGGTGTCGCGATCGAAGCTGCAAACTTCGACGCCACGGGCAATCCCGGACTGGTCAACGCCAGCCTGACGCTCGCACACCCGGCGGGAAGTTGAGATCACCCGCGCCGCCAGCGCGCCGCAGGTCGCGGCGCCGCCCCACTCTCCTGATCGTTCTTGGCCTGCTCGCAGTGGCAGTGTTCGTGATCGCCACGCTGCCCGCCGGCGTCGTCGTGAGTCGTCTCCAGCGTTACGGCGTCGCGGCCGATGCGGTCGGAGGCACGGTCTGGTCGGGTCGGGCGCAGGGACTCGCGGCGCGTGGCAATTACCTCGGCGACCTGCAGTGGTCGCTACGGCCGAGTGCACTGGTGCGAGGTACGCTTGCCGGTCACGCGGTGCTGAGCGCCACGGATGGTCGCATCGAGACCGATTTCGCACGCGCCTGGTCGGGACGCGTGCGGCTCGAATCGGCGCGAGCCGATCTGTCACTCGGCTCGCTAGCCGCGCTTGGCATCCCGGTCGCACGCAACTGGCGCGGCCGGCTCGCGGCCGATCTGTCGAAGCTCGAGCTCGACGCCGACTGGCCGATCGCCGCGGCCGGTACCATCGACGTAAACGATCTCACTGCGCCGCCGCCTCGCAACACGATCCTCGGTGGCTACCGCCTGACGTTCATTGAGTCCGACGGCGCCGGAGAGCCCCTGAAGGCAGCGCTCACCCAGACGGACGGTCCGCTGCTGCTCGATGGCGAGCTCACGCTCGGCCGGGATCGCAGCTTCAAGCTCGAAGGGCGTCTCGCGCCGCGTGGAACCGCACCACCGGACCTGGCGAATCTGCTGCAGGCCCTGGGCCCGCCCGATGCACGCGGCCGACGTCCGTTCAGCATGTCCGGGACGTTCTAGTCTTTCTCCGGCCGAGTTGGGGTGACAGTAGCTGCTCGCTGACGCTCGGCCTTAGTGACTGCTCGCCGACGCTCGGCCCGGGTGTCTCGCTGGGCCGGTGACCACGATCGAGGGTCGTTGCAGAGCGGAAGATGGGTGCCCCGCACACCCTGTCGGCGCACACTGCTCCCTCAGCGGTATCGCGGAATCGTTGCAGAGTCATGACTACCAACTGGCCGCGCTCCGGCGACCAGTCACCGACCGAGCGGCGGCGCGCAGCACCCCGTCCGGCCAAAACGAGGGGTTAGGTCTCTGGCGTCCAGGCGCGCCAGGCGCGCTGCAAGGGGAAATACAGACCGACGCTCACCGGCTCAGGACCGAGCCGGCGAGCGAGCTCGGCATAGCGTTGCAGCTGAGCGGCGTAGCGCTGCTGCTCGCGATCGAGAAACTCATCGAGACTGCCGCCCTGGTGCGGGCTCAGCTTGTAGTCGACGACCCACCGCCGACCGTCGGCCGCCACGAAGCTGCGATCGATCACCACGTGGAGCAGCTCGCCGCGGACACGACCCGAGAGCGCGAGCTCGGTGACGGAATCGGCGTGCGCGTCGAGCAGCCAGCGCCCGCGTTCGTCGCCCAGCATGGACTGCACGGCGAGAATCACGCGCGCGACCGCCGCAGATCGCAGCTCCTCCGGCACGCCGAGCTCCGCGAGCTCGTCGGAGAAACGCCGCTGCGACGACGCGGCGTCGAATGCCGCCAGTGGCGCGTGCGCGGCGAGGCGCTGCAGCTCGCGGTGCACGACGGTGCCGACGTGACGGGCGGTCTGCGACACCCAGTCGAACACCACGGCAGGCGTAGCGGCAGGGCGGGTCGCTGCCCTGACAGCCACGCGCGGCGCGGGCGGCGGCACCGGCGGTCGCCAATCCGGCGGCAGCCAGCGCAACGGTGGATCGCGCGCCGGTTCCTCGTCGGTGCCGTCAGGCGGTGCACCCCCATGCACGAGCTGCGCCGTGAACTCCCCCGCCACCACGGGCCAGAGCATGCCGAGCATGCTCGCGTGCGGCGGATCCAGTACCGCCGCCCCGCCCTCGTCTTCGCGCAGGTTGCAGCTGCCGATCAGGTGCAGCCAGCGCTGCGCGCGGGTTGCCGCTACGTACAGCAGGCGCCGCCGCTCCTGCAGGAGCCTTTCGCGCTCCTGACGCCTGAGCCACTCGTAGAGCGGATTGGGCTCGTTACCGGCTTGTGCAAGCGGGGCCACCACGAGGTCCACATGATCGGCCGCGATCTGCGTCGTCCAGCGCAGCAGCCGGCGTTCGTCGTCGCGCGGCAGGCGCTCCAGGCCCGGCACGATCACGGTGTCGAACTGCAGGCCCTTGGCCTTGTGGATCGTCGAGAGCTCGATGCGCACCTTCGGGTCGGGAAGCGTCGGCGCATACAGCCGCTCGAGCGCCAGCGCGAGCACCGCGAGGTCGAGGGCCGGGCCGTCGCGGCGCTCGGCGTCGGCCAGTACCTCGAAGAAGGCTTCCGCCTCCTCGAGGCTACGCGCGTCGATAAGCGTTGCCGGCCCACCCAGCGAATGCCACAGACGCTCCACGGTGTCGCGCACGCCGAGCAACCGCAGCTCCGCCAGCGCTTGCTCGAGTCCCTGCCAGGTGCGCAAGAGACGCGCAGCGGCGTCGGGTCCGAGCACGTCGCGCCATCGGCCCTCACGCAACAGATCCGCGACTGTCCGGTCAGGCGTATCGGCGACGAGCTCGTGCAGCTCGGCCAGCGTCAGCCCGCACCACGGCGCACGCAGGACGCTGAGCCACGCGGCGCGGTCGCCAAGATGCGAGAGCGCGCGCGCAAGCGAAAGCAGATCGAGCACCACCGGCCGCTCGCCGAGCGGGTCGATGTCGGTCGCGCGGAATGCGACGTTGCGGCGGGTGAGCTCGGCGACGATCTGCACGAGGTGGCTGCGACTCTGCACCAGGATCGCGACCTGGCCCGCGGAGGTCTCCTCCAGGCGTGCCGCGGCGAGGTCGGCCACCTCACACGCCTCCCGGAGGCGGCCCGGCAAATGCAGCGCGTGTATGCGCACTCCTCCGTCGGTGGCGGCGTCGGGGCTTGCGGCGACGGGAAGGTACGCCACGGCGCCGCGAAACACGTCGTCGTGCGCTGGCAGAATTCGTGGAAACGCATGGTCGAGCCAGTCGACGATCGGTACGGTCGAGCGGAAGTTGACGCCTAGCGCGAGCCGCTCGAGTCGCACGGAGCCGAGGCCGCGGTCGCGCACGCCGAGAAACAGGCCGACCTCGGCGTTGCGGAAGCGATAGATCGACTGCATCGGATCGCCGACCAGGAACAGCGTGCGGCCGTCGCCAGGCTGCCAGCCTGCAGTCAACGCCTCGACCAGACGGAGCTGCGCGTCGGAGGTGTCCTGGAACTCATCGACCAGCACGTGCCGCAGACGCGCATCGAGCGCGAGCGCTGTATCGGTCGGTGCATCCTCATCGCCGAGCGCGGCAAGCGCGGCTGCTGCGAACCGCGGATAGTCCGCCACGCGACGTTCGGCGAACACCAATTCCAGCTCGGCCACCGCGAGACGCAGCACGGTGAACAAGGCCTGCAGCACAGCCCATTCGTCATCGTCGTACGCGGGCTCGGGAAGCTGCCTCACCGCTGCCAGCAGTGCCGCGAGCTCGGCATGACCCTGCAGCTCGGCCGACAGCGCCTGTGCTCGTCCTCTGGCAACCTGCCCGACCGGACCGGGCCTGAAACCCTGTTTGTAATTGAACATCTGGCGCCACGTGCCGTTCAAAGTGAGGAGGAGCTCGGCAAGGCCGCGCCAGAGCGGCAGGCTTGCGATCCCGTCGTCCGGTAACGCCACCGCATTGGACCAGCCGACGATCGGCGAGGTCGAGCCCGTCAGGCGCAGCTCTGCCCCCGCCATCCGGGCGAGCGATGCCGCCTCGCGTAGGGCATCCACCGGAAACGCCCGTCGCAGGGACGCAAGATGTCCCTGTACCAGCGCCTGCCGCGCCGCCTCCAGCCGCGAGCGCAGCGCCGCATCGGATGGGGTGTCGCCGACGCCCGGCAGCACGGGGAGCCACGCCTCGCGACTGCGAAGGATCTCGACGAGCAGATCGAGAAAACCGCTCGCCCGGTTGTCGAGATGCGCGAGCACGAGGCCGATCGCCCGTCCATGCGTGGGTTCGCTGTCCGGCAGATGCGAGATCAGACGCGTCGCTGCAAGGCGATACAGGTCGTCGGCGTGCTCTTCCACGCCGAGCCCGTGGCCCAGGCCGGACAGCACCGGCAGGCGGCGCGCCAGTCCCAGATTCAATGCGTCGATCGTCTGGATCCGCAGCCGGCCAGGATTCGCGAGCAGCCGCCAGCCGTGCCTCTTATCCGCGGCCAGCGCGGCGCGTGCCAGCCGGCATGTGCGATCGTCGTCGCGGCCGTGCAGGCCGGAATGCGCTTCCGCATCGCGCAGGGCGTCGAGAATCCGGGCGCGCATTTCCGCGGCTGCCTTGCGCGTGAACGTGATCGCCAGCAGCGATTCGGGCGCATCGAGCGTCGCGAGCAGCGCCAGGCAGCGTTGAATCAGGAGCTCCGTCTTACCGGAGCCGGCGGGCGCCTGGACGATGAAGCTCGTGCGCACGTCGAGCGCGCGGTCGCGCGCCGCCTGATCTGCCGGGCGGCGCTCACTCATCGGGAGTCTCCGGCCGTTCGGCACGCAGCGGCGACTCGTTTATGCGGCACAGCGCAGCCAGGTGACAGTGGCGGCACGCCGTGCGCGGTTCCGGCGCGAGCCGCGCGTCGCCCTCGACGTATTCGGCGGCGAGCGCGAGCAGCCGCGCGCGCCACGCTGTGAGCAGGTCGTTCCACGATGCATAGCCACGCGGCGCATTGACGCCGAAGCTCGCAATTCCGCCGAAGGCCGCGGCGTCGCGGGCAATCCCGACATAGGCCGACTCGCCGGCCCGCACCCGGCCATACGCCACCGCAGCGACGCTCCCGGCGTCCAGCGCCTGCACGTACAGTGGCAACTGCGGCTGGCGCGGTCGGTCGCCGAGCCAGCCACCGCGCCCGGTGTCGCCGCCGGTCTTGTAGTCGATGATGGCGAAGCTGCCATCATGCAGGCGATCGATACGGTCGAGCTTTACGCGGAGCGCGAGCGCTCCGAGTGTCACCGTCTTTGACGACTCGCGCCCCGCGACCGCGAACGGCTGGCGCGCGCGGTCGTGTTCGAGCAGCCCGCGAAGCTCCCTCCGAAGCCAGGACGACTCGACTTCGAGCAGGCGCTCCCGCAGCGGCGACATGCCGCGCCGGAGCTCCGAAAGCTCCGCCTGGATACACCTCTCGATGACCTGCTCGAGTGCCTCATCCGTCAATGACCGCAGCGCCGCCTGGTCGTGCAGCACGCCCCAGAGCCGCGCCAGGACGCTGTGAACCAGCTCCCCGCGCTCGGTCGGGGCGAGTCCCAGTGCGGGTTCTTCGAGGGCGCGCGCGTGCAGCCGGTACTCGGCGCCCGCACGGAACGGGCAGGCGGACTGGAGCTCGAGCAGCCGCGCCCCGCCACGGGCCGGACCGGCGAGCGACGGCGGTGGCAGGCGCGCATCGATCGACCGGACGAGCGGTGGTCGTGTCGTATGGATGCGCATGGCCAGCGCGTCGTGCGGCCACGCGAGGGCCGTCGCGCGTCGCGGCACCTGCGCGAGGAACGCGCTTTCGAGCACCGCGGCCTCGTCGTCGAAACGCGCAACGCTCGTGACGATTTCGTCGGCGCTCTGCACCAGCCGCGTGAAGGTCCGCCGTGCATGTGCCTCCGCGAGCTCGGCGCTCGCCGCCGGCATTCGCCGGCGCACCTGCCAGTTTCGGGGCAGGAAGGGATCGGGCGCCGCCGCCGGCGGCCAACGCGCCGCCTCCATGCCTGTGAGCCATAGACCATCGAAGCTCATGCCTGCGACAGTCTGTGCATCGATCACCAGCAACGGCACCTCGAGCTCCTGCGGCTCGAAGGCGACATCCTCGGCGTACTCCCGCAGCAACTGCAGTGCTGCGGTGGCACCGACTGGCCCCGTTATCTCGTCGGCCGATGACAACGTCCCGATGAGCTCGCGCAGCCGCTCGGCAATCTGGTGCTCCGCGCTCGCAAGCGCCTCCCCGGGCCAGCCAAGTGCCGTTAGCATCTCGAAGAACCGGCTCGACCACGCGCCCGGCAAGGCTCGCTCATGAGGCGGACGCACGAGCGCTCCGGCACGCGCAAGCACGTCGCCCAGCACTGGACATCCCTTCTCGCTCGCGAGCCGGGCGAGACGGTTGAGCGGAACATCGCCGCCTGCATGACGTCGCAGCCAGATATCGAGCATTGCGCGCGAGGTCGCTTCCGTCGCGGCGCCGCTCAGGTACGGGTTGCGGAGCAAGCGACCGCAGGCCGCAGGATCCGCATCGATGGTGAGTATCTGCAGCAGATCGAGCGCGGCCCCGACGCTGGCGCGTTCGGCGAGCGGCGGTGCGTCGGCGATCTCGAAGACACGCGACTCGGGCAGCGGACCACCGGTATAACCCGCAGCGGGCAGCAGGATCCGCTCGAGAGAGCGGCGCACTTCCGCACGTCGCACAGCGAGATCTGGCACGACGATGGCGAGACGCGCCGCTGGCCTGCGATCCAGACCTTCGGCGGCCCAGCGCGCTGCCGCGTCCAGCTCGCCCGCCGCGTCGTCGCAATCGACGCGCGACACCTCGCCGCGACGCATCGCGGGCGGCTCGATAGCGATCTCGACACCGCCAGTGCGCAGCCGCTCGACGAGCAGGCTTTGCGCAGGGGTCAGCTCGTCGAATCCAACCAGCCGCAGCGGCGTCGACACCGACCCGGCGCTGAGCGACAGCGCCGCGAGGTCCGGATCGATCGCTCCATGCTCGGTAAGCCAGCGCGTGTAGCCGCGGACCCAGCGCGCGAAGCTGCGTGCCTCGGGTGTCTCCTCCTCGTCGAGCGCCGTGAGCGGAATCCGGTAGGCCTGCATCGCGCGCCACGACCGATACGCCGCGCGCGACAGACCAACCGGCGACAGCACGCCGCCCTCGACGGGGTCGTCCTCGATCAGCTGTCGCCAGACCAACGCGGCGGCCTGCGAACCGAGCAGGCGACCCGATGACACGCCTGATTGACGCTCGATGCGGCACTGGCTTTCGATCCACGTCTGCCAGGGCAGGGCTTCGAGGGTCCGCCACACCGCGAGACCCTGCGTCTCGCAGGTCGCGTCGTGATTGACGCGGAGCTGGTGCGCCAGGCGTCGTGTCGGGGTGAGTAACAGCGGCCTGGCCTTCGTCGGAACCGAAGCCACGCCTTTATTCTACCGACATCAGCTGGTTACGAGCTTAATCTAAGTAAACGCATTAACAGGCGCGGTCGACGACGCGCAGATCGGGGGTGTGGCCGGCGGCCGGGCGCTCGGCTGCGGCGTAGCTATCCAGCAGCTCCTCGATGCGCGCGAACACATCGTCCAGAAGCCGCGGCTCCGGCAGGTTCGTGATGCGGAAATGGTTGCGGTACGGAACGTTGAAGCTCGATCCCGGGGCGACGAGCACGTGCTTTTGCTCGAGAAGATCCAGCGCAAACTGCTGGTCATCGAAATTCGGCAGCCGGTCCGGGCGTACGCCGATAAAGGCATACAACGCGCCCATCGGCGCCGTGAGCTCCAGGAACCGGCTGCGCGATACCGCCTCGATGATGGCACGACGCGACTGGTACAGGCGGCCGCCGGGTGAGACCAGCTCGCGAACGCTTTGATAACCGCCGAGCGCGGTCTGTACGGCCCATTGACCGGGCACGTTGCTGCACAGACGCAGCGACGAGAGCAGCTCGAGCGCATTGAGGAATTCGCGTGAATGCTCGAGGTCGCCGGAGAACGACGCCCAGCCCACGCGGTAACCGCAGGCACGGTACACCTTGGAGAGCCCGCTCATAGTCGCACACAGCGTGTGATGAACGAGAGTCGCCATCGGCACGAACGTTGCCTGCTCGTAGGTCATCTGGTCGTAGATCTCGTCGGCGAGCACGACGAGCTGGTGCCGCTCGGAAATCGCCGCGATCGATTCCAGCACCGCGGCCGGATAAACCGCGCCGGTCGGATTGTTCGGGTTGATCACCACGATGGCCCGCGTGCGTGGCGTGACCAGCGACTCGATCTCGGCGGGGTCGGGCACGAAGCCGTGCTCCGGCCGGCAGGGATAGTGCACCGCGCGGCCGCGGTTCAGATTCACCGCCGCCGTCCACAGCGGATAGTCGGGGCTCGGCACCAGCACCTCGTCGTCGATCGCGAGCAATGCGCGCAGCACCAGGTCGATCAGCTCACTGACGCCGTTGCCGATGAAGACTTCCTCGGCGGTCACGCCGCGCACTCCGCGATCCTGCTGCTGCATCACCACGGCTTCGCGCGCCGGGAAGATCCCCTTCTGATGGCAGTAGCCTTCCGCGGACCGCAGGTTCTCGATCATCGCCAGGCGCATGGTCTCGGGCGTGCGGAAACCGAACGCGCCGGGATTGCCGATATTGAGCGAGACGATGTCGTACCCGAGCCGCTCCATCTCGTGCGCGCGTCGCGCCAGGCGGCCGCGGATCTCGTAGCGGACGTTCGCAAGGATCGGGCTCGGGCGCAGTGTGCTCTTCGACATCGGCGGTTCCATTGATCGATCGGGCGTCGATTATGGCCTTTGAGAGCGGTCAGAGCGAACGCACGGCGTTCCTGCAGATTCGCCCGAGGAGATCCGGAAACGCGATGCCCGCGGCCCTCGCGGCCTGAGGCAGCAGGCTGGTTGCGGTCATGCCAGGCAGCGAGTTTGCTTCCAGGCACCAGAAAGCGCCCGCGGCGTCCTGCCGAAAGTCGATGCGACTGTAGCTGCCGAGCTTGAGCGCTGCATGCGCGCGAAGCGCGTACTCCTGCAGGATGACTGACTCGTGTTCCGGCAGGTCGGCCGGGAACTTCTCGGTGGCCCCACCCACCTGGTATTTGGATTGATAGTCGAATACTTCGCCCGCGACGATGATTTCGCCGACCGGTAATGCCTGTCCATTCAGGACTCCGACGGTGAATTCGCGGCCAGCGGTGAATCGCTCGATCATTACCTCGCTGTCGAACTGACCCGCGCGGTCAACCGCCGCAGCAAGCCGGTGCGGGTCCCGAACCACGCTCAGGCCCACCGTCGAGCCTTGCTTGTTCGGCTTCACGACGACCGGCCACGCCAGCGCCTCGGCAACCTGGTCGGGCGAAACCGGAGCCATCAGCCAGTCTGCGGTTGGCACACCAGCCCCACGAAACAAGCGCTTGGACAGATCCTTGTCCATCGCAGTGGCGCTCGCGATGTGATTGCTCCCCGTGTAGGCGATGCCGGCCAGGTCCAGCATGGCCTGGATCCGGCCATCCTCGCCCGCGCCGCCATGCAGGGCCAGGAAGACGACATCCACCCCGCGCAGGTCAAGCGTCGCTGGTGACAACAACGCGGCCCGGCCGCGGACATTCGCGATATCGGTGGACGACGGTGGGGCCAGTGCCACAGCTCCGGTGAGCAGCTCACGCTCCGTTCCCGGCGGCAATCGGCCGCTTGCAGTGTCCACGGCGAGCACTACGTGGCCCAGGCTGCGGAGCGCAGGTATGACCTGGGCGGCGCTCGCAATCGAGACGTCGCGCTCCTCGCTCGTGCCTCCAAACAGAACCGCGATCTTCACAACCGACTTCGCTACTCGATGATGCCGCGGCCGCGCAGCTCCGCCAGGCGAGCGGGGTCGAGCCCCAGCCGCTCGGAGAGCACCGCGTCGGTGTCAGCGCCGAGCAGCGGTGGCGCGCGCTCGTAGCTCATCGGCGTACGCGAGTACCGGATGGGATTGCGCACACCGGGGATACTGCCTGCCACTGGATGAGACAGGTCGATGCGCATGCCGCGGTGACGCACCTGCGGCTCGGCGAAGACCTGTGCGAGATCATTGATCGGGCCGCACGGCACGTCCGCGGCGCGCAAGACCTGCAACCAGTGCTGCGTCGGGTACGCGGCGAGCGCGGTAGATATCGCGGGCACCAGCAGATCGCGGTTCACCACGCGTTGCGCGTTGCTGGCGTAGCGCGGATCGTCAGCGCGCGCGGCTAGCCCGGTGGCAGCGCAGAATCGCGCGAACTGCGCATCGTTGCCGACCGCGATCATCACGTGACCGTCCGCGGTGGCGAAGGCCTGGTAAGGCACTATGTTGGGGTGCGCCGTCCCGCGCCGGCGTGGCACGACGCCCGATACCAGGTAATTGAGATTCTGGTTCGCGAGCCATCCGACCTGCGTGTCGAGCAGCGACAGATCGATGTACTGGCCGCGGCCCGACCGGTGCCGCTCATGCAGCGCGCCCAGGATCGCGGCGATGGCATACATGCCACACATCAGGTCGGCGACCGCTACACCGACTTTCTGCGGGCCTGCGCCGGGCTCGCCGTCCGGCACCCCGGTGATGCTCATCAGGCCGCCCATCGCCTGGATCATCGCGTCGTAGCCGGGACCCTCAGCCTCGGGTCCATCCTGTCCGAACGCCGAGATCGACAGATACACGAGGCGCGGATTGGTCGGGGCCAGGGCGCCGTAGTCGAGACCATAGCGTACAAGTGCACCGACTTTGAAATTCTCGACGAACACATCGGCGCCGGATGCCAGCCGTCGCACGAGTTCCTGCCCCTCCGGCGTCGCGATGTCGACTGCGACGCTGCGCTTGCCGCGGTTGGTCGAGACAAAGTAAGCGGACTCGGTCGTCTCGCGACGCTGCGCGTCCGTGAGCCACGGCGGGCCCCAGTGTCGCGTTTCATCACCGACGACCGGCCGCTCGATCTTGATCACCTCGGCGCCCATGTCGGCGAGCATCTGTGTCGCCCATGGGCCCGCAAGCACCCTCGTGAGGTCGAGCACCGTCACGCCCGCCAGTGGGCGATCAGTCATTGCGTGCCCCCTTGCCGGACGATTCGCCCCGCGCGCAGCTCGATCACTCGCTCGCACAGAACGCGCACCACCGTGAGATTGTGGCTGATGAACATCAGCGCCATGCCGCTTCGCGCGCGTAGATGCAGCAGCAGGTTGATGATCTGCGCCTGCACCGACACGTCGAGCGCGCTGGTGACCTCGTCGCAGATCAGCAGGCGCGGCCCGACGATCGTGGCGCGTGCGATCGCGACGCGCTGGCACTGCCCGCCCGAAAGCTCGTGCGGATAGCGTCGCCCGAGCCCCGGATCGAGACCGACGGCTTCCAGGGCCGCATCGACGCGGCGGTGTGCGCCCGCGGCATCGCGCACCCCTTCCAGCGCCTCGAGCGCCTCGTAGACGCTCTGCGCAGCGGTCATGCGCGGGTCGAGACTGCCAAACGGATCCTGGAACACCACCTGCAGCTCGCGCCGGATCGCGGCGAGGCGGCTGCGCGGCGCGCTGTCGAACTGCTCCCCGCGCCAGAGGATCCTCCCAGTGCTCGGCCTCACCAGCCGGAGCACGGCGCGGGCGAGCGTCGATTTGCCGCTGCCCGACTCGCCCACGACACCAAGCGCGCTCCCGTCCGCGAGCCCGAAGCTCACGTCATCGAGAGCACGGTAACGCCGCGCGCGCGCCCTCTGGAACCCCGGACGACGATAGTCGACACTCACTCCGCGCAGCTCGAGCAGCGGTGTGCTCATGGTGGTGCCACCAGGTGGCAGGCGGCGGTCGCCTCGAATCCCGACGCTCGCAATTCCGGCCGGTCCGCTCTGCAACGCGCGATGCGGACCGCACAGCGCGGCTCGAACGCGCAGCCGGAAAGCGATTCACCCGGTCGCGGAGGTTGACCCTCGATCGTCGCCAGCGGCTGACCGAATGCCGCATCCGCGCGCGGAACCGAGCGTACGAGCGCCTCCGTATAGGGATGCGCGGGTGCTGCAAGCAGTTGAGCCGCAGGCCCCTCCTCCACCACGCGACCGCCGTACATCACGGCGATCCGGTCGGCGAGCCCGGCCATGGTCCCGAGATCATGGGTGATCAGCACGATCGCCAGACCCTGCGCGCGCAGACCGCCGAGCAGCGCCAGCACCTGCGCCTGCGATGCGACGTCGAGTGCCGTAGTGGGCTCGTCGGCAATCAGCAGCGCGGGCTCCGCCATCAGGGCCATCGCGATCACCGCGCGCTGGCGCTGGCCACCCGAGAGCTCGTGCGGGTACTGCCGGATCCGGCCATCAGGATCATCGAGCCCGACGCGACGCAGCGCATCGAGCGCCCGTCGCCGTGCATCGCGCTCGCCAGCGAGACCGTGTGCGGTCAGCACCTCGACGAGCTGCGAGCCGACGGTCATGTGCGGCGTCAAGGCATTCATCGGGTCCTGAAAAACTGTCGTGACGCGGGTACCACGGATCCGGTTCAGCGCTTCCGAATCCGCGCCGATCAGCTCGTCGCCGGCGAAGCGCGCCGAACCGACCGCGCAGCCGTTCGAGGCGAGTAGCCCCAGGCAGGCGAGAAAAGTCTGCGACTTTCCCGAGCCCGATTCCCCAACGACTGCGAGGCACTCCCCCGCGGCGACCGCGAGCGAGACCTCGTGCACCACGCGCTGCGTGCCGTGCGCGGTCGTGAAGTCCACGCAGAGGCCGTCGAGTGCAAGCAGATCTCTGGTCGCGGTCATCTCAGGTCAATCGCGGATCGAGCGCATCGCGGAGCCCGTCGCCGAGAAAATTCAGCGTGAGCAGGATTGAGGCAAGCACCGTACAGGGAAACAGAAGCTGCCAGGGCGCACGCTCCATCGCGAGCGCGCCCTCCGCGACCAGCCGACCAAGGCTGGTCAGTGGCTCCTGCACGCCCAGCCCGAGAAAGCTCAGGAAGCTCTCGAAGAGGATGAGCTGCGGCACAGTGAGCGTGGCGTAGACGGCGACGGTGCCGAGCAGATTCGGCACGATGTGGCGCGCGATGATGCGGTGAGCGGGCAGTCCGAGCGCGATCGCGGCGTCGACGAACCCGCGATTGCGCAGCGCAAGGGCCTCGCCGCGGACAATGCGGGCCATGGTCAGCCACCCGACCGCGCCGATCGCGACGAAGATGAGCCACAGACTGCGGCCAAACACGACGGTCAGTACGATCACGAAGAACATGTAAGGCAGCGCGTAGAGAATGTCGACAAGACGCATCATCCATTCGTCGACGCGGCCGCCCAGGTAACCGGCGGTCGCCCCCCAGGCGACGCCAATCACGAGGCTCACTACACTCGCAAGCAACGCGACCAGGAGCGACACGCGGGTGCCGGCCCAGACCCGGACGAACAAGTCGCGGCCGTTGGCGTCGGTCCCGAACCAGTGGCCATTCGCGAGCGACGGCGGACTCGCGAGCGGCGAGAGCGACCAGTCGACGCTCTCCATGTCGTTGGGGCTCACCGATGGGCCGAGCACCGCAGCCACGACAACTCCCGCGAGCAACGCCGCGGCGAGGATGGCAGCACGATTGCCTCTCAGCCTCCGCCACGCCGCAGACCACAGGTCGTCGCCGCCATGCGAGGCCCCTAAGGCGCGCAGCAGCGCGTCACTCATGTCGGATCCTCGGATCGAGCCAGCCATAGGCAAGATCGACGAGCAGATTGAGCAACACGATCAGCACCGCATAGAACACGACCATGCCCATCACCAGCGTGTAGTCGCGGTTCACGGCGCCCTGGACGAAGTAGCGGCCAACGCCCGGCAGACCAAATATCTGCTCCACGACCAGCGAACCGGTCAGAAGCGCCGCGGCGGCCGGGCCGAGAAAGCTGACGACCGGGAGGATCGTGGGCTTGAAGGCATGACGCCAGAGAATCCGTGATTCGCTCAAGCCCTTCGCGCGGGCGGTGCGGATATGGGGCGACTGCAGCACTTCGAGCAGGCTGCCGCGCGTCAGCCGCGCGATGTAGGCGATTAACGGCAGCGCGAGCGTGACGACGGGAAGGATGGCGTAACGCAGGTTGCCGGATTCCCAGCCACTCACGGGCAACCAGCCGAGCAGGACCCCGAAGACGAGTGCGAGCAGCGGCGCCACAACGAAATTCGGGACCGCAATTCCGGCAAGCGCGACGCCCATCACGACGTGATCGGAGGCGCGGTTGCGACGCCGGCCGGCCAGCATGCCGAGCGGCACTCCCGCGAACACCGCGACCAGGAGCGCCGCGGCGCCCAGACCCGCCGTGATCGGCAGACCCCGCGCGATGAGCTCGGACACCTCGAAGTCCTTGTAGCGGAACGACGGCCCGAGATCGCCGCGGAGGAGCCCGCCGAGATAGTTCCGGTACTGCACCAGGATGGGCTGGTCGAGCCCGTACGCGGCCTCGAGATTCGCGGCGATTTCAGGCGCAAGCGTCTGCTCGTCGTCAAAGGGCCCGCCTGGAGCGAGCCGCATCAGGAAGAACGCGGCCGTGACGATCACCAGCAGCGTCGGCAGCGCGCCCGCCAGGCGTCGAATCGCGTAGCCAAACATCGGCCGTCCGCGCTCAGGCCTGCGGTCCGGGCGCGCCGGACAGCAGCTTCTGGAATTCCGCCTCGTCGACGACGCGGACGCCGAGCTCCTGCGCCTTGCGGAGCTTCGAGCCGGCCTCCGCGCCGACGACGAGCAGCGTCGTCTTCTTCGAGACCGAATCGGTGACCGTCGCGCCCGCGGCCCGCGCCGCACCGCGGGCCTCGTCACGGGTCATGCCGGCGAGCGTACCCGTAATTACGACGGTCTCGCCGCGCAACGCACCGCCCCGTGACGGGGCGGCACGCGCGGCGTCGGGCCAGGTGACGCCGGATCGGCGCAGCGCCTCGATGACCTCCCGGTTCCGTGGCTCCGCGAAGAACGCGTGCACGTGCGCAGCGATCACGGGTCCAACATCCCGCACGGCTTGGACCTCCTCCTCGCCTGCGTCCATCAGCGCGTCGAGCGAGCCGAAATGTTCTGCAAGCGCCTGCGCCGTCGCCTCCCCGACATCGGGAATGCCGAGCGCGAACAGGAATCGACTGAGAGTGGTCCGACGGCTGTTCTCGAGCGCAGCGACCAGGTTCGCGGCCGAGCGCTCGCCCATACGCTCGAGCCCGGCGAGCTCCTCGGCGGTCAGTGTGTAAAGGTTGGCTGGCGTACGGACGCGCCCGAGACGCACCAGCTGCTCGATCAGGCGGTCACCGAGCCCGTCGATGTCCATCGCCCGGCGCGAGGCGAAGTGTCGGAGCGACTCGCGGCGCTGCGCCGCGCAGATGAGCCCGCCGGTGCAGCGCGCAACCGCCTCGCCCTCGGCACGGGTGACAGGCGATCCGCAGACCGGACACGTTGCCGGCAGCTCGACGAGGCGGGCGTCGGGCGGCCGCCGCTCGGGCACCACCCGCACCACCTCCGGAATCACGTCACCCGCGCGCCTCACGACCACGGTATCGCCGATCCGCACGTCCTTGCGCGCGAGCTCATCCATGTTGTGCAGGGTCACGTTGCTCACGGTGACACCGCCTACGAACACGGGCTCGAGCCGCGCGACGGGCGTCAACGCCCCGGTACGCCCGACCTGGAATTCGACCGCGCGGACGACGGTCGTCGCCTCCTCCGCCTGGAACTTGTGTGCGATGGCCCAGCGTGGCGCGCGCGCGACGTAACCGAGCTCGCGCTGCCAGTCGACGCGATCCACCTTGTATACGACTCCGTCGATGTCGTAGGCGAGCGTTTTACGGCGCTCGGCCATCCGGGCGTGATAGGCGAGGCAGCCCTCGGCGCCCTCCACGACCGTGGCTTCCGCGGCCGTGCGCAGACCGAACTCGCGCAGCGCCGCGATGATCGCGCTCTGGCGCGCCGGAACCTTCCAGCCCTCGACGGCGCCGAGCCCGTAGCAACAGAGATCGAGCGCGCGTTTCGCGGTGATCTTCGGGTCGAGCTGCCGCAGGCTGCCTGCTGCGGCGTTGCGCGGATTGACGAAGGTCTTCTCGCCCCGCTCCGCCTGCTGGCGATTGAGCGCCTCGAACGAACGCCGGGTCATGAAGACCTCGCCCCGTACCTCGAGCAACCGCGGCGGGCTGCGATCGCGCAGCGTGAGCGGCACATGGCGGATCGCGCGGACGTTGGCGGTGACGTCCTCGCCACGGTTGCCGTCGCCGCGGGTCGCGGCCTGCACGAGCCGTCCCGCCTCATAGCGCAGGCTGATGGCAAGCCCGTCGAGCTTTGGCTCGGCGGCATATTCGATGCGTTCGACCTCGAGTCGCGTCCGCGCACGGCGGTCGAAATCCACGATGTCCTCGTCCGTGAAAGCGTTCTCGAGCGAGAGCATCGGCACGGCATGCACGACCGGCGGAAACTCCTGCGACGCCGCGCCGCCAACGCGTTGCGTCGGCGAATCCGGGGTGACGAGCTCCGGGTGGGCGGCCTCGAGCCCGCGCAGCTCGATCATCAACCGGTCGTATGCCGCGTCCGGGACCTCGGGATCGTCGAGCACGTAATAGCGATAGTCGTGGTGCGCGATCTCGGCACGCAGCTCGTCGATGCGCCTGGCGGCCTCGCGTGCTGCCATCGGGTCGGGGTCAGACGCCGCCGGCGGACCCGAGGGTGCGCTCGAAGGCGACCACTTCCTCGCGCAGCTTGAATACCCTCTGGACGCTCAGGGGAGCGCCGCGCTCGTCCTGGAGCTGCCCGCCCAGACGATGGGCCATTGCTCGCGCCGTGTCGAGCAGCTCGTCGAAGGCACGCGCGGCCGGTAACGGTCCGGGCATGACGGTGAAGATCGCGATCCCCGGATACGCCGCAGTGTCCATCTTCGCCGGATCGAATGTGCCGGGCTCGAGCAGGCTCGCCAGGCTCATGATCGGGCGTCCGTCCGAGTCCAGGCGATGGAAGATCTCGTAGCGGCCGTGGGTGAATCGCGCCGCGGTCACGACTTCGCGCAACAGCGCACCGTCGAAGCGGGTCGGATGCGCCGCGGTGACGCGGATCGCAACGATCTTCTGCTGCGATCGTGCCGCCGTCGCGGGACGCGGCTCCGCACGTGCGGGGGCCTGGTCCCGGTGCTCCGCCCTGTCGCGCGGCGTGCCCATGTCGCGCGCACCGGCGGACGGACGGACGAGCGGCTCGGCCCGCAGTCCCGGCTCCGGTCGTATCGCGATCTCCGGCCCCATCGGCGGCTGGGGTCGCGCACCGAGGCCGGGGTCGCGGCGCGCGGACAGCGGTGCCGGCGCCGCGGGCTCCGCAACGAGGTCGTCATCGGGCCCATCCATCGTGAGCTGGCTGTCCGCCTCGCCAAGCGACATACGCGGCTCGAGACGCGACGTCTCCACTGGCGACGCGGGGCGCGGTGGATCGACCCGTGCCGGCCGCTCGAAGTCGACAGGGGTGCGCTGCCGGTTGCGCGAGCCGAGCAGATACAGCGCGACGATCAGCGCGATTCCCGCGATCAGCAGTATCCAGCGCAGCTCGCTCATTACGGGGTCACATCGCTGCCATGCGCACGGCCTCGTCGACATCGACCGCGACCAGCCGGGAGACGCCAGGCTCGTTCATGGTGACGCCAAGGAGCTGGTTGGCGAGTTCCATCGTGGCCTTGTTGTGCGTGACGAACACGAACTGCACCCGGCTCGCCATGTCGCGGACGATGTCGCAGAAACGTCCCACGTTGTTTTCGTCGAGCGGCGCATCAACCTCGTCCAGCAGACAGAAAGGCGCCGGGTTCAGTTCGAAGATTGAAAACACCAGCGCGACCGCCGTCAGCGCCTTCTCGCCGCCGGAAAGCTGGTGGATCGAGCTGTTCCGCTTGCCGGGCGGCCGCGCCATGATCGCGACGCCGGCATCGAGCATGTCGTCGCCGGCAAGCTCGAGGTAGGCGTGGCCGCCGCCGAAGAGCCGCGGGAACTTTTCCTTGAGCCCTGCATTGACCCGGTCGAAGGTGTCCTGGAAGCGGCTCTTCGTCTCACGATCGATGCGGCGGATGGCGTCCTCGAGCGTCGTCAGCGCATCGGTGAGATCGGCGTGCTGCCGGTCGAGGTACTCCTTGCGCTCGGACTGTTCCCTGAACTCGTCGATTGCCGCAAGGTTGACCTGGCCGAGCCGCTCAATCTTCTCGCCGGTCTCGGCGAGCCTCGTTTCCCAACCGGCGACGGTCGCGTCCTCCGGAAGCGCGGCCGTGGTCTGCGTGAGGTCGGCGCGTGTCGCGACAAACTGCTCGAGCAGTGTTTCGCGGCGGACCCTGAGCTCCTGGACCGAGAATCGCACGCTGTCGAGCAACTCCCGCGCCTCGCCGACCCGACCTTCGGCGACCACCCGCTCCTCGTCGAGTTCGCGCAACCGCGCATCGAGGGCTTCCATGGCACGCCGCGCGTCACCGAGCTCCTGCTCGACGCCTACACGACGCCCGAGGCGCTCCTCTAACCCGCTGCGGAGCGCAGTCTCCGACTGTTCGCCCGCGCTCAGCTGCGCCTCGAGATCCAGGCGCCGCGTTCCGTGCTGTGCGATCTGCGCGTCGAGCCGGGCCAGGCCCGCGAGGAGCGACTCGTGACCGGTGCGCCGGGATTCGACGCGTATCGCCACGTCGCTCGCCGTCGCGCGATCCCGTGCTGCCTGGTCACGCGCGGCGAGCAATTGCCGCCGCAGTTCGTCGCGCTCGCCTTCCAGCGAGCCGCGCCGCGTGTCGAGTTCGGCCATCGCGGTCGCAGCCTCGGCCGAGCGTTCGCGCGCCGTGCGCGCGCCGGACTCCGCTGCCGCCAGCTCGTGGTCGAGCTCGGCGAGCTGCCCGCTGAGCGCGGCGACCCGGTCGTTGCGCTGCTCGGTGCGTGAACGCAGACCGTCGAGCTGCGCGCGCAGCTCGAGATGTGCATCGCCGCTCGATGCAACGCCCGACTGCGCATCGGCAAGCAGGTCCTCCATCGCGTGCACCTGCTGGCGCAGGGTGTCGAGCGCCGCATCCAGCGAGTGTTGCCGGTCCTGGAGCTGGTCGAGCTGTGCGCGCGCGTGCCGAAGCGCCTGCTCGCGCTCGATGACGCCCTGGTGCGCGTCCTGATCGCGGCTGACGCGTAGCCAGTCGTGCCCGATCCAGATCCCATCGCGAGTGACCACCGAATGGCCCGGCGCCAGCCGCGACCGCAGGCCGAGCGCCTGCGTCAGGTCGTCGGCGGCCACTATGCCTTCGAACAGGCCATCGAGCCCGGCCGGGCCACGCACCCGCTCACGCAGACCGCGAGGCACGCCCATCGTGGCGGCGCGCCCGGGCGCGGCGGCGAAAAAGCTCACCGTACCGGTGCCCAGGCTGCCGAGGATCCCCGCGACGTCGTCGATCGAATCCACACACACCGCCTCGAGATAGGCGCCGAGCACGGTCTCCACCGCCCGCTCCCAGCCCGGATCCACCGTGAGCTGCTGGGCGAGACGCGGCCGGCCCGCGAGCCCGCTCGCCCCCAGCCATTCGACCACCTGTGCGCTCGACTCCCCGAGCGCGGCGCGCTGCAGCGCATCGAGCGAAACGATGCGTCCCTCCGTCTCGAGCGCCTCGCGACGCGCGGCCTGCGCGGATTCTGCGAGCTCGCGCTCGCGTTGCCGCTCGGCCTGGAGCTGTGCCACCAGTTCCTCGACGCGGCGACGCGCCTCGTCGACCGAGACGCGCGCCGTTGCTTCCTCGTGCTCGACCGCGGCGATCTTCGCCGTCACATCCGCCGCGGCGAGCGCGTCCAGCTCCCGCCCGGCGCGCTCGCGCTGAGCGACGACGCGGCGCACGTGGTTTTCGAGCTCCTCGACGCGGACGCGCTCCGCCTCTGCGGTCGTTGCCCCGGTGCGCAGTGACTGGTTGAACGTTTCCCAGCGGTCCTGCCAGTCGTGCATCGCCTGGTCGGCGACACTGAGCGCCGTCGCCGAGGCTTCCTCGGCGGCGCGTGCCGATGTGAGCCCTGGCTCGAGCTCGGCCAGCGCAGCCGCAAGCTCGGCGCCCTGCTCCGCATCTCGCGCACGCTGCTGCGTCGCCTCCTCGAGTCCGAGTCCGAGCTGTGTGAGCTCCTGGCGCTGACGGGCGCGGAGCTCCCGCGCATGCTCGATCGCCTGCTCGGCACGCGAGATCTCGGCACCGATCTCGTAGTAGCGCCCCTGCACAGTCGAGAGCTGGTCGGATTGCGCGGTGTGCTCGGCGCGCGAGCGCTCGATCGCGGCCTCGAGCGAGCGTTGACCGGCAAGCGCGGACTGCAGGGCGAGATCGCGCTCGCGCATGATCGCGGCCCGCGCACCGGCCTCGGTCTCGACCTCGCGCAGGCGCAGCGCCAGGAGCTGCGCCTGCTGCTCGCGCTCCTCCTGCTTGAGCGCCTGGTAACGGCGTGCGGTGGCCGCCTGGCGTTGCAGGTGCCGGAGCTGCTTCTCGACCTCCTCACGAAGGTCTCCCAGGCGCTCGAGATTCTCGCGTGTGTGACCGATGCGCGTCTCGGTCTCGCGACGACGCTCCTTGTAGCGGGAAATTCCGGCCGCCTCCTCGAGGAAACCGCGCATGTCTTCGGGCCGCGCCTCGATGACGCGCGAGATCATGTTCTGCTCGATGATCGCGTAGCTGCGCGAACCGAGTCCCGTTCCAAGAAAGAGCTGCGTGATGTCCTTGCGCCGGCAGCGCACGCCGTTCAGGAAATACGCGGAATTACCGTCGCGCTCGACGACTCGCTTGAGGGCGACTTCGGAGTAGCTCGCGTATTCGCCGCCCAGCTTGCCCTCCGCGTTGTCAAATACGAGCTCGACCGAGGCCTGGCCGACGGGTTTCCGCGAGCCCGAGCCATTGAAGATGACGTCGGCCATTGAGTCGCCGCGCAGATGCTTGGCGGAGATCTCGCCCATCACCCAGCGCACGGCGTCGATGATGTTCGACTTGCCGCAGCCGTTCGGTCCAACTACCCCGACGAGGTTGCTGGGAAACGACACTGAGGTCGGGTCGATAAATGACTTGAATCCAGCCAGCTTGATCTTGGTCAGGCGCATCGGTCACCAGCGATGAGGGGTCCCCAAGGCAGCGCGGAGTGTAAAAGAATCCGTCGCTCATCGGCACTGCGTTCGGGCGCCCACGGCCACGGGCAGCGCCCGGTTCGACGTGCGTTTGCAAGTGCCACGACGGACTGTCTTGCGGCGTGTCACAGCGCGGGAAATTGCGGCTGGACCCGGCGCGGCCGGTCTGTATAATCCCGCACCCTTCCAGGACCCCGGAGTCTCCCGATGCCCGCCAGGAAACCGTCTGTCAAGGCTACAAAGCCCAAAAAGACTGTTTCTGCGGCCGCCAAGACGGCCGCCCGATCCGCGCCCCGCGCAGCGGTCAAGGCGAAGCCTGCGCCACACAAGCCCGCCGTGCGTGCGGCCCCGCCCCGGCCGGCTCCGCGCACGGTTCGCGCCGCCCAGACTGCAATCGTGAGCAAGCCAGCCATGCCGGTTCCGCCGGTCATCGACGAGGTCGACGGCGAGCAGCGGTTCAGCCTCCTTTCCGGTCCGCGCAACGTCAAGCCGTACGTGGTGCGCAAGGACGAGGAGTACATGAGCAAGGAGCAGCTCGATCACTTCCGTCGCATCCTCGCCAGCTGGAAGCAGGACCTGATGCAGGAAGTCGACCGCACGATGCTGCATATGAAGGACGAGGCGGCTAACTTTCCCGATCCCAACGACCGTGCGACGCAGGAATCCGAGTTCAGCCTCGAACTGCGAACGCGCGATCGCGAGCGCAAGCTGATCCGCAAGATCGACGAGGCACTGAAGCGCATCGAGGACGGCAGCTATGGCTACTGCCTCGAGACCGGCGAGCCGATCGGCGTGAAGCGTCTCGAGGCCCGTCCGGTGGCGACCCTGAGCGTCGAGGCGCAGGAGCGGCGTGAACGTCGCGAAAAGCAGTTCGGCGACCGGGACGACTGGTACCGCTGAGGCGGCGGGCAGGTATTGCGGGCGCTTCGCCCCGAGCCCGACGGGGCCACTCCATTTCGGCTCGCTCCTCGCGGCCGTCGGCAGCTATCTCGAGGCTCGTACCCGGCAAGGCCGATGGCTGCTACGCATCGAGGATCTCGACCCGCCGCGTGAGCGGCCCGGCGCAGTCGAACAAATTATCTCCGATCTGGATCGATTTGGTTTCGAATGGGACGGGCCCATCGTGCGTCAGAGCGCGCGTGCCAGCGAGTATGACGCGGCGCTCGATCGACTGACGCAGCTCGGACTGACCTTGGACTGCGGCTGCAGCCGCAGCCAGCTCGCCGCGCTCGGCGGCGGGTCGCAGGAGCAGGGAGATGAGCTGTTCCACCCGGCGATCTGCCCGAACCCGGTCGCCGCGGGCACGGGCGCCATGCGGTTGCGCGTGCCTGATCGGGTCGTCGCTTTTGACGATCGGAGCCTCGGTACTGTGCGCACCAACGTCGCACGCGCGACCGGCCCGTTCGTGCTACGCCGACGCGATGGCCTTCATGCCTATCAGCTTGCCGTCACGGTCGACGACGCCGCACAGGGCGTCACCGACGTGGTGCGCGGCGCGGATCTCCTCGCGTCGACCCCGCGACAAGTCCTGCTCCAGGAGGCCATGGGCCTTCCCCGACCCGGCTACCTCCACCTGCCACTTGCCGTAAACGCAGACGGGCATAAGCTTTCCAAGTCCGGCGATGCGCCGGCTCTGGATTCGGCTGCCGCGCCCGTCCAGTTGGTCGCGGTCCTCGAAGCGTTGCGACAGGCGCCCCCGAGCGGCCTCGGAGGCGCACCGGCCGCCGAGGTGTGGGCCTGGGCGCTCGGGCACTGGCGTCCGGAGCGTTTTCGGAGTCTGATGAAAATAAATCCAAGCGCAGCGCATACCCGCGCCACGGGTCAGGAACCAGTCGATGACGAGCAGACCTAGACAGAAGCGTGCGCCCGCCAGCGCCTTGGAGGGCGACGGCGCACGGTCCAGTCCGCGCGTAATCCGCAAATATCCGAACCGCCGTCTGTACGACACGGTCGAGAGCCGCTACGTGACGCTGGCGGATGTGCGACGGCTGGTCGTCGAGCGGGTCGATTTCGTGGTCCTGGATCGCAAGACCCAGCAGGACATCACGCGCAGCATCCTGCTGCAGGTGATCGCCGAGCAGGAAGGCGGCGGGGAATCGCTGATGAGCCGTGACTTCCTGTCGCAGGTGATCCGCAGCTATGGCAATGGCCTGCAGGAATTCGTCGGCCGGTACCTCGACGAGAGCCTGCGGCTCTTCACACGCGAGCAGCGCGACCTGCGGGAGCGGTTCCGCAGCGTCGTTGGTGTCGATCCCGTCGAAGCCGTGACCGTCGTGGCACAGAAGAACTACCAGCGCTGGAAAGCGGTGCAGGAGGAGGTCTTCAGCCGGCTGCCCCGCCCGTTCGCACGCGACGAGAACGATTAGTCCTCCGACCCACAGCCTTCGCCGCGCGACCGGATCCTTTCTCCGCCGCCCTCAGGCGTCGACGCTGCGCATCGAGAGCCGCACGCGGCCCTGGCGATCGACCTCGAGCACCTTGACGCGGATCAGGTCGCCTTCCTTGAGCTTGTCGCTGACACGCTCGACCCGCTCGTCGGAGATCTGCGAGATGTGCACCAAGCCGTCCTTGCCCGGGAGGATCTGCACAAAGGCGCCGAAGTCCATCAGCCGGACAACCTTGCCCTCGTAGACTCGGCCGACCTCGACGTCCGAGGTGATCAACTCGATGCGCCGCTGCGCCTCGCGGCCCGCGGTGCCGATGACCGAGGCGATCTTCACCGTGCCGTCGTTCTCGATGTCGATGGTCGTGCCGGTCTCTTCCGTGATTGCGCGGATGACGGCGCCGCCCTTGCCGATGACTTCGCGGATCTTCTCCGGATCGATCTTCATCGTGATGATGGTCGGGGCCCACTCGGACATCGTCTCGCGCGGCTTTGACAGCACCTTGGCCATCTCGCCGAGGATGTGCAGGCGCGCCTCGAGCGCCTGGTCGAGCGCCACCTTCATGATCTCCTTGGTGATCCCCTCGATCTTGATGTCCATCTGCAGCGCGGTCACGCCATCGGCGGTTCCGGCCACCTTGAAGTCCATGTCGCCCAGGTGATCCTCGTCGCCCAGGATGTCCGTGAGGACCTGGTACTTGTCCCCTTCGAGCACAAGGCCCATCGCGACGCCGGCGACCGGCGCCTTGACCGGCACCCCCGCGTCCATGAGCGCGAGGCTCGTGCCGCAGACGCTCGCCATCGAGCTCGAGCCGTTCGATTCGAGGATCTCCGACACGACGCGTATCACGTAGGGGAAGGTGGTCATGTCGGGCATGACGGCGCTGATGCCGCGCCGGGCCAGGTTGCCGTGGCCGATCTCGCGGCGCTTCGGCGCGAGTTGCATGCTGACCTCGTTCACCGAGAACGGCGGGAAGTTGTAGTGCAGCATGAAGGGCTCTTTACGCTCGCCTGACAGCGCATCGATGATCTGCGCGTCGCGACCGGTGCCGAGCGTGGTCGTCACCAGGGCCTGTGTCTCGCCGCGGGTGAAGAGCGCCGAGCCGTGCGTGCGTGGCAGCACGCCGGTCTCGACGGTGATCGGGCGCACGGTGCGCATGTCGCGCCCGTCGATGCGACGCTCGCCAGCCAGCACCTTGCGGCGCACCAGGTTGTACTCGAGCCGGCCGAGCTCATCGCTCACTTTCTTTGCGTCGAATTTCGGCGTCTCGCCCGCGGCCAGGGCCGCGACGGCCGCCACCTTTACTTCGGCGATTCGCGCGTAGCGAGCCTGCTTCTCGGTGAGGGCATACGCCTTCGTGAGCTCCGCCTCGGCCTGGGCCGCGACGGCCGTGGCGAGCTCGGCGTCGCCCGCGGCCTCGCTCCACTGCCACGCCGGCTTGCCGGCCTCGGCGGCCAGCTCCCGGATCGCGCGGATTGCGACCTGCATCTGCTCGTGACCGTACACCACGGCGCCCAGCATTACGGATTCGGGCAGCCGCTCCGCCTCGGACTCGACCATCAGGACCGCGTCCGCGGTGCCGGCAACCACGAGGTCGAGCGACGAGCTCTCCAAGTCCTTCGCGGTCGGGTTGAGCAGGTACTTGCCGTCGTGGTAGCCGACGCGCGCGCCGCCGATCGGCCCCTTGAACGGCATGCCGGAGAGACACAACGCTGCCGATGCGCCCAGCATCGCCGGCACGTCGGAGTCGATCTCCGGGTCGAGCGAGATCACCGTCGCGATGACCTGCACTTCGTTATAGAAGCCCTCGGGGAAGAGCGGCCGGATCGGGCGATCGATCAGCCGCGAGGTGAGCGTTTCCTTCTCCGTGGGACGGCCTTCGCGCTTGAAGAAGCCGCCGGGGATGCGGCCTGCCGCGTAGGTCTTCTCCACGTAGTTGACGGTAAGCGGCAGGAAGTCCTTGCCTGGCGCGGCTTCCTTGCGGCCCACGGCCGTGACGAGGACGACAGTGTCGCCCATGGAAACGAGTGCGGCGCCGTCGGCCTGGCGTGCGAGACGCCCCGTCTCGAGGGTGACGCTGTGCGGGCCGTACTGAAAAGTTTTCTTGTGGACGTTCACGATAGGTGGTCCGGTGCTGGTTGACTGGTGGCTGGAGCGAAAACGAAACCGGCCCGCAATGCGGGCCGGAGCGGGCAGGTCAGCGGCGCAAGCCGAGCCGGCTGACGACTTCCTGGTAACGGGCCGCGTCCGAGTCCTTGAGGTAATCGAGGAGCTTGCGGCGCTGGGTCACCAGCTTGAGCAGTCCGCGTCGCGAGGAGTGATCGCGCTTGTGGGCAGTGAAGTGCTCGCCCAATTCGTTGATCCGGGCGGTGAGAAGCGCGATCTGGACTTCCGGCGAGCCGGTGTCCCTGGTGCTGCGGCGGTGCTCGCCGACGATCTCGCTCTTGCGCGAGGTGGACAGAGTCATCTTTGAGTGTCCTCGAACCTGGTCTTTCCCTTAATTGAGCCGCGCATTCTAGCCGTTGCGGCCCGATGGGCTCAAGTCGATCACTGCGAGGGGTCCACGAGGAGGCGGACAACCCGCAGCCGCCCGTCCTGCGCCACTTCGAGAAGACCCATCAACCGGCCGTCCACGTCGTACGCGCATACGGTGGTTCCCACGAGAAAACCCGCGTCGGTGGGGACGGTTCGGCCGTGCCGGACCGAATCGCTGTCGCCCGCACCCAGGTCGACCCGCGCCAATCCGGCAAGCGCCAGGTCGACGGGCCGCAGCCACGGGGGATCGCCCTGCCCGGCCCCGCCCGCATCCCGCCAAGCGGAGATCTCTTCCAGTGTCACCGTGGGCTCGGACTCGAACGGCGCCACCCAGAGCCTCCGCAGCGCTGCGAGGTGCCCGACCGTGCCGAGTCGCGCGGCCAGGTCCTCCGCCAACACGCGGACGTAAGTGCCCTTGGAGCATTCGACCTCGAACTCGATGTCTGGTCCCGCGAGGGCCACGAGCTCGAGGCGGTACAGCTCGATCCGGCGTGCGGCCCGCGGGACGCTCTCGCCGCGGCGCGCGAGCTCGTACAGCCGCTCGCCCTCGTGCTTGAGCGCGCTCACCATCGGCGGGATCTGGTCGCTCGCGCCTTCGAGGTCGGTGAATACGCGCGAAACCGTCTCGGCGTTGAGTACGGGCACCTCGGCACGGCTTACGACGGCGCCCTGCGCATCGCCGGTATCGGTCGCGGCACCGAGGCGCAGCCGGGCCCGATAGGCCTTGCGCGCCCCAAGGATGATCCCGCAGGTTTTGGTCGCCTGACCGAAGCAGAGCGGAAGCATTCCGGTGGCCATCGGGTCAAGGGTGCCCGCATGGCCTGCCTTGGCGGCCGACAGGGCGTGTCGCACACGCTGCAGCGCGCGGTTCGAGGTGAGGCCGTCGGGCTTGTCGAGCAGTACTATCCCGTCGACCCTGCGCCACGCCGAGCGACCCCGGCCGGATGCGGCGCGCTCCGCAGGCTCGGTCAACCGTCCTCGCCTTCTTCCGGTACGTGCCGGGCGGCGTCCTCGCGCACGGCGCGCGTGATCAGATCGTCGAGCCTGTGGCCGCGCTCGAGCTCCTCGTCGGGCTGGAAATGCAGCTGCGGAGCGAGACGCAGCCGCAGCGCGCGCCCAAGCGGCCCACGCAGATACACGGCCGCTTCCTCGAGGATCTCGCGCTGCAGGGCGTCATGCGAATCTCCGGACAGCGGCGCGTAGTACACCCAGGCGTGCGACAGATCCGGCGACAGCTTGACGTGCGTGATCGTGAGCGGCTTCAGGCGCGGGTCGCGCACGTCGCGCCGCAGCATCTCGCTCAGGATGCGCTGCACCTGCTCGGCGACGCGACGCGCGCGCGGAACCTCGCGTGGCACCGGCGTTCCTCAGGCGTTGCGCACGACCTCGACGCGGGCGAAGCACTCGATCTGGTCGCCCACGCGGATGTCGTTGTAGTTGCGCACGCCGATACCGCACTCGGTGCCAGCGCGCACTTCACCGACGTCGTCCTTGAAGCGCCGGAGCGAGTCGAGCTCGCCCTGGTGAATCACGACGTTGTCGCGCAGCACGCGGACCGGGTTGCCGCGCTTGATGTAGCCCTCGACCACGAGACAGCCGGCCACTGTGCCGAACTTGCTCGAGCGGAACACCTCCCGCACCTCGGCGAGACCGACGATCTGCTCCTTGATCTCGGGCTTTACCAGGCCCGCGATCGCGAGCTTAACGTCGTCGATCGCCTCGTAGATGATGCTGTAGTAGCGGACGTCGATACCCGAATCCTTGAGCGCCGCACGTGCCGCAGCGTCCGCGCGCACGTTGAAGCCGACGATGCGGGCGCGCGAAGCGATCGCGAGCGTGACATCGGACTCGGTGATGCCGCCGACGCCGCTCGCGATGACCCGCACCGTGACGTTGTCGTTGCCTAGCTGCGACAGCGCATCTCGCAGCGCCTCGGCGCTGCCCTGCACGTCCGCCTTGACCACGAGCTGCACCGTCTCGCCGGCTTCGCTGCCCATCTGCGAGAACACGTCGTCGCTCTTCTTGACGGCGCTCGCGAGCCGCACGTCGCGCACCTTGCCCTGACGATGCAGGGCAACCTCGCGCGCCTTGCGCTCGCTTTCCACGACGAGCAGCTCGTCGCCGGCGTTCGGAGCATCGGACAGACCCAGCACCTGGACCGGGACCGCCGGACCGGCCTCCGAGACCTGTTTGCCGGTGGCATCGAACAGGGCGCGGACCCGGCCGAACTCCTGCCCGGCGACCATGGGATCGCCGGCGCGCATCGTGCCGCGCTTCACCAGCACCGTGGCGACGGCGCCGCGGCCCTTCTCGATGCTCGATTCGAGCACCACGCCGACCGCTGCGCCGGTCTGCGGCGCCTTGAGATCGAGCACCTCGGCCTGGAGGAGAATCGTCTCGAGCAGCTGATCGATCCCCTGCCCGGTGCGGGCGGACACGTTGACGAACATCGTGTCGCCGCCCCATTCCTCGGGGATGACGTTCTGCTTGCCGAGATCGTTACGCACGCGGTCGGGGTCCGCGTCGCCCTTGTCGACCTTGTTGACTGCCACGACCATGGCGACGTTCGCGGCACGCGCGTGCTGGATCGCCTCTACGGTCTGCGGCATCACGCCGTCGTCGGCGGCGACCACGAGCACGACGATATCGGTGACGTGCGCGCCGCGGGCGCGCATCGCGGTGAACGCGGCGTGGCCCGGCGTGTCGATGAACGTGATCAGGCCCTTCGGCGTCTCCACCTGGTAGGCGCCGATGTGCTGCGTGATGCCACCCGCCTCGCCAGCCGCCACCTTCGCGCGGCGAATGTAATCGAGCAGCGAGGTCTTGCCGTGGTCGACGTGACCCATGATGGTCACCACCGGCGGGCGCGGCAGCGCTTCGGCCGCGCCGTCATCGACCCGCAGCTGCTCCTCGAGCGTGTCCGCCTTGAGCCGCACGGCCGTGTGGCCAAACTCCTCGACCACGAGCTGTGCCGTGTCCTGGTCGATTGGCTGGTTGATCGTCGCCATGACGCCCATCTTCATCATGACCTTGATCACTTCGTTGGCCTTGACCGCCATTCGGTTGGCCAGCTCGCCGACCGTG
>Ga0207645_10000180_pt1 | contig 50360 bp, 61 predicted proteins | sample KBSM53metaG_FD_184331 | JGI IMG/M metagenome (GOLD analysis project Ga0207645, IMG submission 184331) | Miscanthus rhizosphere microbial communities from Kellogg Biological Station, Michigan, USA - KBS M5-3 metaG (SPAdes) (version 2) | ecosystem: Host-associated > Plants > Roots > Rhizosphere >...
CAGGCTTAGCCTTTGAGTAAAGTTCAGTGAGCACATCGTGTAGCATTTCTCTTGCCTTTTCTTTATCCAACTCATCAACCAATCCGTGTAAAGCCTCCTTGACGTTATCTTTCTCAAAACGACTATCTTCATCTAATGACCTAGCACGTTTATCTATAGACTTGTATTTTTTTATAAGTTCCTTTTCCATCTGTGTTATCCCAATGGTCTTCAATAAGGCAAACTGACTCATAGCCCTCTTGTATAACTCTTTCCTTAGTCTAACATCTCTAGCCACACCGGTGGCTGAACCAAAAAGTCCAACTAGTAGCATGTAAGCGCCAAGAGGCATAAATGCTTCTGTCACAAGTCCAAATGGAGGATAAAGTCTCCACTGCAAAGTTGATATTTCCATACAACCAAAAAGGATTGAGACACCTATAGCAGATATTAATAGAGAATTGCGGACTTTATATTTCACAACTAGAGTGGAAGCAGCCAAGAAAGCAATGCTGAACAACACAGCACCAACTATGTTACTGAATTATATTCTAAAGGTTTTAACATAACGATACCAGAAGACACTCATATGCCGGACCAGAATACTGGAACATGGCGTTCTGGAGCACACGGATGGCTTACCTTTCTGAAGCCATTAACTCCTGGTGATCGCACAATTTCTTATAATATTGGAGTATCTGGACTAGGTGCTGATGAGCACTCTTCTGAGATCACATATGATTTGAAGGTAAAATAATGCGATATTAACTTAAGAATCCAGCCCTGTTAATTGATTATCCCCTTTACATCGGATTTTCTGATTGATAAATCTGAAGTTCGCTTGTTACTCTGTGACAAAGTCTTTGAATTGTTACGGGTTTTTCAAGAGCGGTATCAATGACACCCAACTCATTGCCATCTCGAAACATTTGATTCTCTACATTGAAACCACTTATTAGTATAGTTCTAACATTGGGATTTGTATTTTTTATTTTCTTCAGTAATTCCAGTCCGTTAAGACCTACCATTCTCAGGTCAGTAATTACCATTGCATAACTATTTTGATTTTCTGTAAAATGCTCTAAAGCGGATAGGGAATCGTTGAAAGAAAACACCTCATATCCAGCCATCTTTTCACTTAAGACTATGCGGAAAAGACTCGAGATGTCTTCATCATCATCAATTATGCCAATTATTTTCTTTTTTGAAGACAAGTTACTTCAAACTCCAATTAAATAACCGAACCAAAATATTATAGCAATTGGTTTGCACTGTCTTTCATTGCACGTTTTGGGCGTACTTCTAATACTATCAGTGTTCTCACTTTCTTTTATCGCAGAGGATGGCTGTGTATTTTGAGCACTTGCAGTTGCACGACTCCCGTTTCCACCGTTTGTCAAATTAATAATGTATTTTTTTGTATCATGGCTGGTAACGTTCTGTGCAGTCAAGTAATTAAACGCAACACCAGTAATGATTATTAGCAACACTGTGACTGGGATAATAAACAGAATATATCTATGCAATTATTTTGATTCAACTTTTTGTCACTGAATGATAACCCCAATTTATAGGTTCGTTGATTCTTGAAAAAACTAAACATTTATGGGATTTAATTAACGTCTAATTGATCTCTTACTCTTTCGTATAGCCTATTCATTGTAACAGGTTTTTCAATAGTTGAGTTTATCACTTCTTCTCTCATATATTGCTGATACAATTCCTCTTCCTCAAAATTATAAGCACTCATCAATATCGTTCTCACTTTGGGATTCGAAGTCTTTACTTTTTTCAGTAATTCTAATCCACTAAGACCTGGCATTCTTAGATCAGAAATAACTAAAGCATAGTTCTCTTTGTTTTCTGTAAAGTGCTCAAATGCCATGATGGGATCAGTGAAGGAGAAGACTGAAATTCCATCAATATTTTGGCGCAAAGCCTCGTGAAAGAATTTAGCAGTTCCTATGTCATCATCTACTACACTAACAATTCTGTTGTTACTTGACATGCAAGATTCAAACCTCCCAGGTGGCTTTACACAACTAATTATAAATACGTAAGCGTGAAGGGCTCAAGAAAATACGCGAAACCTGATTTAAATAACCTGGTCATTTTCTTCTTCGGGAACTAACAGTGAATAAACTTGTCCCAAAAGTTGATCCATACTTACGGGCTTCTTGATGAAGTGTCTTTGACCCATTAAAGGGTAAACCTTCTTATTTTCAGTGTTGTAAGACTCTACGCTATTAAGTGCTGTGATAAACAGGGTCTTCATTTTTGAGTCCCTTGATTTAAGTTGGTCATATAATTTGAAGCCGTTAGGGTCTGGCATCTTAATATCTAATATTGTCAAGTCATATAGATTTGGTTTGAAATGTTCCAAAGCCATAGTCGGATCATTAAAGTAATCTACATCAAATCCGTGATTTTCGAGCATCAATTCATAAGTTCTGCCAACGTCTTTCTCATCGTCTACTAACAAAATCCGTGCCATTTACACCAACCTCGAAATGAATGGATTACTATCTATTGTATTAAGTTTGCTTATTACCTGATTACGTGTTGTCTTATAAGTTAACTTATGTAAGGCAAGTTCTTATATTTTATAGGGTGCATTCCTCCAACTCTTTCATACATACGTTTCATGGGAGACAGTGGAACACTTAAGGATCCTAGTTTTCGTAATTCCTCTCGGCAGTAAGACAGTAATCTAAAGCACCTAGCATAGGTTTAAGGGATTTTCAATGTGAAAAATCACTAGCGATATTTAGTACATGAATTTTTATCGAACTATACTGAGTAACTCTTTTTAATTTCCATGTATTATTATTATTGAATACCTAAACACAATTTGTGTTCTTGTTTTTTATCACTGGGGGTTACGCATGAAAAGCCCCTTGTTCTCTAAATTAGAAATTCTAACTTGATTTTTTGGTTTAAACATAATTAACGATCGTTTTGGTAAACCAACTTAAATGTTCAGATTCTAAATTGCAATGGGATTTACATAAGGTGACCTAATTTATTTTACTATCAGCAAATATTCATCCGTTACCATCAAACTGATAATTATCAGCCATATTTTCGGCTTTAGATTTCATTATGCCTATATAACTTTCGTAGCTATCCGAATAACCACAGCTTTTGCAGGCCACTACCGTCATATCATCACTTACCTCAGCTTTGGAATCGCACTCCGGACACTTCGCAGCTAACAAATCCAACTATTAATCATTCCCTCATTTTATTATAGTTTTAGTATTTGCTTAGCTAAACTGGTATCTGGCCCAGCATAGGTGTTGCCTTGACGATCAAAATCTCTGAGGTAGGATTGTTTTGGATTTTATCAAAATCGGCCTTGGAACATGAAACCATTATGACCTTTTTTTCACTCGAATAATAATCAAACCTAGAGTCATGCCTCTCCACATCACCTACATAATCTCTCAACCTTGATTCCAATCTAGAGATTATCTCTAACCTGTCTCCTCTCATTTCATTAGGATCAAATGTCCACGAAATTATCGCTTTTGTTTTACTTGCCTTCAATTCAAATTTCTTTAGAATGATTTTAATTTGTTCTGTCAAGTGCTTTATGTAATTTTCAATAGTAGCTATATTGCCCTTGACCAGAAGAGTCAGCGGAGAAATTCCACTTAGGGAAGATAATATAGTGTTCAAGTCAAATAGGCCACTTACAAGATCATCGAGATAAAGTTCATCTACGGATTCAAATTCCATCATTTGAGACTGAAAACTACGTTCAGCAAATTTACAAATTTCAAAAATAGGAGACATCAAACCATAGTGTTTTAATATTCTTATACAGTAGATATACTCCGCGGACTCAATACCCAATATCTTAATTGTACTGTTGGGGAAGAGTCCATTTAGCAAATTCACGAAAATTGAATTCAATTCAGATTTTGTTCCAATTATGGTATCGAATATGGTTGATGATATGGAACTCATCGGCATGTAATGATAGAAAATATTCTTTCCGACACTAAGACCAGTCCGACGTTCAATTAAAGTTATGTTTTCATTATTCACACCAAAACCTGTAGGAACTGTATAAATTATGGAACTATCCTTGTTCACATGCTTTATCACATCCTGAAATTTAGATACAATGTGACTCTTTGCATCCGGCCATGATTTTCTTATCCTTGGAGTAAAAAAAACAAAAGATGCATTATTTATGGCGACATCGAAAGGCTCAAAATCCAAAAGTGTCTCGTCCTGGATAAATGAGGTCACACTAGAATAGGTCTTTGCAATATCTGGCTTTAGTGTAATCGCCATTCCCGATGAATCATCAATAATAGAAACATGTATACCTTTAGTGGAAATATGGGATGCTATTTTGTATCCCTGAGTACTTAGACCATAGACAGCTACCTTCAACGTCTCAGCATTCATCGACATTATCCCCCTCCAAATGGCATATTCATGTATCTGAATCAAAGTTAAAATTGGTTGAAGAAAAGTTTTTTCCATTAGGCCACGTATACATGATTCTTGAAGATCTGGTTTGATGTTCTAACTCCGAAACAAGTTATGTTTTTCAAACATGCTGTGGATATTCTAAAAGCGAATAATCATGAGCTCCTCTGTACGGGAAGAAATTATCGTGAATGTGTAAAATTATCTAAACTTAAAAAATTTGAGCTAAAACTCGTAGGAAAATATGGCGGTTCATCAAAATATGATAAACTCAGAGCAAGTTCTAGTAGAATTTTTAATTTGGCAAAAGAGGTAAACAAATTCCAGCCCAACCTTTGCATTAGCTTTTCATCCCCCGAAGCGGCAAGGGTTGCATTCGGCCTTGGAATTCCACACATTACATTTAGTGATTCGCCTCATGCTTATTCTGTTCAAAGGTTAACAATTCCATTTGTTAATTATCTTTTATGTCCTTGGATTATTCCTTACCATGCATGGAAGAATTCAGGAATCACTAAAAATCAAATAATTCAATATCATGCACTTGATCCAGTTGCGTGGATAAGAAGAGAAACAAGAAACATCAATCACACAAATCTAATGAAACGATATCAACTATCGAAAAATAGTACTATTCTAATTAGACCTGAAGAAAGTAAAGCATCATATCTATTGGAAAAGGAGAATAATGTCAATAAAATTTTGGAAGCAATAGTTAGGAACTTTCATGATACAATGAACATTTTGGTCTTATGCAGATACCAGGATCAAATAAGGCAGTTCATTGAAAAATATGGTGATAAGATCAAAGTACTGGAGAGTGTAGTTGACGGTTTGGAACTGATATCTGCTGTAGATATTTTTGTTGGTGGAGGTGGTACTATGACTGCCGAATCAGCATTGTTGGGAAAACCAACTATCTCAATTTCGCCGATCAAATTCTATGTTGATGATTATTTACTCAAAATGGGTCTTATACATAAAGTTGTAAATTCATCCCAAATTGTGAAGTTATTACTTCATATGCAAAATGATAATAAATTTAAATCAATACAAAAAAAGCGTGCAAACCGAATACTGAACCAAATGGAAGATCCAGTGTTAAAGCTGATTAAAATTGTTGATAGATTCGTATCTTTATAAATTAGATGTTCTATAAGAAAATGCCCGGCAGCCCGGTAGAGAATCTAACATTCGCTGATTGTAGTGGCCAAGCATAGAGGCCTTTGGAGCCTTTGACCCCAGTTCGAATCTGGGCCGGGCTAATTATTTTTTATAACAAATTTCTCTATATGCCAACATAATCAATGCTAGGTAGGTCCAAACGTAAAGTCAGTGAAGATAATACCAACATATTTTATGCTACATGCAGAATCTGAAAAAATTCTGACCAAGACTTTATTGCAGGCAAAAAATTCTTTAATAATATATTTTATTTTAAACAATAAAACCGCACCATAAGTTTAAACATAAACGATCCCTAAATTGTACGAGTGATAAAACCCCCTTTGTCCTTTAAAATACGATATTTCTACTCAAAGATTATATTCTTTGGTGGTATCGATAAGTTGGTTGATATTAGAAAATAATTGTAAAAACCTTAATCCTTTTTCAGTAATCTTATACAAATGTTCATCCTCTTCCAGTTTTATTAATTCATTATCGAGCATTATGGACAGATATTTTTTGAGTTGATAATGTGAGAGAAAGGATTTGTACATTATTGTAGTGATTCCCACGCCTTTTGGAGTATTTGCAGATTGTAAAATGGATGCAAAAATATCCGTCCTGCTTCTGTATTTCATTTTTATTTGCTTTTATAAATACAAAATCAATTTTAATATGTCTTGTGGATGATCGTGTGTGTAATGGAAGCATAAAGTAAAGGCTAGTTCTACGTGAAATACTCATGTAAAAAGTAATAAGTAAATGAAATTACTTTATTTCTAGAATTGGAAGACTCTCAGATAAAATATAAAATAACTCAACTATCAGATAATGGCATTAACATAACACTTTCTCTGATTGAAGATATCGAACTAGAATCAGTCTCACAACAGCAATTAATGCTAGAAGCTGTGGACAGATCCATATCAGATGAAGAAGTTAAGAAGCAGATTAAACCCATTCTTGAAGCGATTCTTCGATCCCAACCTCAAACTGTTATCAAAACCTATCCAAAGACAACAATACAAATAAACATGCCTCGAAAAAAATATGAAAAAATCGGCAGTCCTAGCGTCGGAGCTAACGTTTTGATTGATCTAAAACCTGATACCGCATAGAATATTTCATTCTGCATTATGTGTACTGGAGTTAACTCGAATTGCCGAATCAAATTGTTCGATTATTAGCTCAATTGAAGTTGAAAAATATTAAGCATAATAGATTTCAAAAATTATACCGCGTACATGATACCCCCAGAAACTATTGGAACGGCGTCCACGTTAGCAACTTCTTTTATCCTAGCTATCAAGGCATTAAACCAGAGACTGTCAATCCCCTGGCTCCATATGGTTATTTTCTTGTAATCTCTTTTTAATCCATCATGGAAAAAACCGTTGCAATCTTCTACAGTAATATTGTTGTACTTTTGACTTATTTCATCAATCAGTCCTTCAGCTTGATTTACCAAGTACACTATTGTTAGAGTGGGAAAGGGAATTGTATTCGTAGACGTTGAAGAAATATCTTCTGCCATCCTTTTTCAACTAATTATTTTAATAAGTCCAATATCTTGTTTTCGTAGTAATTTCATCATTAAAAGTCTTGTCCCTTAATTTGGTTTTCAAATATTTATTATGAATTGACCTAAACATAGATATATTTCTGGTTCACTACATCATCTTCAATGAATGACGTTGACTTTTTGAACCGTCTGTTGACAATAAATCCATCTCTAAGATTTTCAGGATTGGTCGAAAAATCTGGTCACCTTTGCGCCAGTGTAATTCGGGAAGGAATAAACGAGCATCTTAAAGGTAGAAATCCAGAAATAAGTTATTCTCAGTCTGCATATATCATCGAATTAAGAAAGATATTTGAAAATGAGTTGGGGAGCCTTAAATCGGTGATTTACATTTATGATAAAGTAGTAATGTTTAGCATCCCAATAAAAAATCATATAGTTGTTTTTTCCACAGATAGGAATATCAATATTGAAACTGTCTTCGAGCAAGCACAAGCATTCATAATAAATTCTGAAGCCGAGTTAGATTTGGAACTTAACGTGAAAAATATTAGCCAGGATAAAAAAGAAAGCGTTAGAAATTTGTATGATTCTGGAATATCTGAAGAATTAATTGCAGAACAGGTAGACCTAAATTTAGCAACTGTCAGGGCATTGATAAAAATCATAACTGCGAGCACAAAATAGTTTAATTCAATTTTTTATATAGTTTCAACAGTTATCTTCTTAGAATTTGACATAGTTTAGTCTGAAGACATTGCCTAAAGCACCATAATGTATAATTTGGAGAGATCGATCAATCGCCATTATCAAAAAATTGATGCTTTATACAAAAATGCAACCTATATTCTGAACAAGCTTAGGATTTTCTCGAATTTTTCACGCCTCATGTCCATTTTATAATCTTTTATACATCTAATGCTATGACTCCTGTCATTATCTATCGTTCCTTTGAGTCTGCTAAAAATTGGACCATGTAGAAAAATTCCCTGAGAAATACTAGTTACATTACTGGGTCTCCTTCTCGTACTTGAAGTTTCAAAATCTAAAATTGTCGGGTTACCTTCCTTGGATATTATTATATGACGATCAGTTCTATTTAGCTGACCATGATCAAGCTTAAGACAGTCTAGTAAAAAACATTGTTCAAGTATGGAAATAGTACATTTTAAAATTCTGTCTATTTCAGTATTTTTTTGACCATACCAATCTAGAATATTTATACCCCTGACAAATTCCATCAATATATAATTTTCAGAATAATTTACTAAAAAAGGACCAATTCCAATGGAATTTGCAAGAGATTGATATACTACTTCATCATACATGTTGATTCTATTCGCGTCAGTCCTCCTTATCTTTAAAACAAAAAATTTCCTTCTATTTTTAACTAATGTAACTAAACCAACAGAACCCTTACCAAGTATGAATATATTATGCAATTGGACTTTACCAAAGGAGAATATGGAGCAAATGTCCAAGGATAATAACTCTCGCACCCTGCTGTCAAAGGTATTATGATCAAATAAGGGATAAGTTATCAAAAATTTTAATTTTTCCCTATTTTCGCTGACTAATAAATTCTCCATTACTAACCATTTGATCAATAGCACTGTAAATAAAACTGCTCAGCTTCCTCTCATTTGCCATATAAATGGAGTAACCATTTTTAAGATCTAGTGAAATGCCATTGTGGGATCCAGAATCTATGTCGTATTGAATTATTTGACGTGCGTATTGTTTTATTGAAGTCATTTTCCTCTGTTCTATACTTACAATTCTCATATCATCAGCCCATATCATAATGGACTTCTTTATCCTCTTCTTGATAAATGAATCAGTTTCACTTTTTAGAAATATTTTAGGTCCCAAATTTAGATTTATTTTAGAAAGAATTGGAAATTTAATCATGAAGATTAATACTGCCCGATCTCCCTCATCAGTAAAACAAAATTTCTTGATTATTTCAAATCCTATAATTGAGAGCTGTTTTGAGATGCTTGTTAGTTTCTTGTTAAGCTGTCCCCACAATATATCGGGACTTCTTTTCTGTATTTTGAAATCAATTATTAACAAATTTGAACTAATATGACTTATTTTTTTTGTATTAGACCTGTGAGGTTTCATAAAAAATTGCTTAGAAGGTGACTTTAGAAAAAGTCTCGATGCCAGAACAAATTTTGAAAGGCTTTCCGTAGATATTGCTGCACCGAGGTTTCTATTTGAATCAATGGGATCAATTATTATGATGGGACTTGCAAATTTTTCTATTACTTGTTTATCTGCCGGATAAAGTGAAACGACGTAGTTTGGTGTCAGGTTGGCAAATGCTTGGAGTACATTTTTGAATGATCCATAATTCAAAACAAGTACTTCTGTCACATACCCGCTAAATCCAGAAATCGATATTTGAGAACCATATATGCCAATTGATTTTAAGAATTTTTTTAGCACCCTTACTTCACCTTTTAAAAATTCGTTTAGCTTCGTTCCCATGAAAATAGTATGAAATGGGGATCTGTCAGCGGCACTTCTCCAATTATTCTTTTCAACCTTGTAGCAAGGTACTATGTTTATTCTGATTCCATTCACATTACCCTCTACATAAGGATGTTCAGAATATCGTAAATAAGGTCTGTATTCTTTTAAAGCGTAAAAACCGACCGATTTACCTAGTTCCTCAAACTCATGTCGTTGCACCGTTGGGTCTATCATTACAAAAAAGTCTATGTCAGTATCATTTTCAAGCCATGTACCTTTGGCAAATGAGCCTCCGATTATCACTTTTAGGATTCTTTCGTCGTTAAAGTTTGCAATTTGATTTTGTATTTCATTTGATATTTTTTCTAATTTTTTCTGTTTTGATGATGACGGAACGGATGATACTGATATCACTTGTGTGATGTCGTCTAATTTGTTCATTTGCCCTTCACGGAAATTATGTTCTCATATATAGAACCGTAATTTGTAATTATGCTCTTCTTTACAGAAATTGTATCTATTATATCACTAATAATGAATTTAGCTTCAATGCTATTTAAATTCAAATTTAGGTATACCTTCTTTGTTCTAAATAGGGTTATGTGTGGTATTATCTCTTTTTTTATCTCCTTATCTAATTTAAGGTCTAGTTCTCTTAATCTGGACGTCACAGTATTTGACATCTCACTAAATGAACGCTCTGATGTTTCATTTAACCCGATCCATACAACTCTAGCATTATTACTATTTGGGAATACTCCAATCCTGTCGTAAATGATCTGAAATGATTGAAACTCAATCTCAGATATTTTTGCTACTATCTTGTTAAGTATTATATCGTTAATTTCTCCGAAGAACACCAGCGTAAAGTGAAAGTTTTCTGGCCGTACAAGTTTTAGATTTTTATAATTCAATTTCAAATAAGTTACCAAATTTTGTTGAATCTTTTGAATTTCTTTTTTTTTGTAAATGTCTGCGGCGACAAACACTCTTTGCACTCCAACAAATTATCTATTTAACTAATATTAAAATTTGAACAAATTTGAGTTTAGCATGTTATTCTGCTAGCCACAAACCATATCACCTAGATTGTCTCAATTTATAGCAAAAATTAAATAATTTATTAAAACACATTTTGAATATGCTATTTGGAAGGAACAAGTTAAAGGAGGGCGATTATGTTTTCATATCTCAGGAATATTCTCAGAAAATAAGGCTTATTATCGGAAGGATCATTCATCTGGCTGGTTCTGTCGCAAGAATAAGAGGTTCATATATTATACCCTTGGGCCTGCTCGAAAAAGTTACTTCTGGCAGAGGTGAGGGAAGACCAAGACAAGTTCTTGAAAATCCCGATCCGAACAATTGCATTTTCTTACTAATTGATAATGTTGAAACTGGCAATATTGATGAGGAAATTGATATAAGCTCAGCAAAAATGAATTGGATAAATGAAGAAAGGTTTCACGTACTTGATGGATGGATAAAAGAAAACCTTCCTGAACTCTTTGCTAATGTATTAAGAGCTGCATCTATTGAAGATAGAATGCAGGCTAGATCTATATTATTGGAAAAAATGAATTCATTATATGAAAGGGATTTAAAGGACCACATGTATGCTGTTGCGAGAAGTACCAAAATATTATGATTTGAAAGTTTTATATTATGGTCATGGATAGAGCATTCATAAAATGGAATACGTATATGCTGCATTGTTATTACATAAATTAAACAAAGATATCACCGAAGATACTGTAAAAAATGTCATAAAAGCTACTGGAGCAAATCCCGATGAAGTTAAGGTAAAGGCATTGGTAGCAGCCTTGAGCGAAGTGAACATAGAGGAGTCTCTTAAATCAACTCCGATGGCCGTGGCAGTACCCGCAACTGCACCTACCGCATCAGATAATACGCAAGCAAAGGATGAAAAGAAAGAAGAGAAAAAGGATGAAAAGAAAGAAGAAGAAGCTCTAGAAGGATTATCCTCCTTATTTGGTTAGACCTTTCTTTTTTATCAATTTTTTACATTTAGACCTTCCGTATTTTCTATGAGAAATTATTTCGTGATGGCGAAGTCATAAAAAGAACTTATATTATAGGTCGACTCTGAACTTCAGATTTACCAATGGGGTGATTCTGTCGAATTAGCCGTATGAGTAACCCTTGTTCTTTAACATGGATGCTAGATTGTTAGCTTTCATTGCTGATAGTGATATGATTTGTCCTGTGGTCTCTTTTGTCAAATAATTTGCTTCAAGCGCCAATGATTGAGCATGTCCGAGCGCCTTTGGCAATAGATATTCCATGGACTCTTTCGTAAAATAACTTGACTCAACTGCAAGTGATACAGACTCATTATACGATCTGTTTAATTCATTTCTAAATTCATTTAGATCAATTCTTAGATCATTTTCAGCAAATACTAAATTATCTGCAAGAGCATAGTTTACTACAATTCCTGCTTCAATTGGTTTAATGTTTAATTTTGATAGTAAAGACGCAAGTTTTGTAGAAATTGCATCACCTGGTTTTGCGACAACTGTATCTTTACTTACCCATATTGTTCCTTGATCAATTTTTGTAGGTACGTTCGCTTCTTTGAATTCCGATAATACTGGACCAGGAGTTATTCCCGTATCGCCAGATGGAATGGTTATTTCAGTTTTTGTAATGTCTCCACCTTTTGCTGCTAGAAATACCTTATTTTGATCGAATATGAGATTAAGTTTGAAAGGACTAATATTGGTAAACATTAGTGCACATTGTTCCTCTAATTGGGAACTCAATTTATCAATTCCCTCTATGTCAGATATATTCTCAAATGCCTTTTGTGTTACCCTATTTTTTATTACTTTGATTATAATATCCTTGTGGAATTTTTTCCGTATCATCATTAGTTGTGTTGCTCGAACTTTGTTAATTTTTGAGAGTGCAATAACCTTATAAGATTTTGGGAGTTCAAGCATTTGTTTATGCAATTCTTGTTTTCCTTTTGGATAGATTGTCCTAGTATGTTTTTTTGATTCCAAAGTATATCGCCTTACTTTTGTTTATCTCCTACTGTCGAAGCCTTGGATGGATTGCTCATTGTGAACTTTATAGACATATCACGGATATTCTTGTCTCCCTGCGGTAATTTTTTTTCAACTGCGGCTATTATGGCAAGTGCATTCTTTACAAGATGCTCATCTTCCATTTTTTCATCACCTATCTTTGCAGATATGTTAAGTTGATTTTTTGTCCTTGCTCTGACAGAGCCCCTGAACCTTTCTGCAATGTTCTCTATTGGAGCTCCATAAGCAATTGGCGATGGCATTTTACCTTTGGGTCCCATGAATTGTCCTAGGGAGCGACCAACACTGGACATCAGCGAAGTGTCAGCCAAGAAGAAATCGTATGCTTTTACAACTTTTCTAGCATCCTTTTTATTCGTCGCAAGCCTGTCTAGTTCGTCAGGATCAATGACTCTGTCGACTTCAGCTTTTTTAGCCCTCATTCCCATATCTCCAGATGCAAATACGCATATGCTTGAAGACTTGGTTGTCTTATTTGGCAGGCTTACTACTTCATTAATACTAAATCCTTTTTTGACATCAATGTCCTTTAATATGAGGCTCAATTCTGCGGACTGGGTGAAATTGCGCTTTTTAAATCCACCACGCGCATTTTTAATCATATTTTTTAAGACATTATCATTAAGCATAATTGAAAATTTTAGATTTTAAGCCACTTATAAACGTGAGTTGCATGTACTAATTCGGTGATTTCTAATTTACGAGTCGTTATTTGTAGTGTTTGATTTTACAAATATCAACGGATTAAAGAATTACCTGAATAACTTAAACACTACAATTATTTGATAATCTTTGTGTATGCCTAGCAAGAGCGGGCCCGGAGGGCTTCGATCCCTCGACTTCCGGCTCTCTCTGTTAAAACTTAGAAGGCAGGCGCTCTATCCAAGCTGAGCTACGAGCCCATGGGCTTTGCGATATTTAGCAATCCTTCGCAAGAGAGAAAAATAAAATATTCACTTATAAACTGTTCAAAACATCATGCGTTTTCTTGTAATCATAAAAATCAGAGAATATGAATTTATAGGGAATTATAGCCCGAACATTATTGGTCAGGAGCTGAGAATTGAAATCATCATATACTCAGAATTTATTTATAACTTAGAATTTGAATGTTGATGAGACAGGAGATTATTGCCTATCATCTTACCATTTCGTTACTTTGATAACTTCAAAGGCTTCTGCGTATTTAGAATTGATTTGATATCCTCTAAAAGAACACCTTCCAAGAATAGCTGGTACCCAAATTTCACCACAACGAACGAATTGAGACTGGAAACACTCTAGAGCATTTTTCTTTATTTCGATTGTTTCGGATATATTTACGAACAATTGCGGCCTAAATGAATTTTCAGTAATGCCTCCTGGTATTGTCGTTTCATACATGAAAATGTTATTTTGATCTCTGCACGCTGAAATCACACTTTTAGTTAAAATTTGATGATCCTGATGAGAATCTCCGTACCATTGGGTGAAAACGGAGTCTGGTTTGTTTTTTGTAATTAATGAATCTATTAAAGTAACTAAATTTCTTCCAAATACCATTTCCTGTGGTGAAAGGTCAAGAAATATGGGAGATTCACATCCCATTACTTTAGCTGATATCATTGATTCTGACTTCCTTCCTTCCTTCGTATCTGATTTTACAAAATTTGGTAACGTAGCTATTATTGGCTGTACGTTATAACCCATCGAAGACAGTTTAGCTATTGTACCACCCATACCGATTTCCAAATCATCTGGATGTGCTCCAAATACTAGAATTGATTTAGGTTCCATACAACAAGGTTAAGATAATTTTCCTATTTATGAACTGTTAATGGCTGGGGGAACTAGTCCGTAGCTTCTTAGCTCCCTGAATCTCCTGTAATCCTTATCAACTTCCATAGCTGCCATCAAAATCTTGCTTTTTATTGATTTTGATGACTGCAAAAACATTTTTGTATCTTTGGGTAAACAATGTCCTCCCACTCCATCACGTGGTTCTAGAATTTTTACATTCCATTTAGTATTCAAGGCTTCTCTCAACTCACCAAAGTTCACATTATTTGCCTGGCAGTAAAGGTAGAGATCTTCAGAAAATGCTATTTGCATGTACCTATCAGCATTTTCAATAATTTTAGTCAACTCTGCAATTTCTATTCCGGATACAGGATGCATTGGAATATCAAGGCTGTTGGTGGGTGTGGCAGCGTTGAAGGTATTAATATTAGCAATGTCTCCCTCAATCTCTAGAACTTGCTCATTTTTATTATAGAACTGCATCGCTATTTTCAGACAGCAATCGCTTACGCCGCCGATTACTCTAACTTGGTTGACCCCATGCAGCTCCTCTTCAAGGGCATACCACCTATGAGGAGCATGTGCGACGTGGACTCTGTGGTTTAACATTTCAAATATTTTCTTTGAGGTGCCTTTTGGTACTGTACTTTCTATAGAAACAAGTGAACCATTTTTAGCTTCTCTCGAAATTTTTTGGGATATTGAAAAGAGGCTATCAACATTGGGAGTATACTTGTCATTTTGATCGTGCGTAGACACACATAATATAAAAACATCAATATCATCAAATTTTTCAATACTTTTAATTCCATATTTTTTTTCTGCATTTTCTACTCTTAGCTGATTGATATCATACCCAAACGTTTCGAAACCTTTTTCCTTTACGTATTTTGCAACAGGCAAACCCAATTGCCCAAGGCCGATAACTAAAACCTTTTTTATTGCAGCTTCTGATTCATTATGCATTTTTGGTAATATCATGAATTCAAAATATAATTATTAAAGCCTTGAGATGGAATAAAACGTAAGTTAATCACTAAAGAAATTTCTATTTAGTTCATATAGAACTTTATCTATGATGTTTTTGCGTAAAAATAGGAAAATTAAAATCTCCAGAGAAAATCTACATTTTAGCATTTTTTGGTATTTACTTGCTAGATATAAATAATCAAGCAAAAATAGTAGATGTGTGATAAGAATTGGTCTAATAGGCAAAACAAATACTGGTAAAACTACCTTCTTTAACTCTGCAACGTTAGGAAATGAAGAAATTGCAAATTATCCCTTTACAACAAAAAAACCAATTCATGGAAATGCACATGTGATTACGTTATGTGTCCATAAAGAATTTGGATTAGTGGACAATCCAAGGAATTCACTATGTAAAGAAGGATGGAGATTTATTCCTGTTGAATTGATAGATCTTCCAGGTCTTATAAAAGGCGCATGGGAGGGTAAGGGTCTTGGAAACCAGTTTCTATCCGTTGCTGCGCAATCCGATGTATTGCTCCATATAGTTGATGCGTCCGGTAGTATAGATTCGTCTGGAAAAATTGCTGAAGCCGGAGCAGGAGATCCGATTGCAGATGTCTCCGATATTGAAGAAGAACTGGTTTTATGGTACTTGAAATTATTCGAAGGAAATCGGGAAAAAATTTCAAGAATGACCAATACAGGATTGGACACAGCCCGCGCGGTTACTGAAATATTTGGAGGAATAGGCGTTAAGGAATGGCATGTAAAAAAATCTATCAGTGAAAATAATATTGCAGATAAGAACATTCATGAACTAGATTCTGATGAGACCAGAAGATTTATTTCTACATTGAGAGAGATATCAAAACCTTCACTAATAGTTGCAAATAAAATAGATCTTCATCCTGCTGCAGAAAATTTCAAGAGACTACGTGAACACAATAAACATATGTTTGTAATTCCTTCAAGTGCCGATGCTGAACTAACTCTTAGGAGGGCTCAGAACAGAGGCTTGATAAAATATTCCCCTGGAGATGAAATATTCGACATTTACGAGAATACTGTGCTAAATGAGAAACAAAAGTGGGCACTTAATTTTATTAGGAAAGACGTCTTAGGTGAGTATCTTAGAACTGGTGTACAATTTGCATTAAATATCGCCGTTTTTAAGTTATTAAATATGAACGTCGTTTATCCGGTATCTGATCCAAATCGGTTGTCGGATAAAAAAGGTAACGTACTTCCCGATGCCTTTCTCATGAAGAATGGGTCAACTGTGCAGGATCTTGCGAGCGACATACATACGGAGTTATCTAAAGGAATTGTTTATGCGGTAGACGTTAGAAATGGATTAAGATTACCTGGCGAGTATCAGATAAAGGACAGAGACGTATTATCCATAGTTTCAACCATGATTAAAAAATAAAAACACGAAATGAAGAGCTATATACTAGATAGTATCTGGACATGTTATATTTCGGGTCAAAGATAAATTTCAATAGATAACTAGGACGCGTTTGACGTAGAGGAGAAATGTGTAGACATCAAACGGTCATTTTTTTTAGACAAAAACTTTCGGGTATTACTGAGACAAGGAACAGATAAAATTTGAAATCACCATAATGTTGATTATTGTACGGAAGTCCTTTTACTTGGCAAGACCCTATCTTTCAACATCCAAATTGACATTTGTGATTTACTTTTTATAATCGCTTAAAATGTCCCTATACCTCGCATCTTTATACGCAATATACTTTACATATTCTCCATAAGTCATTTCAAGTTTACAAAATTCACACTTTACAATGCTAAAATCGTCAGAAAGCTCCGCAGGCCTCTTACAATCTGGACATACAATTTTCATGATGCTTCTATCCAGTCTCAAACAAATAAGCTTTGGTAATCAAAAGGAGAAAAAACTAGTTTTTTTGCTATTAGATTGCCTTTAATTGCTTGACTATTGGTTGTCTTGCCTTTCGGAAAACCCTAAATCCACAAATGCACTTTATTTCAGGTAGCTTGGAAAGTTCTTCATTAGAAACCGGAGTACCACATCTCATACATTCGTAAATCACATTACCAATTATCTTTTCATTTTCCATAGTTATTGTTGTTTGGATTGAAATTTATTTGTTTTTCTGAAATTTCGTATATCACTAGATCTGAGGCCCCACGATTAGATTATTCTACGTTCCAAAATTAGCTTAGTGCCCTCACTATCGCATCTTTTAGCTCCACTATGCACCCCTTTACATCCTTCGGATTGCTTTTCAATTTTCCCCCTGATGCATATTCATGGCCTCCACCTTCAACTAGGAGAGATGCTATTTTTCTACATGAAATTTTATCTGTATTTCTTCTGATGCTAACTTTTCCAGTTCGATTAAAGAGCATTGCTAGGTCAATCTTCCTGTTAGTGAATAGTTCATGAGAAAATAGGCTTGTTTGAACGTAAGGGTATGTAAAAACAAAAGCCACATTAAATGATAGAATTTTCAAAATTGTTAGAGTTTTCAAAGATTCTTTTTTTTGAAAATCGCTAATTTTTATGAATTTTGTATATTCACTCTGCATATCCGAATCCCATAATATCCCCCTTGATGCCTTTTCAACTAAGGATTTCAAGTTTTGTCTGGAATTTTCACTAATCCGATAATAATGTATTAACTCAGAGAGCCTTGAATCATGGTTCTTAAGATTTGTCATAAAATCTGAGCTGTGAGCTATTAACTTTAGCTGTTTTGCAATTTTGTTCTTGTACATGAATTTTTCATACATGATTTCAGTTGCACATTTTTTTCCGGTCGAATTAAGAAACAATTTAGCGTACTTTCGTGCTGATTTCAATAATTTTCTGTCCCACGGGTGATGATCAACCCATATTACAGACCAATGTCTCTTTTTCAGGTATTGGATTGTTTCTTCGAATAAACTGAATATAGTCTTATCATTAATGCCAAGGTCTGAAATTATTGCGAGTCCGCCAGTTGTCTTTTTCGATTCACATTTTATGTATTCAAACATTTTTTTAAAGCTCTTCACTCCGTAATCATAAAATGAAATACTAGATTGAGGAAATTTCATTAAGGCAACAGAAGCAGAAAATAGACCATCTATGTCTGCTTTATGTGTGCATATTATAACTCGCATTTATTAGATTATGATAATTGAACAGAATATGTTTCTATTGTCATGTAGTTTGGGGTAATATCAAGTCATATCAACAAATAGAGAGAATGAATTTAATCTAAGTTGAAATAATTACATTTAGAAGGGTTAAATCCACGACTAATTGCATTTACAAGTATAATTTTATATTTGATACCCTTTGTCAGATATTACAAAGCGCTATGTACTATTCAACCGAAAAAAGGACAAGTGCCAGATCGGTATATCTTATAGTTTTCTACATATCTGCTATCTCGATGACTGCAATTACATTTTACGCACTGTATCAAAGCATAATTGAATACGCATCCACAGGAAAAATTGTAATAGGTGAGATTCTAGTAAAGACAGAATTTCCATTTAAAGGATTCTCAAAACTAATTACTTATTTGATGATAGTATCCGTTGTATCATGGTATTGCGTTACCAAATTAGGAGGAGACAAAGTAAAGGAAGTTTCTCCGGCACTTCGCGCTATCCTGCAAATAATTGTCCTTGCGATAGCTGTAGTCTCGCTATATGAGTTTGTTTACAATTTTGTGATATGGAGTTCTTTAATAACAATTAATGCCTTAGGAGGACACATAAATTTGGATACTATCAGTATAGCATACCCAAATCCACAAACTCCGTGGAATTTGGTATTTGCCACTAAGATGTCCCTTGCAGCCTTCTTGATTTCTGCTCATGGTTTTTACATCATTTCAAGAAAGGACAAACCTAAATGAAAATTTGTTAAGTTATACATATCCATACTTGGTAGGTTCATTTTTAGTCAAAGTTATATGCCCGTATTCTACTCAGAAAATATAGTAAGATGAACTCCAGAGATAATCCTCAAGACCAAATTTCAACTGAACAAAAAATCAACGAAATGGTTCAACAATCGAAGATCCTGGAAGCTTATATGAATGATATTCTAACAAAGGAATCAACGTTGTCAAGACTTTTTACTGAAGCCCATTTGGCTTCCGAGGCGATTCAAGAATTATCGTCGCCTAATCAAGAAGAATCCCTTGTTCCAATAGGCATTGGAATTTACCTTAAGGTTACAGTTCCGCAGGTAAGGAATCTGTTTGTGAATGTAGGATCAGGCGTTACTATTGAAAAGCCTAAAGACAAAACGAGAGATTATGTTGAGACAAAAATCAAGGAGTTCGAGCTTGCGTTAAAACAATTACAATCGCAAAAAGAACAGATAGCAATTAGAATGAATCAGCTTCAAGAGGAGATAAATGCCGAAATGCAAAAATCTCAAAGAACTTCAAATTCATAGCAGGCAGGACTGCACTACGCTTGTTTGAAAAATTAAAAAAAATATTCTCTGAAACTGCAAAGAATCTTAGTAAAAAATCAATTTCTAAAAAAGAGATTGATTCTATACTAGGTGATTTGCAAATTAGTCTCATGGAAAATGATGTAGCTCATGAAATCGTTGAAGAAATGACATCAAAAATAAAAATGGAAATATTGGATTTGAAGTTGGAAGGTAACGAAAAATCTGATGAGTTAATTACAACGCGATTATATACGTTTTTACATGATTTATTTTTGTCCTCCAATAACAGGACAGATATTGTCCAATCTATTTTGGATAAGAAAAAATCAAAAGCAGGTCCCTATTCCATTATATTCCTTGGTATCAATGGCACTGGCAAAACTACAACTATTGCTAAATTTTGTAAGATGCTGAGGGATCATGGTATCTCAGTTGTTCTAGCGGCTGGAGATACACATAGAGCAGGAGCTATTGAGCAGATAATGTATCATGGTAACAATCTTAATGTTAAAGTAATCTCCCAAAGATACGGAGCAGACCCATCGGCAGTTGCTAGAGATGCATTAGAACACGCAAAAAAGAATTATGTTGAAGTCGTTTTGATCGATACGGCAGGTAGAATGCAAACATCTAAGAACCTCATGGAAGAAGTAAGTAAGATTATAAGAGTTATAAAACCTGATATGAGAATATTTGTGGGCGATTCTTTGGCAGGAAACGATACAGTAAACCAGGCCCGTGAATTTTTTGAATACACCAAATTTGATGGTTCGATATTAACTAAAAGCGATGCTGATTCTAGAGGTGGTGCAGCCATATCGATTACTTATTTAACACATAAGCCTATTTTATATCTAGGCGTAGGACAGGGATACGATGATTTGGATGAATTCGACCATGAGAGATATCTTAATTCTATTTTCAAGGATAGGGTATATGAAAAAAGTACATATGACGAGCGAGAACAGCATGCCTCAAATGCTGATAGCAGCAGAATAAATGAATTGACTGAAAATGCAAATATAGATTCCCCTACTCATATGGCAATAGACGATAGTACGAATAAAGACACTGATAAATATGTGGTGGAGGAGGAAGCAATATCAACGCCGACAGCAATAATGTCGGAGGCAAATGATATTGGTAATCAGGACCAGTTGATTGCTGAGCAATTGAATGATGATAAAGAGCATCGAAAGGGGGGAATAAGTAAGGAAACAAGCGAAACAAAACCAAAAAAAGGATCGTTTTTCAACAAGCTTTTCAAAGATGGGCAGGAGAACGATTTGGTTGATAGTAACACGCAATCTCAGGCCGATATCAGAACTAGAAGAGATAAGAACAAGGAGAAAACTGAAAGTAAAAACGAAAGCGAAGAAGTGGTTTATTTAACCGATGATGATATAAATGATCTCCTTAAGTAAGAAATATCTGACTTCTATTGAAGATTTGAGTGAAGATGAGATTCGCTATTTGATTTCACAGGCAATTGAATTTAAAACGAAAAAGTCTGATAATGGGAACAACAATCAAATTCTAGCCGGAAAAACACTTGCCCTGATGTTTGAAAAACCATCTACTAGAACTCGCTTGAGTTTTGAAGCTGCGATGTTTCAATTGGGTGGTAATACAATTTATCTAAATGCTAATGATCTTCAATTATCTAGAGGAGAATCTATTCAAGATACTGCAAAAACAATCTCTCTTTACGTAGACTGTCTCGTATCAAGGGTTCACTCTCATAACACAATTATTGAATTGTCACAAAATTGTAAAATTCCATTTATTAATGGCCTATCTGATTTATATCATCCCTGTCAGAGTCTGGCTGATCTGATGACGATATTGGAATACAAGAAGAGCTTTAAAGGATTGACACTGGCCTGGATCGGAGACGGGAATAATGTGTGTAATGATCTGTTAATGGGATGTGCTAAAGTGGGAATAAATATCAGAGCTGCAATACCAGAGGGTTATGAACCTCCACAGCATGTACTTGAAGTAGTAACACATGAATCAAAATTAAAACAAACTGATTTTACTATTGTACGTGAACCAGTCGATGCAGTAAGGAACGCAGATGTTGTAGTAACAGATACATTTGTTTCTATCGGAAAAGAAAAAGAAGTGGATAAAAGAAAATCAATTTTTATTCCAAAGTACCAGGTAAATGATCAGCTTATGAGTTACTCAAAAGACAACGCAATCTTCTTGCATTGTTTGCCAGCAAAAAGGGGGCAGGAGGTAACGTCAGAAGTTATAGATGGAAAAAAATCAGTTGTCTGGGATGAGGCAGAAAACAGACTCCATGTACAAAAATCACTTTTAGTAAGCTTACTTATTTAGTCTAGGAAATTTTTTAGTCAATTCCTAGATTACCTACGGAGGTCTGTCAATACCATCTATGATATTAGTATGAAACCAGATTGGTGTGGCAACCGGTATTATAGCGAAGAATTGGCTTTGGTTTTTATTTGATTTATCACAGCTATTATGTTTTCTTGCACATATTCAATGTTTTTTTTCTTACTCTGTACTTGATTGTGGTAATTATCCAGTAATATTCTGTATTTTTTTATGGTTTTCATTTGTTTTCGTGGGTTTGGTGATCCTTCAGAACGACGGTTTGCTATTGATTTTTGAGGAGTCATATCTTTTATTATATGAATTACTTTGGCAGGAGGCATGCTTAGTTTCATCTTTTCTAAAATTAATTTAACATCTGAATTGGATAAAGACTTGAATGGTACCTCTTCTTTGTTCTGTATCGCCTTAGCGACAAGTGCTCCGACTAATTTGTGAGCAGTTCTGAAAGGCACTTTATGTCTGATGACAAGTACTTCAGCTACATCGAATGCTGTTGCATAACTGGCGTTTGAAGCTGTGGCCATGACGTCTTTGTTCACGACTAGGGAAGCAATAATGCCAGTTACTATCTCCAAGGATAAGGATACCGTATCAATTGAATTCCAAAATGAAAGCTTTGTATCCTGCAAATCTCTACTATATCCTGAAGGTAGTGCCTTGAGTATTATCATTACACTTGTAAGGTTTCCGATCACTAGTGCTGTTTTTGATCTTATCATTTCCAGAGGATCGGGATTTTTCTTCTGCGGCATTGCACTAGATGTGGATGTAAACTTCTCATCAATTTCAATGAATCCAAATTCCTCAGAAGACCAGATAATCAGGTCTTCAGCACATCTACTTAATGTTATCATAATGGAGGATATATCTGAAAGAAATTCGATCATAAAATCTCTTGAGGAAGTTGCGTCAATAGTATTTGATACAATATTTTCGAAACCTAACAATTTAGCTGTCATCTTTCTATCAAGAGGCAAAAGCGATCCTCCTATCGGACCAGCGCCCAAGGGGGATTGATTGATTCTTTTGTAAAGTGAGAACAATCTCTCCACATCTCGTAATAGACTCTCCGAGTATGACAGCAAATAGTGGGCCAAGTTTCCATTCTGTGCCTGTTGCAAGTGTGTGTAAAGAGGCATTATTGAATCCAAATTTTCTTCAGATTTTTCTAGCAGTAATCTGATCAAATTAATCAGATGAAAAATTATACTAATTAGATCATCTCTTGCTTTAATTTTGATGTCAGTTACAATCTGATCGTTTCTTGATCTTCCGGTTTGGATTTTGCCTCCAATATCAACCCCAATTTTGCCAATTAGGTGTGCTTCAACGGCTTCATGAATATCTTCAAATCCTTCTCTGACCAATCTTTCTGGATTACGTAATATTTGATCTAACCCGTTTACAATAGTTGCAAATTCAAACTTGTTCAGTATATGAATCTTGTAAAGCATTATTACATGAGCTTTGCTACACAAGATATCATAGAAGAGAATTTTGTCGTCGATTTCAATTGAAGACAGGAAATTCAATGTACGTCTATCAAGATCTTCCTTGTGTCTTGATCTATACATGATGAAAACAAACTACTATTGGACTTATTTATTGTTAAACTTTGTTTATATAGTGGTTATCTTCTGTAAAATAATTTCAGAATCGGGAGAAATTCGTTGAAAAAACTTATTGATCTAATAAGAAATTTTATCTTAAAAATATGTCGCCCTAATAATTATCCATGAGTAATTATGGGAGTGCGGATTTAAACTGAGCTTGGACATTTAATGTCCAGCAGTTATCATTCTTCATGTTTGGTGAGTTAATCTCCAGTCATCGTCTGCCACCTTTCCCTCGTGAAATGGCAGATATTCCGCCACCAGTTTGATTTCAAGTAAAACGTCAGCTGGGATTAAGGGCCTTCCATACTTGATGCAAGTCCTCCTTTAACTCTTGTCCAAGTTTCTTTTGCCTGGGGTCATCGTGGTCACCAAATTTCCCGTCAATAAACCCATTAACACATTCTTTTAGAAATATCACGGCATCATTTGATATGTTAACATTAACAATTTTTTGGCCACCAATAACGAATGGCTCTGATTGCATATCTAGCATAGTGTAATCTAAATTTTAGAATTTAGTGAAAATAAAACTTACTGTCTTATCGCCTCGTGATCTACTTTTCAGAAATGTTTTCTCTTCCTTCATTGATTAAATTGTATCGAATGAGTATCTTCTATTTATTCCTATTAACAAGCCGACAGAAATCATTAAAAGCAAATCAAATACTATGGTTGCAAGGAATACTGTAGAATCACTAGCATAAATTATTCCTCGTCGGCTTGAGCCGAACAAACTACCAATAAACAAGATAGATATTATGATACGAGATGTTGTTCCTATTACAAACACAGCATGTATATGTCCTGCACCCTTTACATAAATAGAAGCAGACTTGGATTCCTTCCAGAACGACATGAGGCGATTTGAATGCAAATATGAATATTGTTGTAAACCAAAAAACACAATCAGATAAGGACCAAGATACAAAATTGGGACGTGAACATGATAGTGGGATTCAAAGATTACAATAGAACTTAAAGCCAAAAAGAAAATGGACTCGACTATAATTTTCGGCTTCGTTACCTTTCTTCCATGTTTAATCCATTTGAGCCTGGTAAGAATTAGAATTATGATTGCTATGCTATACATGCTATATAGTAAAAGCCTATCTATTTTGACTCCATACGGTGGTAACGACTTCTGTGCATCTGATAGATGGAGTTTCGTGGAATCAACATTGTCAAAGGTAAAGGCATATGTAGTTTGTATTTGTGATAGTATAAAGCAAATAATAATTATAATTAACACGAGTAAAGGTGTCCAATTTTCCGTATTGATGCTATATGGTTTTCTAATTATTCTATTACACCATAGGTAAGGCTAGTATCATCCGATTTTAGATTTCCTACTCATCTAATCCTTTCTCTGTTTTTGGTGCTCAAAAAGCTTTTAGCAGCTATTATAGATGGATGATATTCTTCTTTCTGCATTTGATTAGTCAGGCAGAGGACAAACTTCAGGCCCTTTGAGAAATGAGCAGTCTTAATTCTCAGTATTAATTATGCAATGCAAATGGTCTGTGCGGGACGTCAATGAATGGCAAATCGTCCCACACATGTGACTTTTACTATTGAACCGTAGTGCATTAGTCATTGATTTGATTCTTTAAAAACTTTCAATTCATTTGCGATATGTCGTCATTATTTCCGTGTCATTAAGCACGTTTTTCAAGTTTATTAGAATGTCTACATATAGACATGGAGAATGATGTTTACAAAGAATTTAGATGCAAAAAGAGGAATCAAAGTGGCTGCCATGACCTTGATAGTTATTTCAGGATTGACGCTTCTAGCACCAACCGTCATAATGGCATCCGCCCAGTCATCGGTCACAGAAGTTAGCGCACCAGGAGTAAAGCCAAATGAATATTATATCTTTACCCAAGAACTAAATGCCGACGAAGCGAAACTTGGTGTGCCAGTTGCGGTGTATACATTAACAAACATTATAGTCCACAAGGGGGACAATGTAACAATTCATTTCTACAATACTGCAGACGAAGCGAAAGATAGACACACATTCACTATGCAATCACCCTACAAGACGAATCACGATCTGGCTGGTGGGGAGAATGCAACATTTACATTCAAGGCTGATACGGTCGGTGGTTTTACCTATTACTGCACATACGATCTGCCAAGTATGATAGGGCACTTGGAAGTCCTACCATAGATCTGATTTGACGATTTTTTAGGTTCACCGCTTTAAGCATAATACAAATACAAATGAAAATGGAAACTAATAACGGGGCGTTTTTCTGTCGCCATCATCCTGGTCGAACATCTACAAATGTATAATTATCCAGTATTAATTATGTTCAATAAATTTAACGTAAACCTCAGGATTTATTCAATTTAAAACCTTGAATACTGAGAGGGGAAGGAGTTTGTTTACTAAATAAAGAAAAAAAGGATTGTAGGCAACAAAAAATTGTTACCTATGGATTCTACCCTATAGCAGCGAATACATCATTAGATGTAGGAGCTACTACCCCATCCTGTTTAAGGCCGTTGAATGCATTATCTCCGGTGTTTGGTTCTTCTGCTCCGTTAGCGCAGAAAAAGTCATTGCTGTTATCGCTACCTTCACCGCCGGCACCGCCATCTCCGCTATCATCTTTGGCGTCACCGCCATTTGCATTACCTCCGCCATCCTCTACTTTACATTTACCTTCCTGCTTTATTTTGAGGTCTCTATCGCTTGTATTACAGTTGTGGTCACCATTGTCCTTACAATCTCCGGTGTCAGCATATACCGGTGCTGCTTGTATCATTGTTGCTGTCAGCCCTGTCAACATTCCTCCAGACAGAATTACTAACATCAACACATGTTTTGTATTCATGTTTTTTATCGTAAAATGATACTAAACTATGTATAAGTAAATTGGCTAAGAACAAGTGGTAAAAAAAGTAGAGATTTTTTTCTACTTGGATAGTTCTGAAAATATGAATAGGTTCTAAAAACTTAGAAAAGTCTAGTAATATTTTTTATTAGCATTTTGACGTAAAAAGGTGTCGCCTTGATAATTATTTATTGATATTTATAATGCGTAAAGTTTTCATTGCAAGTGATAATTTTTCGAATAAATAAAATCAATAGTTATATAGTATAAAATTAAAATCAGTATGTATATGAGCCAGGAAATTCAACAACTGCGTAAGTCGATATTTGATGAACTCACAAAGATTGTAGACCCGGAAATCGGAGTCTCCATTATGGAACTAGAACTTATTGATAAAGTAGATATCGATCAAGGAAAAGTGAAAATAGATTTACACCTGACAAGTCCTTTTTGTCCTGCAATATTTGGTTTTAAAATTGCTCAAGACATTCGAGATAACGTTTACAGAATACAAGGTGTCACGGAATCAAAGGTAAATGTAAGCAACCACTTCATGGCTGATGCAATAAATAAGCAGGTAAATGAAAGCAAATTACCTATAAAATAGTTTATTTCAATAAAAGTTCAACTACCCAATACAAATCTCAGTCAAGGTTTACTTCAATTTTTTCTGCCTGTTTCTTGTTATTCTTGGATACCCCCAGCATATACGATCTTAAAAGCTGTATTCCTAGGGCCGGGTCTACTCCTTTGGGACATACTTTGCTACAAGAACCGGCAAAATGACATCTCCATATGCCGTGTCTGTCATCTACAATATTCAACCTGTTCTTTGACTCATCTCTTGTGTCAGCGAAATATCTATACAATTGTGCCAAGGCCTGTGGTCCAGGAAATCTTAAATCCGTTCCAACCGTAGGACATGCAGAATAACACAAACCGCACTTTATACAATAAGAGAATTGGAGATATTTGTCTACATCTTGTGGCGATTGATTATATGAATAAGTCTTTTCTTCTGCAGCAGTTTCAACACTTTCTGTGCTCTGTATGTAAGGTTGAATATTCTTGTGATGCTTATAGAATAAAGAGAAGTCAGTCACAAGATCTCTGATTATGGGGAAATTTCCTAAGGGCTCACATTCAATTGTTGAAGTTTCCAACTCAGAAATTTTCGTGTAACATGCTAACCTCGGAATGCCGTTTATTTTCATTCCACACGAACCACACGACGCCATCCTGCAGGAATATCTTATAGCTAAACTTGGATCGATGTAACCTTTTACATACAATAATGCATCCAATACTGTAGTCCATCTTTTGTATGGAACTTCAAAACTGTCATAATAAGATTTGGAGTTCTGTCCTCTATTTTCTCTATATACTTTTAATTTTATTTTATCTTCGATCTTATTATCATTGTTACTCAATATCAGAAATCACAATCCATTTGCCAATATTATTGTTCTAGTTCCATAAGCGATCAACGCAATCATTGAAGAAATAGTGATAACAGTAATCACCTTCTCCCAAGCTGTATTCTGTCTTAGTTCCAACAATATTACTCTTATCCCATTGAATCCATGAACAGATATTAGTACAAGGATTGACTCTAGAATGAGAACGTAGAAAATGTTCTTGTAATTTGCAATAATGTAATCATAATTAAGGCTCGATTCGAACGGAACTACTAGCCTCATCAATATATGAATTGCAACAACAAATATTGCAGCAATTCCTGTTATGTAATGAATTTTCATTATCTGACTTTCTTTTAGCACTCTTTGAATTTCCATGATTATCCACCGAACAAAATGTTAAATCCATAGTACATTGCTGCGACAGACAATATTAATGCAATCCATATACCAGATTTTTGTCTGTAATTTAAAGATGAGGGATTGTACGGATAATCAGGCCTGCCGGGAGTTCCTAATCCGATACCAACATGAGTAAAGATTAGGCGAATACCATTTACAGAATGAAATGTACTAGCTCCTATTACCACAATTAGGAATAGATGACCCCATACTGTCTGCGTTAGTTCTAAAAAAGATTCCCATGCATTCAGACCATTTACTATTGTACTCGTTTCATATATATGTCCAATGAAATAAATAAGAAGAAAAACTCCTGTTAGTCTCTGAAACCAGTAGGATACGCGCTCCCATCCGTATCCTGACGGTTTAAGCCAACCCCGTAATCCTTCGAAATTATTTCGAATTGGATGTTCTATCTCTTCCATCAATATTTTCTCTCTGCTGGTACATATCTAGTTAGGGTTACAGGATGCCATGAATATTGTGGATCATCATCACCCTTATAGTAAACTAAAGTGTGCTTTAGAAAATTAACATCGTCTCTAGTAGGGTAGTCAGTCCTGAAATGAGCACCTCTTGACTCACGTCTGTTCAAAGCACCACCAATTATTATTTCTCCAACTCTCAATAATGAATCTATCTCCATTACATTTATGAAATTTGTGTTATATTCCTTTGCGCTGTCGTTGACATGTTTCCAAGACGAATTCCTGAGCTCTCTAACCTTTTTTAGAGCTTCAATAAGGTCATTTTCATTCCTAAAAATATAAGCGTTAACGTCCATCATGTCTGTAAACTGTTTTCTAACTTCATAGGGATTAATCTGACCCCTTCCTCTGAATATTCCATCAAAAATTCTCTTTTCCTCTAATTGTATCAGGTTTTCTGCAATCTTGGTGCTCTTATCTTTATTCTTGTGTGCATAATCTGCAGCGAGTCTACCAGTTATATTCCCCCAAAGCAAGCATTCAGAAGTCGAATTTGCTCCAAGGCGATTTGCTCCGTGAAGACTATTGCATGCGGCCTCACCGGCTGACCATAGTCCATTCATCTCAGTTTGGCCGTCAATATTAGTGTGTATACCACCCATCATGTAGTGACATACTGGTCGTATTTCTATCGGTTCATTAATAATGTCGACACCTGAGAATTTGATACCTATCTCTCTGATTCCCGCTAGTTTTTCCTTTATTTGCTCTTCTCCCAAATGTGTCAAATCTAATTTAAGGCAGTCCACCCCAGTTTCATGTTTAAATCCCCTCCCATGCTCAATCTCTTTTATCATTGACCTGGAGACTACGTCACGCGGAGCAAGCTCTAATTTTTCTGGAGCATAATTTTTCATGAATCTTTCACCCAAGTTATTAATCAGATATCCACCTTCTCCTCTGGCACCTTCTGTTATTAAAATGCCTGAGGGCAGTACGCCTGTAGGGTGAAATTGGACAAATTCCATGTCCTTTAGTGCCAGGCCGCATCTGTATGCCATATCTAGCCCATCAGGGGTAGAAGAATACGCATAAGTTGAAAAACTATAAAGCCTGCCAGCTCCGCCGGTAGCGATAATCCCTGAATTAGATTTGAATACATTAAAATTTCCATCTTTCATCTCTATTGCAGTAGCACCAGCAAAGTTGTTGTTACCATCATCTAGTATTGACGTGCAAAACCATTCATTATAAAAATTGATATTATCATATTTTAGACAAGTATCGTACAGTGTTTGCATTTCATAAAACCCGACTTTATCTTGTGCATACGTTGCTCTTGGAAATGAGTATCCACCAAATTTCCGCTGGTCAATTTTACCGTCCTTTCTTCTTGACCAGGGCATTCCCCATCTGTCTAATTGATATATCTCTTTAGGTATTTCATGTGCTAATTTTTCAGCAACATCCTGATCACAGAGGAAATCACTCCCTCTAATAGTATCATAAATGTGAGATTCCATGTTGTCACCTTCATCAGAAAAGAGTACCGCTGCAGTTCCACCCTCGGCAGAAACTGAGTGCGAGCGCATAACCTGTACTTTTGAAATTACCCCGATACTTAGTTTCTCATTTCTCATTGCACACGATATGGCTGCACGCAATCCTGCAAGACCTGTACCTATAATTAGTACATCATGTGTAATGTGGTCTGTCAAATAATTATTGCAACCTCAACCATTATCCTTTACGATGACGTCTATATCTGGTAATAAATATATTATTCTTTTTTAATCGGTCTAAAAAATAGATCTATAGTAGATATTCGGAAGCAGAGTTTAATTGTGAGAAATTTTTTTCCATACTTCATGAGCCTCAATTGTACTGGGAAGGTGCTATTGACAACCAATACTTCAGATGATGGCATAGCGGTGGCCGCAAAAAAGAAATTGATAGAAAACGGGATAGACGAATCACAAATAATGTTAGGATATGATATTCAAATGCTTGAAAAAAATGATCTCTATGTTAGCTATGAACCGCCAGATTTAGTAGTCAGAATTGTATATGACAAGAAAGAAAATGGGATGATAAAGATGAAGAATATCATGACCATTAAAATTTGAAGCCACAAATAAATATTAGAGAAATAGATTCATGAAATTAGTTTAATTTATTTGGATTAGATTTTTTCCAATATCATTAATACTTTGCCTTTGTTCCTTATTTCCTGTTTTTATGGTAACAAACCCCTTTTTGAATTCATCACGGTTTATAATTATAATTGCAAACGCATTTTTTAGAGATGCCTCATGAAACTGTTTGGCGATGGACCTACCGTTTATATCATAATCGACAGAATAGTCGAGATCTCTTAGAATTGAAACAATCTCTAAAGCATGTGTTTTTTCTTGTCTGGATCCATATGCAACGTAAATAAGTGGCTTCTTTGCTATCTTTACTTTATCTTTAATAGCAGCTAAAATCCTTTCTACTCCTCCTGCCGCACCGGTCGCATACAACTCTTTTCTGCCAAATGCTTCAGTTAATTTATCATATCTGCCACCACCTACTAGCGATCCAATCTGTGAAGTTGGTTCTTTTGCCTCAAATACTAGTCCAGAGTAATAGTCGAGACCACGTACGATTCTAAAGTCTACTATTGCGTTTTTTACCGTTCTTGATTTAAGTGAATCAAACAAATTTAGGATAGTGTCTAACGATTGAAAGTCTTTTACCTTATCGTAATCCAACAATTTTTCAGGCGAACCATCAAATGATACAAATTGAATAAAATTCTGCAAATTATTAGAGTCCAACTTTTGATTATATTCATTGATTATTTGATTTGAACTTTTTTTAGATAATTTGTCAATAGCTCTCAACATTTCACTTAAAACTATCTTGTCCGTAATCCCAAGAAATTTTGCAAGGTATTCTTCTAAAATTGACCTATGGTTGATTGCTATAATAAAATTAATTCCAAGTTTCCTTAAAAAGAACGAAACAAACTCTATTACTTCTGCATCTGCATCTACCTCCGCAGAACCAAAAATCTCGATATCCCATTGATGGAAATATCTATACCTTCCCAATTGTGGTTCATCATATCGCCAAACACCTCCAAAAGATGATAATTTTACCGGTAGTTTAAGATCTCTACGCATAGAAACGAATCTCGATAAGCCTATTGTCAAATCGAAGCGTAATGCTATATTCCTACCACCTTTGTCCGTAAAACTATACGTTTCTTCAATTATTGAAGGTCCGCTTTTTGCTTCAAGTGTTGATTGTAATTCCAGTGTTGATGGTTCAATCTGATTAAAATCAAAGATTTCTACAGTTTCCTTAAATTTTTCTTTAATGAAGGAAATGTTTCTTAATTCCTCATATTGTAAATCCCTCATTCCTCGTGGAAGATCTAAGTTCACAACCATGAAAACCGTATGTCATCATTTAGATTTTGCGATTAGTTATAATAAACCATGACAAAAACAAGGTTCATTGTTCGGTGGGTTCAGATATCTTGATCATGTCACAGATGCATACATTGAGGCATTCGGTGAGAGTATTGAAGAAGCCTTCTCTAATGCCGCTAAAGGGACTATTAATGTAATGTTTGATAACGAAAAAATTCATGGGACGGATAAGGTTGATATTCGAGTGGAAGGGGAGGACTACTACGAATTATTGTATAACTGGCTAGAAGCAGTTTATCAATTAATGACAATAGATAATCAAGTAATGTCGAAATTCGAAATAAAGATCTCACAAATCGACTCAAAATATGAATTAACAGGATGGGTTATGGCTGAATTAATAGACATTACAAAACATGGTTACAGAACTGAAATAAAGGGTATCACCTATCATGCCATGGAAATTCTACAAGAAGGCAAACAACACACGGTTAGATTCATACTTGATTTGTAGTGAATAGGTAAAAAAAACCGTGCTTGGAGCAGAGCCAGGTAGAAGGAAAATAAAAAAACTAGTACGTAGAATTAAGTCAATTGTAGAATAAATGTATGATATTTTTATTTGTAAGAAGCATGTTATATTCAACTTTCTATTCTTGGCCTCATTTGGAATCCTATTTGTGAGCCGCAAAATTTCTACAATTCTTAATTCATAAACATTGGATCCGGCATTCCATATCCTCATTCAATTTTCCAAAATAGCTTGATTACAAGATTTAAATATCAATTCCGATGATAAATTGTAACTATGAGTTCGAATTCCAACAAACCAACGCTAGTTGAATTATCAGAAAAAAACTTTGACGAAGTTATTGGTGGTAATAAACCTGTTCTTGTAGATTTTTGGGCAACATGGTGTGGACCATGTCAGTTCATGCTTCCAATCTTTGACAAGCTAGCAAAAAAATATGAAGAAAAAGTCATTTTCGGTAGACTTAATGTTGATGATAATCAAGGCGTAGCAATGAGATTTGATGTATATGCAATTCCTACATTTATTGTGTTTATGAATGGAAAACTTATTGAAAAAGCTGTGGGGGCCGTTGGAGAAAAGGGACTTGAAGGCATACTGGAAAAGTACCAATAACAGAATAAAATGATATCAGAATTCCAAACTTGTAAAATGCAAACTAGATTTAATTTCATTTAAATTCGTTCTTAATTTATATATAGCCAAATGCAGGATCGGCCTCGCGTTTTTTAGACAAAATTAAATTAAAAATTTCCTGTTCATCTTCATTAAGCCTATCTGAAAATCTTTCTAGTATAAGTTTTGCCTCTTTGCCATTGAGGTCAGTATAAAAAATATCACCTTCATTTATCTGTCGACCAATTGTGGGCCCTTTAATTGAAAGTGCAACTTGCGTTCCTTTACTGGCAAGCTCTAAATTTTTACCATCATGTTGTATTTGATGGATCACTCCTACCCTCTTACCTTTCTCATTCATGATAGATATTTTCTGTCTTAATTTACCTATCAAAATTTCAGCGCCAAATACGGCAGGATTATTCCTTCTAAATACATATCCTTTCAAAAATTGAAATTTGCAGATTGGTGGTATTTCATTGAATATAATTGAATCTTCGTGGGTCTTTTCATATGTTACCCATTCTGAGTAATTTCGAACCAAATTATAAATTATTTTTTCGTCAAAAATTTTTACTTTTCTTTCAAGGGCTTCTTTTTGTGCATCTTCAAGTATCTTTACATTGAACCCGAGTACCACTCCAAGATTGCGCTCTTTTTCTCTGACGGCTGAGGCTGAAAGTATGTCCTTGCGTGTAATATTGCCCAAATCGGCAGATCTAATTGGTATGTTCTCCTTTTTCAAAAGTTCAGTAATAGCTTCAATCGAGCCGATGGTATCGCATCTTAGAATAATACCATTAGATTCTGTTTGTATTATTGCTGACTTAATCTCTGATTCAATATTCGATTTTAATCTTTCCTCATCCGCGGGGTTATTGACTACATATAGTGGACTACCAGCAAGAACATCCTCAAGATCAGGAGACGTTATTTTCAGTCCAGCTGCAGCAATAACCTTGTCCACATGTCTAAATTTATCTCTTGGATCTCTCATTTCATCTAGTGGTTTTGGCAGTAGCAGTGCCTTGATTCTAGTCGTGATAACGCTATCTTTTTTCCCAATAACAATTGTATCCCCATGCTTTAGTGTACCATCAAGCAGAATAATATTTGCTGACGGACCTAATCCGATTTCATCGTTTACTTCGAGAACGATACCCTTTGTTTCAGTATCATGCCGTTCAAGTCTTTTAGACATGTATTGTTGAGTTAATCCTACCAGAACTGCTAGGAGCTCAGGTATGCCAGTTCCTGTTACGGCGCTCACTGGGACAATTGCCAATTCCTTTGTAAAATCTTTCACACGCCAAAAGGCCTCTGAACTATATCCCAATCGGGAAAGGGCTCCCACTACATTGTAGACTTTTTCATCTAAGTACGATACAATTGTTGGTTCTTGAATTTTCAATTGTTCTGCGATTAGAATAGAGGTATTTTTTTTCCAACCAGATATTTGATCAATCTTATTGAGTGCGATGACGAAAGGAACTTTTCTATTTTTTAATATATCTAAACTTTCTGTGGTCTGAGCTTCAAGACCTTTGTTAACGTCAACGACAACTATTGCTATATCGGCGGCAGAGCCTCCCCTCATGCGAAGATTTGCGAAGACCTCATGTCCTGGAGTGTCTATTACTAGGAGACCAGGAACGAGATTCTCTGACTTGGAGAGTTTATCGAATAGTTTTCCAGTTATTTCTTGTATTGTTTCGATTGGAAAATAACTTGCACCAATATGTTGAGTTATACCTCCCACTTCTCTGGATTGAACTGCTGTTCCACGAATTCTGTCAAGCAGTGACGTCTTGCCAGAGTCTACATGACCTAATACCACGACAACTGGTTGGCGAAGTCTCACTTAATTAAAAATGATTTTAGACTCTTTTATGAAGCTTTCAACGGAATCAGAAGCATGTATAATGTTATCAGTGAAGCCGATCCCATAGTCTCCTCTAATTGTTCCTGGTAAAGCTTCTGTTGATTTTGTGTTTCCAATCATTAATCTTACAGTTGAAATTGCATTATTCCCTTCTATAATACAGCCAACTGTATTGCCGGAGCAGATGAAAGAAACCAATTCATCGAAAAAATGTTTGTCTTTATGTGCTTCATAGAATCTCCCTGCTGAATCGACATCAAATTGAAATAACTTGAGATTAACAATTTGAAACCCCCTGTCCTCAAATCTTGAAATGATTTTTCCAACGAGACCCTTCTTAAAACCATCAGGTTTAATGACTATTAGAGTCTTTTCCAGATTTGACATATTTGATCCTTACTTTTTGACCTTAATGCCGCCTTTAACATACTTTCGCGTCCATTTGAATTTTCGGGGGTCCCGTCTTAGCCTCATGTTTTTCTTACACTTTGCGGAACACGTCCATTGAATAGCTCCGTCATTTTTTACCAACATTAATCCCTCGTCTGCAGGAATGTGTTTTCCACAAAAGAAACAATTACGAAGAGAACCAGCTATTTTGCTCAATTGACTTCACTACTTTATCTTTCTAGCCTCTCGCTCAGTTTCTCTCAGCATCAGAATGTCTTTCATTCTGATGGAACCCTTGACATTTCGTGTTAGAATTCGACCTTTGTCCTTTCCTTCTAGAACTTTTACTCTAACTTGGATTACTTCGCCTGCTATGCCGGTTCTTCCTACTATTTGTATAACTTCCGCTGGGGTTACCTTTACTTCTGAAGCTTTACTCAATAATGAAATCACTCCTTCTTGTCTTTAATGTTGGCTAGTGTTCCGATAACTTGATCGACTATGTGTTGACCTTCTCCTGCATCAACAATTGTTGCAGCAGCAGATCCAACCTCAATACCGAGGGATTCGCCCAACTGTTGCTTACTGGGTACAAAAATATATGGAGTATTTCTCTCTTCGCAAATGATTGGAATGTGGGCAACAACCTCAGGTGGTTGAACGTCCTCTGCTATTACTATCAATTTGCCAATTCCCCTTTCTATCGCCTTTGTCGTTTCATTAGTTCCCTTTCTTACGCTTCCACTTTGCTTGGCTACCCTAACTGCTTCATATACTGCATTTACAAGATCTTTTGGAGTTTCAAATTTTACATAAAACGGCTTACTCATTTTATTATCCATCACCCATTGGGATCATCTATAATCTACTGAATACAAGCAGAGGCGTATTAAAAATGTTGCCGAGCAAAATATTAGTCTTCACCTAATGTCTCTCTAATAATCCGAGTATATTCATTCACTTTTGAGTTGAGTAACATTTCGTCTGAAGATTCTCCATAAATTCTAATCAGAGGCTCAGTTCCACTGGGACGTAGCATTAACCAGCTCTCTTCATCTAACCAAATCTTAACTCCATCAAGTGTCTCAATTTTCATTGGACTTCCATGATTCTTTACGTTAACTATTACTTTTTTAATTAATCCCATGTCGGAGCACGGAAACTTGGATTTATATTGAAATACTGCTGGAAGAGATAAAAACAATTCCGAAAGCAGCTTTTTCTCGGACGCTAGTAAATCGAGCATTAAGGCAGTAGTGAGCGCGCCATCTCGTACTTGATTTAGTACACCATACATGAAACCACCATTTTCTTCCATTCCGATAAGCGCATTCTGCTTAACCATTTCACGCGAAACTTCAACGCTACCAACTTTTGTATGAAAAACCTCTGAATTATTTTCCTGTGCAATTTTTGTGAGGATATGAGTAGTGTTCACAGGGCATACAATTTTCGCACGCGGGTGTTTAGTGGTAATCAGATATTTGGCTAATAATGTTCCTGTTCTGTCACCCCAGTGGACCGCTCCTAGTTCATCGCAAAATATGGATCTATCTCCATCACCATCGTACGCAGCACCTAGATCAGATTTAGTTTCTTTTGAGATAGATCTTAGTATCTCTAGGTTTGATGGTGTTGGTTCTGATCCCCTTCCCGGGAAACTTCCATCTAATGTTCCATTAACCGTTATTACCGTACACCCAAGTCTCTTTGCCAGTAATGGTGCAACTAAAGATTGAACGCCATTTCCTAAGTCCATCGTTATTTTGAAGTTGTGTTGTTTGATCCTATCTACGTCGACTAATTCTAAAACATCATCAATATATGCATTAATTATCGTTTCATCTTTGAAATTCCTACCTATCTTATTTGAATTAATAAATGTTTTATTCCTAAAAATGTCTTCAACTAATATCTCATCATCCCTTGATAACTCGACTCCATCTTTCGCTATGGGTTTAACCCCATTGTATTCTGGAGGATTGTGAGAGGCAGTTATCATAACCCCGCCTTTAAATTTATTTTTTTTCGTTGCGTACTGCAGACACGGTGTGGGCAAAATCCCTGCGTCTACCGTATCTATTCCATTTGAATTTAAGACAGCGGTAACAATATTAAACACTATGTGACTTGAATTTCGACCATCTCTTCCGATCAAAATTGTACCATCATTATAATAAGCTGCCAATGAGTGAGTCACATCCACCAGGAAATCTAGAGTAAGATCTTTCCCAAAAACTCCCCTAATTCCATTAGTCCCAAACAGTGGCATATTCTTATCGTTAATAACTAAACACCAATATATTCTAAATAATAGATAAATTTGGCCGAATAACTTTAAGAATTTAATGCGGGGGTTGCCAAGCTAGGTCAACGGCGCAGGTCTCGCCCAAATCGAGTGCGATGCTTAGAATGGATAACATTCAAATTCCTAGATCCCTGTTCCTTAGGGATTCGTGGGTTCAAATCCCACCCCCCGCACTAAATTCATAACAATATCTGCTTAATACGTATTATTCTTTCATTTATCTCTACTAAATTTAAAAATTTTTGAATAATTTCGAATTATTCAAACGTCTAAAAACTGCACAATTTTTTGTGTTTTTCATCATGAAAATGAATGTCACAAAAATCTTCGTTACATGTATAACAATGCCATCCTGATAGTGTATAGCAAACAGAACATTTTCGTGTAGGATTATTATAATCAAAGTCCTTTCTTGACTTCCTTAATATTTTCTGTCTCTGTTCAGGACTCATTTCTTGCAAACCAATTCTGATTGGTAAAACATCGAAAAATACCTACTCTACTTTATTAGATCTAAAATTCACCAAAAGTGGATTTATCATCGCTTTAGGATTGGAGTTAGCTTATTTAAGCATTAGTGTTATGATTTTCAGAATCCTTTAATTTTGACGCTTTTTAATAAATTCTAACATTGGGCAGAAATGACAGACTAATAATTGAGGTAACCGTTGTAGGTAAAGACAGAAAAGGCGTTGTTGCTGATGTAACAAATTTTATCTTCAAAAACGATGGAAATGTTGAACAAATAAATCAAAATGTTATCAATGGACTATTTGGAATGCAACTTGAGGCGTCATTTCACCACCATGATTTTAACCAAAAATTATTTGATACGGAACTAAAAATGTTAGCAAAAAAGTTAGACATGGAAGTGAAAATTCACTACCAAGATCCTAAAAGATTAAAGAACATTGCCATTTTTGTAAGCAAAGAAAGTCATTGTCTCATCAAACTTTTAAATGCAAAACGTTCTGGTGAGATAGTTGCAAATATAGTTGTTATTGTAGGAAGTGAGAACACTACCAATTCTATCGCGCAAAAATACGATATTCCATTTCATCACATAGTACACTCCACACAATCGGATGCAGAAAATGAAATTCTGGAAATATTGGATCGCTATAATGTAGATTTAATAGTGCTGGGAAGATACATGAGGATACTGACACCAAACTTTGTATGGCGGTATCCGGATAGGATAATTAACATTCATCCATCGTTACTACCCGCCTTTCCAGGAGCCTACGCCTACGTCCAAGCATATGAGCGAGGTGCAAAAATTGTTGGGTGTACCGCTCATTTCGTAACTGAAGATCTCGATCAAGGTCCTATCATTTGTCAAGAGTCATTCAGAGTTAGACAAGAAGATACCGTCGAGTCGATTAAGAGACGTGGTCAAAAGCTTGAAGCAGTAACATTGCTAAAGGCAGTAACGCTATACCTAAAAAACAGTATAGAAGTAAATTGGGGTCGTGTGGTCCTTAAAAACACTGAATAAACAATAGAATGAGATACTATTCAAATTATGAAAATAATGGAATTGTTTGATTAGTTTAATAACTCAGGTAAATATCAATTCTATTAATGTCTTTTTACAATCTCACTAGTTATGAGATAGAAAATAATGATAGGCGCATAATAATCCCTTTAGGTTCAATAGAGCAACATGGGCCACATCTTCCCATAACTACAGACACAATAATCGCAGAGTATTTCGCGAACCAACTTTCAAGAAAGGTTATTTCATATGTACTACCATCTATCCCTTACGGAGTATCATATGAACATCAGCCATTTTTCAATATTTCGATTAGCAATGATCTACTCTCAGAACTTCTTGTTCAAATATGTATTTCATTGGGTGAAAATGGTTTTAATTATATCATAATATTAAATGGTCATCATGGGAATAGGGGAGTCCTGCAGTATCTTTCTCAAAAGGTAATTAAGAAAAAGGCAGGAATCAATGTGTTTGGCATTAACTATTGGGAGTTGATTGAAAGGAAGTTCGATCATGCCGGATTTGTAGAAACTTCATTAATGCTCGCTATTGTACCAAAACTGGTTCAAATGAAAAAAGCCAAAAAAGGATATGTGGACGAAAAGAGACTACACGCTACTTATTCTACTTTTCTGAATAATCCATCGTCCTTTAAGATAACAAAAAGTGGTGTTTGGGGCGATCCCACGACAGCTTCTGCAAAAGAAGGCAATAAAATAATATCAGTCACAGTCAAGAATCTTGTCAGGTCAATAAAAGAACTTGATGATTTACTCGACTTGTAGATCATTTTTATCTCCTGAATAAGTTTTTGTTATTAGTGAAAAAGGTGTTTTTGATTAGCTCTCAAAATTATCCTTATTTAATATGTGATTAATAACTATTAACTTTAATATAGACCTTCTTTAAGCAATACCATAGGTAGTGAAATAGATGTCGGTTGACATGGCTGTAAAGATACTCGACGAAAGCTTAGGTAAAATAGTGCTCATAAAATTAAAAGGGAGTAAAGTAATTCGCGGAAATTTACATGGGTTTGATCAACATATGAATTTGCTACTAGACAATTCTGTAGAATTACTTGATGAAGGAAAATCAAATGAAATTGGAACAATTATTGTAAGAGGAGATAACGTTGTTATGATATCTCCTCCGCCTCTTTGAGAATATCAATTTGATCCTAGTGGGAGAGAATTAGTATGACAAGAGGAACAACATCAATGGGGAAATTCACTAGAAAAAGGACTCACATAAGATGCAGAAGATGCGGGCACAATTCATTTCACAAAAGAGACAAGCGTTGTGCAAAATGTGGATATCCGGATCCAAAAATGCGTAAATATGATTGGATAAAACGTAGAGTAACATAAACATTCTAGGGACAAGACTTAACAGTATGTTGTAGTTTAATATCTGATATTTGGACTTGCTCATTGCATCATTTTCAATAGGTCTAGGTGCACTATCTTCCATCGTTTTTCATCATATAAAAAGACAGGGAATAACGATACTACGCAATAATAAGAATAGTAGCATGGAAGTAAATTACATTGATGCTAATAATAGTAGTTCGGATCTTAAATTGATGAAAGCTGAATTGGAATCACTGGAAGTTGAAAAATCTATTATTAATAGTTCGGTGAGAAAAATACATGAAACATTTCAAGAAGGGAAACTAACTCAATTGGAATTTGATAGGCTGATGATAAAATACGGTGAAGATTTAAAAAAATGCGATGAAGAAATTGAACGAACCAGATCAGTTGTTGACTATTACGATTTAAACTCGATTAAGAACAGTCTTGTTTCTATAATTGAAAACAAAATTAAAGTTATAGATACAAAACTCAAGGAAATCTCAGATAGTAATCTTAAAACTCTAACAAAACAACCAAAACAGACTCAAAATGATCTCATTCATCCTAATTTTAAGAATACCTCTTTTCGGACAGAAAATCTGGATAACTCTTTGGGTATTGAAGCCGAAAAAATAAAAAAATTAGAGACTGAAATTACTCTGGCTCTTGAAAAACTCGATAGTTACGAATCCACTAAAGTTAAAGGAATTGAGAATAATGAAAGTTTAAAAAATGATTTAAATCGGATACGTGATCAAAATGTAACTAACAAAAAGGATCCTCTTAGAAATCTCACGCCATCAAAATAATTTAAAAAAAATAATTTGATGGCAAGCTCATTATTTATGTATTCATAAATTCATTTTTGGTTATTTTCCAATTCTGAACATTTTGGTACCGCAAGTAGAACATATTCCTTGGGTTGCCGGCTTTCCATTTTTCATAGTTATCTTTTTTTCATCATTCATCATCCTTTTCTGTTTACACTTAACACAATATCCTTCCATAAAAAATAGAATTCGTGTGTGCATAAAAACATTATGCATAAAATCATTATTTGAACAAGAGAATCTGTGATATTTAGGCTTATTAGGAAAACTATATATCATTTGAGTTGCTAGGCTAGTATTTCTCTAAACCAGAGATAATCTACGTATCGTCTTCGTATTTTTCTTAATCATCGATTTTCATTCTATTGAAAATTTATAAATAATCATAAAGTTCGTTGTTTCTTAAATGAAAATTACAGTAATAGGAGCTGGCAAAGTGGGTTCTTCTGTGGCTCTAAATTGCTCAATTAGAGAACTAGGCAATATTTTATTGCTTGATATAATTGAAGGTTTACCTCAAGGAGAAGCAATGGACATTAACCATCAACTGGCGGAGCGAGGTGTAGACTGCAATGTATGTGGTTCTAATAACTATGAAGACATGAGAGGATCAGATTTTGTAATTGTAGTTGCAGGAATAGGAAGAAAACCTGGTATGACTCGTATGGATTTGCTGAAAACAAATGCTGAGATTATAAAGGGAGTATGCAATAATATCAAGAGCTATGCTCGGAATTCAAATATAATAGTAGTAACGAACCCGCTAGACCCCTTGACATACCTTGTAATTAAGTCACTAGCAGGTCAAAGAGCCAATATGATGGGTATGGGTGGAATGCTAGATCTATCACGTTTTAAAGAGCATATCAGCACAGTTACTGGGATATCTAGAGACTCAATTCAAGCTATGGTAATAAGCGAACACGGAGAGAACATGTTGCCACTTATTAGATTCTCAAGTTTGGGAGGCATACCGCTAACTGATTTCATAACGACAAAACAGTCAGAAGATCTCATCGACAAGACAAAAAAGGCAGCTGCTGAAGTAATTTCACTAAAAGGTGCGACAGTATATGCTCCCGGAAATGCAGTTGCAACTATGGTAGAGAGTATCGTAAAAAACAAAAAAACAATACTGCCAGTATCAGCTTTACTGGAAGGTGAATATGGTTACAGCGATGTATGTATTGGTGTACCATGTGTGATTGGAAGTGAAGGAATTGAGAAAATAGTTGAACTAAAATTAAATGAAGATGAAATGAAAGTATTTGACCTTGGAGTAAACAGTGTCAAGAATGCAATTAAAAGTGTATCGATGTGATATATGGATTGAATTCAAAATTCTGATTGAAGGAAATGGAGATTAGAAAAATACTAGAAAAGCTCGCAAAGCGGGAAATATCTGTTACTGCTGCTGAACAAGAATTAAGAATCTATTCAATTGAATATGTTGAAAAAAATTTAGCAAAAATTGATCCTCTTCGGGAAATGAGGAGCGGTATACCTGAAGTGATTTTTGCGCAAGGGAAAGAGTATAAAGATCTTTTGAAAATCATTACAGCTACACTTTACAAGAAAAAATTTACGGTTATAAGCAAAGTTAGTGCGGATTATATGGAAAGACTGTGCAGAAATTTTGCAAAGAAAAATTTTAAAATTTTTAAGGGTATCAACACAATTTTGATTTCTACGAATACCTACAAGTTTCCTAAGAGGGAGGGCATAGTAGGTATACTTTGCGCCGGAACTTCTGATATTAAAATAGCTGAAGAGGCAAAAATCATGGCAGAAGTAATGGGAAGTAAGACTATTATAGAATATGATGTTGGAATTTCAGGCGTTCATAGAACGTTGAAGGCCATAGCGAACATGATAAATGCTAAAGTGCACATAATAATTGTAATAGCCGGTATGGAAGGGGCATTGGGTTCTTTTGTTTCTTCAGTTATCGATATACCTGTAGTAGGAGTTCCAACTTCAACAGGATATGGGTATGGTTCAAATGGCATTGCCGCCTTGGCTTCGATGCTTCAGACATGTACGATGGGAATGACAGTGGTTAATATCGATAATGGGATAGGGGCAGGGGCCTTTGCGGCTATGGTAGCAAATAAGATGTCTGCTGTGGACATGACGAAATCGATATAATGATTTATAAGTAATTCATATTCTTGTCAAAATTATAAATAGGATACAAGGGTGAATTTTCAGTTTATGGTTTACAATTCCACATTTAGGAGGATAAGAGAAGGAAAAACAAACTACAGGAAGCGAGAAAAATTATTAATGGGTAGAAAGGATTTTGTAACAGTTAACGTCACTAATCAAAATGTTACAGCGCAATTAATAAGACCAAATCTCCAAGGAGACTTGGTAATGGCTTCCGTACATAGTAACGAATTATTATCATTTGGCTGGAAAGGATCTCGGAAAAATATTCCCTCATGTTACCTAGTTGGGCTCCTATTGGGTAAAAGATGCTTGAAGAAAAAACTAAGTAGTGCAATATTATATATCGGCAAAAGACATTTTACGACAAAAATTGCGGCATGTTTGAAGGGGTTGTCCGAGGCGGGATTAGAATTGCCTTTTCCAGAAAATATTATTCCCCCAGAACAAAGGATTCAAGGCAGTCATATAGCAGAATATGCAAACAACCTAAAAGTAAATGATGCCCTTTACAAATCAAGATTTTCTTCGAACCTAGGTTTAGGACTCGAACCAGAAAAATATAGCAGTCATTTTTCAGAAGTAAAGGATAGAATTGTAAACGAGATAAGAGAAAAAGAATCGGATAAACCACCTAACCATACGACTAGGTCAAAATCGTCCAGAACGAAGGGTGATTCAAAATGAGCGGTTCTAGAAACACTGATCAAGCAACTGTATGGAAGCCCCGAACGGCCTTAGGCCAGATGGTAATTGAAAATAAAATTAGTTCAATGGAACAAATTTATGAAAATGGTTTCCGTATACAAGAATCCGAAATAGTAAAGCACCTGCTGCCAGATATGAAGAGTCAGGTAGTACACGTTGGTATAGTGCAAAAGCAAACCGATGCGGGTGAGATGACTAGGTTTAGTGCGCTAGTTGCTGTAGGGAATGAGGCAGGGTGGTTTGGTATAGGTAAGGGCAAAGCTTCTCAAATGAGAATTGCAATTGATAAGGCAACAATAAATTCATACCTTAATATAATCCCAGTGAAATTGGGTTGTGGCAGTTGGGAATGCCGGTGCACGCAGCTTCACTCCGTACCTTTCAATGTTCGAGGAAGAGGCGGTAGTGTAAAGGTGGAAATTCTTCCAGGACCAAGAGGATTAGGTCTTGTAGCAGGAGAAAACATAAAAAATCTATTAAAGCTTGCTGGTATTAAAGATGCATGGTCAAAAACATCCGGATCTACTAATACTATGACTTCCACTGCGACGGCTATATTTAATGCATTAAACTCAACCTACATAACAGGATGAAAAATGGCCTTATTAGTAGTTAGATTGAGAGGAACGGTAAATGTACCGTACTGGGCTGTCACAACGCTGAAGAATCTTTACTTGAACAAGAGATTTTCAGCTACTCTGGTGCCAGAAACTTCAGACTATTTAGGAATGTTGAGAAAAATTAGTCCATGGGTAGCATGGTCAAAAGCAGATCGTGAAATTGTAAAAACCTTAATTGAAAATAGAGCCAAAAACAAAAATCCACGGTCAGATTCATTAAGTAAATCAAGAAATAGCAAAGACTACATGGGCATCGATGAATTGGTTGAGGTTTTAGTAAATGATAAAATAAAATTTTCCGAGCAAAATAATGTTAAACCTTGGTTTAGTTTGAATCCGCCGAAGGGAGGCTTTAAGAAGAGCACCAAGAGACAGTTCTCAGATGGAGGTACACTAGGCAGTAATAAAGATTTGCTTGAAATTGTAAAAAAAATGATATAACTTGATTGAACAAATAGTGAGTTTTACATTTATATTTACAGATAATCTTTTGATTGTATAGGGTTTATCGAAGATGGCCACCAGATTGAGAAAAAGTCGAAGACATCGGGGTACAAGATATTGCGGATGGGGTCAAATAGGCCAGCACAGACAATCTGGTAGTCGGGGCGGAATTGGTGGAGCTGGAAAACATAAGCACTTTTGGATCCGAACAGTAATTGAAGAGCCCGATCACTTTGGACATGACACTCTTAATTCTTATAGCCGATTCTTAGTCAAAAAATGGATAAATATTAGAGATCTTGCAAATATGTCACTTAGAATCAATGGGAAAAAGGACGGAAAGACGGTTCTAGATCTCAGATCGTTAGGGATTCAAAAACTCTTGGGTGGTGGGACTATAAAGGAAAGTTATGTAATTTCAGTAGCACAAGCATCTGCAGCTGCTAAAAAGAAAATTGAGTCTGCAGGAGGTAGTATAATTTCAAATGAGCACAGTGCACAATGAAAGTCTAGTCAGATCATTTGTAAAATCGGTATCATCATATATACCCCAAGTTGAGAAACCTAAAAAGAAAATTGGATTAAGTGAGAAATTCATTTGGTGCGGAATCGCACTTTTTGCTTATCTTGTTATGGGCCAGATTCCGCTATACGGTGTAACAGATTCACCTAAATTTGATTTCTTGGCATTTGCTAGAGTCATATTTGCAGCACAACAAGGTACGTTACTAGAGTTAGGTATTGGACCAATCGTTACTGCTGGTTTGTTAATGCAGTTGTTAAAAGGTTCTGAGTTGATAAAATTGAATTTCAAAGATCCTGATGATCGTTCTCTCTTTACCTCTGCAACAAAGATAGTTACTATTATTGTCATTGTCGCAGAAGGATCTTTGTATGGTGTTAGTGTTTACGGACACCTGCTTGCCAGTCCAAGTTTTATTCCTATTCTGGTTGCGCAACTTGTTGGGTCAAGTCTTATTGTAATGTACCTTGATGAAACAATTCAAAAAGGCTGGGGTCTTGGGTCTGGCATAAGTCTGTTTATAATGGCAGGGGTTGCTCAAGGGATTATGTGGAGTATTTTTAGCCCAATACCTGCTCAGGACGGACCAGTAGGAGTAATTCCGTACATTATACATTCAGCAGCACAAGGCGACATGTCCAATGTATTATTTAGAACTGGACAGCTTCCAAGCATATTTGGTCTAATAGTTACTTCATTGGTTTTGTTGGCTCTGGTATATGTGCAGGGTATTCATGTGGATATACCTATAGTATCGACGAAGTATAGGGGATTTACTGCTGTATATCCTATAAAGTTACTGTACACTTCTAACATTCCTGTTATTTTGGCGTCGGCACTATTGGCAAACGCCGTCTTTATAGGTCAGATGTTATGGGCAAACTATAATCCCGAAAATGCAAATCCAGTGTTTAACTATATTGCTCAGTTTGATCCACAAAGCTCCCAGTCTCCTACTGGAGGAATATTGTATTACATTACTGCTCCAAGAACGTTTGAACACGCACTTCAGGATCCGCTCAGAACAGTAGTTTATGTTATTTTTTGGACGGGGATAGTTACAGTATTTGGACGTTTATGGGTGGAATTGGGAGGTTTATCCCCTAAATCAGCGGCGAAGAATTTATTGGATGCTGATGTACAGGTTCCGGGTTTTAGAAGAACTCAGAGTTCTGTTCAAACTTTGCTTAACAAATACATACCAGCCGTTACAATAGCCGGGGGGATAATCATAGGGCTTTTGGCGGCAGTCTCAAATGTGCTAAGTGTGTTTGGTACGGGGATTGGGATATTGCTTATGGTGGATATTTTGGTTAATTACTATAACCTACTCATCCGCGAACAAGTGGATGTTCACATGCCTAAACTGGCGTCACTCCTTGGAAGAACCTAGAAAAAAAACAGTTGTGATAGTTGGTGTTCCTGGAGTAGGAAAGAGTACTATTATTTCTAATGCTACGCAGACATTAATAAACATGGGAATGACTGTACGGACTGTAGTTTTTGGGTCTGTTATGTTTGAAGAAGCAAAAAAATTAGGAATTAACCACAGAGATGAGTTAAGAAAACTTTCAATAGAATTGCAACAAAAATTACAAACTAAGGCAGCTAATTATATTTCTAGGGTAAAAGAATCAACTGTAATTGTTGATACCCATCTTTTTATTAAGACCAAATCGGGTTACTACCCTGGATTACCGATGAATTTGGTTTTGAAACTAAAGCCTGACAGACTAGTCCTGGTGACTGCTAATTCGGAAGAGATTCTAAAAAGGAGAAAAAGCGACAACACACGAGTGAGAGATATAAATTCTGATGACGATATTAAGATGGACATAGATGTTTCGCTGTCAATCATTTCATCACTTTCTATTTTAACAGGAGCGCCATTTGAGATTATTTATAATCATGACAATATGATAGATTCTGCTACATCACGTGTGGTCGAATTACTCAAAAAATCTACTTGATGAAAATAAGTTCAAAAGTTGCATACATATGAATATTGGTTGATGATATAACAATTAAGTGACAAGAAAATTGAAATTTAATAATATACAGGATATCAGTGTCGTTATATCAGGGAGCGCAGCTGTTGGGAAAACTACATTGGCGCACGCTCTTGCAAAAGAATTCGGATTTAAATTGTATAACGGCGGGGATATTTTAAAGGAAATAGCAAGACAACAAGGATACAGAGTATCAGGAAATGATTGGTGGGATTCTGAAGAGGCAATTGGGTTCATGAAAGAACGAAAAAAGAATCCTGTATTCGACAAACAAGTTGACAAAAAATTGCTAGATATTACTACCCAGGGTAACGTTATTATTACTAGCCATACTATTCCTTGGCTGTCATGTGATCCAATAACCTTTTGGCTTAGCGCGTCTCAGCAGAAGAGATCTGAAAGAATGTCAAAACGTGACCAGATCTCATTACCAGATGCTCTACGCATTGTGAAAATGAGAGATCGGGAAAATAGTAAAATCTACAAGAAAATTTATGGCTCTGGATTTGGAGAAAGCTTGGAGGTTTTTGATTTCATGATAAATACTGAAATTCTTACACTTAGTTCACTGGTTTATTTGTGCAAGGAAATAATAAAGAAGATGAAAGTTCAGTAATATGCTATGAAATACCATGACATTAAAAATTGATACTTTAGAGATCATAAATGATGATGTTACTAACAATAAGTATGGACATTACCATAATAATAGACCATTGGATGTCCTTTTAGATTATGGTATTATCTTATTAGATAAGCCTTCAGGGCCAACTAGCCATGAATTGGTTGCTTGGACAAAGAAAATTCTAGGAATTACCAAGGCGGGGCATAGTGGTACGCTTGATCCTGGCACTACTGGTCTATTGCCAATAGGATTGGGAGACGCTACCAAAGCGTTATCTATACTTCTCTTAGGTCCAAAGGAATATTACGCTGTGGCGAGGGTTCATCAACAAAAAGAACTAGATCAAATTGAAGCCATATTTAGAGAATTTACAGGAGAAATTTACCAAAGGCCTCCTCAGAGGTCATCTGTAAAGAGAGCAACTCGTGTTCGAAGAATATACGAACTACAAAGACTAGAGAACGCTGATAACTTACTACTTATTCGCGTGCTGTGTGAGGCAGGAACATATATTCGCAAACTTGTTTATGATATTGGCGAGATACTCGGCACAGGAGCTACTATGTTTGAACTGAGGAGAACAAGAGTAAGCGTCTTTTCGGAAACCGGTGATAAGTTAGCAAGGTTGCATGATTTAGTTGACGCTATGGAGACATATAAAGAGACAAAACAGGAGGAAAAAATTCGATCTATTATTAAACCAATTGAAATGGCTCTTGAAGGAGTTGCCTCTGTTGCAGTAAAAGACTCTGCGGTAGATGCACTCTGTCATGGTGCACAAGTGGCGATTCCCGGAATCGTGGCTATTGATAAGACTATAAAGATAGGAGATAAAGTTGTAATCTACACATTAAAAGGTGAAATTATTGCCCTGGGTGAGGCGATCATGAGTGCGGAAGAGATCAAACAAAATGATAAGGGGATAGCATTCAATATTCAAAGATTGATAATGAAACCTAATACTTATCCACGTGCCTGGAAGACAACTAAAAAGATGGAATGAAAAATTCAAAAATTGACTTAGTTCAGTCTAATTCTTTAGTATTAACTTTTTTGCATGATTTCGGATCCTGAGATATTAGATGAAAGATTATTCGTCTTAACCTTTATCTTTAGAATTATCCTTATTTTGTTCCGAGTTAGTTGAGTTAAGGAGGTTGGTAACGTTATCTTTATTCAAGATCTCATTGGGCGGTTGTTCGGTTGAAGCATTGGTTGCATTTGTAGTTGTTTCTCCTCCTGAATTGGATTGTTCTTCACTTCCAGATTTGAGTTTTTTTCCTACCACTACTGTATTGGATTGTTCTTCTCCACCTTCTGATTTTTGTTGTTTTCCTGCCACTATCGTACTGGATTCTCCTCCTCCTTTCTTAGATTGTTCCTCAGCATTAGTAGCATTAGTCATGTTACTCGCCTCTGGTGTTCCTGCTAGAGCTTGTTCTTCTGCACCTGTCTTGGCCTGTTCTTTCTCACCTTCAGCCTG
>Ga0207645_10000181_pt1 | contig 50200 bp, 45 predicted proteins | sample KBSM53metaG_FD_184331 | JGI IMG/M metagenome (GOLD analysis project Ga0207645, IMG submission 184331) | Miscanthus rhizosphere microbial communities from Kellogg Biological Station, Michigan, USA - KBS M5-3 metaG (SPAdes) (version 2) | ecosystem: Host-associated > Plants > Roots > Rhizosphere >...
CGCAGCAAGTTAGGAATAGCAATCGCGGCGATGATCAAAATGATCGCGACCACGATCAGCAACTCAATCAGTGAAAAACCCTTCTGTTTCCGCATCTCTCGTTTCCTCTCCTGTGTGTGCCCTCTGCTGAGGGCCGCTGGTCACCGTTACAGTGGCACTTCACACACCAAACTGTGTGGTTACTTAAGTCCCCAGCTTCACGCGCCCAAGTGGCGCTTTTTCAATGCAACAGCAAACTTTAGGGAGACAGGGTGGAATCGATAAACCGTTGAGATGAGGGTCTTTGTCAAGATACTGCCAATTTTTGTCACTCGCGAAGTGGCTGCGGACAACGAGCGTGGAAGGGATCGACTAACGCGCGCCTACGGTCCGTCCCGCCACAATTGGAGCCGGTTCAATTCATCGAATTGACAAGCTGCGGAGTACGATTCTTCGAGCGAGTGTCGTGCATGCGAGGCACTCGACTTTTGGAATTTGCTGATAGTTAGCTTTCGACGTAGCTCTTTGAAGCCGAAGCCACTTTGCGGCACAAGAACGCATCGTAGAGTAAACAGACAACGACAAGTTCTGGCGGCTCAGGCGAAAGGTAGCGTCCTTGGCACATTTTGGTGCCAGCCGTTAGAATGAAAGACTTCCAAGACCCTACGTATCTCCTGGAGTGTGGATGAGGCGGTTTGCGCTAGTTTGTGGTGTGCTAATTGTGGCTTTGATCATGAGCGGGTGTGGGGATACTTACCGGCCCGTCGTTATTCCGAATCCTCCTCCCACACCCGATCCGAGAGCTGCCCACAACCTGTTTGTAATTAGCAACAACGGCTCTGCGAACAAGGGCACTGGGATGCAAGTCAACGTGTCTGGCGATACGAATATGGGAGTGATTCCACTGGGTATCGCCCCAGTGCATGCCTCATTGACAGCCAATGGAGCTCGAGTTCTTTCCGCGAACTTTCTGAACGACACGGTGAGTGTTATCGCACCGGCGTCGACGTTGGGTGGAATCACCAAGGTCGTGGACGTTGTATTCCCCACCGGATTTGGTCCCTCGTTTGTCACCACCACGGAGACATCGGCGTTTTACGTTGCGGGAGCGGGAAGTGCGCCGTCGCTGGCATTCGTCAGCGGAACAAGCAACGCCGTGCTCGACATCAAGTCGCTGCCGGGTACTGTGGGCACAACGTTGTCCATGGCTGAAACTCCAGATGCGCTGAAACTGTATGTTGCAAGTTCGAATGCCAACTCGGTTGTTCCGGTCAATCCGGTGGACCGGAGTTTCAATCCGGCAATTGCCGTCCCGACGCCCATCTGGGTCTCAGCCCGTTCCGATGGACAGCGAGCGTACGTACTGAGCCAGACAACAGGCGCCATTACCGAGATCAACCCGTTGGACGATTCAGTTGTCCCAAACACTGTGTCGGCCGGAGCGGGCGCTAACTACATGTTTTACGATTCACGCTTGAACCGGTTATACGTGGCAAATCCGTCGGCTGGAAATGTGACGGTCGTTAGTGTTGCCGGGAATCAAGCCACCGAACTGGGTACCCTGTCCTCATTCCCCGTAGCGCCGCGGGTTGACTCTATCGACGATCCGAGCGACCCATCTCGGGGACACCAGCCCATGGCGTGTACTGGTTCCGTACAGCCATTCTCGGCAGTTTCTCTTCCGGACGCGAGCCGGGTTTACGTTGCCGGAAAGTTTGTTGGCTCATGTACGAATGCCAATCAAACCGTAACGTGCGTGGCAAGCACCATCGGGCAGCCTGTCACCGCCACAGTATGTTTTCAGTTTACGGTCTTCATGGCCAATGACTTCACGGTGCGAGGTAGTACGGCTATTCCGCCGCTCGCGATTACTGCCGGAAGTGCCGCTGGAATTTGCGACGCCACACGATTTCGCGTGACGACAGCAGCCTCTGCAGACAGCTCAAAAGTGTATTTGGGAACGTGTGATGGTGGCGGGGTTGGTGTCGTGCGAACGGATACTGATCAATTCGCGAATTTCTTGTTCGCTCCGCCGAGTGCCGGAACAAGTTCCGGCGGAGCTGCGCCCCCACCGCAAAATCCGGTATTCGTGCTGCCAGGACAGTAGGATTTTCCAAAAGAGGTTAGAAGATAGGTGCGTGCGCCGCTGGGGAGGTTACTGTCCGACCACGGCCGCACGTTCGGACTGCCGGCGGCGGTTGTAGCGTAGGGCGATATTCATAAACATATTCCCGCGTTCTGTCTCGAAACTCATGACGAGCGCCTCGGTGTCCTCGCTGCTTTTCGCTCCGTGTTCAGAAGTGTGCAGTACCGGTGGATGAACGCGGAAGTGAAAGCCCTGGTCATTGAGGGCTGTCACCGCATTTCCTGTGATCTGGTTGGCGAGCTCGCAAACGGTTTCACGAACCAGATCGTCGGACTCCGGAACCTCGGCGCCCGCATAGTGGCTGGCGACGCGGACGGCCGTTTCGGGAGCAAGGTCAAGGATGATGCGTCCTTCGATGTCGCCGGTAAGATAGATTTCGGCCGCGACGCCATGACGCCGGTAGGCCTCTTCCTCCATACTCAAATGTCCGACCGAAGTGGAACACTGGAGGCCTTGCGCCAGCACGGCATCCGCCGCGTTGATGAAAGGCTGGATCAACTCCATCTTCATGACCTAGGCTCCCGCGCTGGCCGCGCCGGCCACCGCACCATCTTCTCCAAGCACATACTTGATGACTTCGTACAGAACTTCCGGCTTAACCGGCTTCTGTACAAAATGGCGCGCACCGCGTTGCAATGCAGCGACGATGTTCTCCTGATATCCAACTGAGGAGACCATAACAATGCGAGCCTCTGGATGTGCGCGCACGATTTTCTCGGCCGCTTCAATTCCTTCCATCTGCGGCATGGTGATGTCCATGAGCACGATGTCCGGATGCGTGCGTTCATACTCGGTAATGGCGGTGAGACCGTCCCCGGCTTCGCTCGCCACCTGGCCGCCAAAGCTCTCGACCATGCGGGCAAGGTTCTTGCGCGCAAAGACGGAGTCATCCACGATCAGATAGCGAACCGGCTGACCGTCCTTGCTACGTTTAACTGCTCCAAACTGCTCCATAACGCCTCCTGTTGCACTATTCCCATATCACGGCGGTGTTGCCGCCGCCAGATAACCCTAGTTTTGGCCAGCCCGCGCCGACCGTCCTCCTAAGCCTCTGTCTCTACTGCTGTTATCGCCACTGCATTGCGCCTGTAAAGTGCTAGCCAAGACCTCAAGCGCCACTACCCGAAGCGCATACCCCCGTTCGACGGCCGCTTTGGGCATGCCATAAACCACGCAAGATTCCTCATTTTGCGCAATTGTCATACCCCCAGCCGCTTTTACGGCACCCAGCCCTTCCGCACCGTCATCTCCCATTCCGGTCATGATCACGGCGATTGTGAGGCTGCCAAATTCGTCTGCTGCGCTGCGAAACAGAACGTCCACGGAAGGCCTATGTCCATTCACGCGAGAGTCGTCCGTAAGAATGGCGACGCTGCCCAGCGGGAGTTTCTTGACTTTCATGTGACGGTTGCCCGGACAGATTAGAACGCGACCCGGCAGCAACAAATCGCCAGACTGCGCTTCCTTGACCTGAATGGCACAGGTTTCATTCAGCCGACGGGCAAACATATCGGTGAACCCGTCGGGCATGTGCTGGACAACCAGGATCGTGCCCGGAAAATCGCCGGGTAACTGCGAAAGAACATATTGCAGAGCGTTTGGTCCTCCGGTGGAAACTCCGATGACCACAACGCGAGTTGGTACCGCCGCGAGATCCGGGTTTGCTTTGGAGGCCTGCCGCTTGTAGAGAGCAGGCGGCAATGGTGTAACGCTGATGCCCTTGCCTTGCGCCGCCGCCTTGATCTTGGCGATCAGCTCTTGCGCAATTTCAGACATCCGTGTCGAGACGTCATTTGGCTTCGCGACGAAATCGAAGGCGCCAAGGCCGAGCGCTTTCAGAGTGACCGAAGCGCCATCCGTACTGTGGGAGCTGACCACAATTACTGGCACGGGATGATGCCGCATGATGGCTTTGAGCATGTCGATGCCACTCATGCCCGGCATTTCAAGATCAAGGGTAACGACGTCAGGATTCAACTCCTCAAGCTTCCGCAGGCCAAAATTTCCGTCCATGGCGGTGCCCACGACCTGGATCGAGTCGTCGCTCTCGATGATTTGCGGGATCAATTTGCGCATCAGTGCTGAATCATCGACGACAAGAACGCGGACAGGTTTCATGCATGGCCTCCTGCTGCGCTTTGCGACATTCGCGCGCGGTCGGCGTGGGAAAGAAGCAATCCTGAAAGTACGCTACCGGTACCTGCGGAACGCGAACGCGCAAAATGTTCGATGACCGCCGCCAGGTTGAGAATCAGAACCACTCGCCCGTCTCCCATAATCGAGGCTCCGCTTACGAGGTCGGTCGAGATCGCATGGTCGTCGAGCGCCTTGATGACAAGTTCTTCTTCACCTTCGAGCGAGTCGACAATCAGCCCGAACTTTCGTTCCGCAACGGTGATGACCAACACGAAGAGTTTCTTGGCAGTGGCTTCGGAACCGAAGGCCACCGGTCGTCCTAAACGCACCAGGGGAAGAACCTCGTTTCGCAGCGTGAGGACTTCGTAGTGATCGACCTGGTGGACTTCGGACTCGACGCTGCGTGCAATTTCTACAACAGCATTCAACGGAATGGCATAGAGACGCTGCTCGACGCGGAAGAGAAGTGCCTTGATGATTGCCAGAGTGAGCGGGAGCCGTAAGCGAAACGTGGTGCCGAGGCCGGGACGAGAATCGACATCCACCGTTCCTTTTAACCGCTGCAAGACACTCTGGACGACATCCATTCCCACGCCGCGTCCCGAGACTTCGGTGACCTCTTGCGCCGTGCTAAATCCTGGCTGGAAGATGAAACGCAGCACTTCGGTTTCGTTAAGGCGGGCTGCTTCCTCAGAACTGATCAGGCCCTGTTCCACGGCCTTTGCGCGAACGCGCTCGACATCAATTCCGTGGCCATCGTCGGAGACTTCCACGATGACCTGGTTGGCCTGGTGATAGGCATTCAGCCGAATTGTGCCCTGTACAGGCTTGCCGGCAGCAGTCCGCATCGTCGTGCTTTCGATTCCATGTCCGACCGCATTACGAACCAGATGAGTGAGTGGCTCGGCGATCGTGTCGAGAATGCTTTTGTCGAGATCAGTGTTTTCGCCCGTGATGACAAGTGAGACATCCTTACCGCACTGTCGTGCGACGTCGCGTACGACCCGTGGAAATCTCCGAAAAAGCTGTTCCACGGGCACCATGCGAATTTTCATGACCGAGCGTTGCAGGTCATTCAGGACACGGGCCTGGAAACCCATCGCATCGACGAATTTGCCGCGCACCGGATGCTTGGGATCATCTGCCACCAACTCATTGAGCGCCTGCTGCAACATCGATTTTCCGATGATCAGCTCGCCGACGAGGTTGAGAACATTGTCAATGCGTTCCGCATCGACGCGAAGGATGTTTTCGGGCTGGTGAGGCGTGCCGGATGGCGCTAGAGGATCGTGTGAAACCGATTCGAGGTTAAGCGCAGGTGCTGGCACAACGGGTGCAGTTGGAGCGATCGCAGTAGCGGAAGCCGCCTTGTTGGTTTTGGCTGCTCGACCTTCAAGAAGCTCTGATTTCACCTTCGAGGCGACGGTTGGAATTTTCGCTCTGGCTGAGACTTCCGCGATAGTCTTGGTCGTGGCCACGGCAAATTCCACAACCCTTCCGACACTGGACGAGCTGGCAGGTGGGTATTGTGCAAGAACGTCGCCAAGATTCTTGAGCGCCGAGTGAAGCAATTGGCGGCCTGCAATGGGCATTGCACATTGCGGGTCAAGAGTGACGGTTACGTGGACGACGGATCGTCCCTGCTCAAGAGCAGTGGTAATGGTCAGCTGTTCGTATTCCGTCCACTGGCTTCCAATCGATTTTTTAGTGTCAGATTTGCGGGTCTTTTTCTTGGCAGAAGGAGTGGCAGCCAGTTTGCGAATCATGGCTCGCAATGTCGACCCGTCGGGAACTTTCTTAGAACGGCGATAGGCGGCGAGCATGTCGGTGAAAACGTCGGCCGCTGCAAAGGTGACGTCGGCCAAGGACGCATGTGCGGACGCCGACTCGAGCGCCAGCGCATCTTCCATCTCGTGAGAAAGTTCGCTCAATTCGCGATAGCCGCAGGCCGCAGCGTCGCCTTTGAGCGTATGAACCGTACGACGGATGCTGCGCACGACTTCAGGATCGGCGGGCGTCTTCTCAAGCTGTAGCGCACCTTCATTGAGCGCTTGAAGAAGTTCTGCCGCAGTTTCGAAGAAAAGTTCGCGCAGCTCTGCTCCGCGTTCGTCCTTCCCGCTCATAAGCGCCCCTCGACCCGCTGATAAGCAGTTCCCGCATTGCGATGCACCATCTGAAACTTGTCGGTTAAGCCGAGCAAGCTCTCCGCATGGCCTACGAGGACAAAACCATTGGGGTTCAAACAGCGATAGAACTTGTCGATGAGCCGTTTTTGTTCGGCCTCGTCGAAGTACATCATGACGTTTCGGCAGAAGATCACGTCGTTACGCTGTGGCAAGAACTCGGTCTTTAGATTGTGAAAGTCGATGTGAACTAGTTCCTTGACAGCTTTCTTGATCGCGTATCGATCGCCTACCTTATCGAAGTAACGAAGCCGGTAGCTGTAGTCGACCGAAGCCATCTGCGTCTCGCTGTAGACACCTTCCTGAGCGGCCCGAAGCACGGAATAGCTGATGTCACTGGCCATGATCTCCACTCTCCACGGCGGAGGAATCAGCGGCTTGGGCAGAGGCATATCAAACGGTAGGGGATTTCGCAGATAGTAGTAAGCCAGAGCATCTGCGACCAGCATGGCAATCGTGTAGGGCTCCTGACCAGTGGAGCAGCCCGCACTCCAGAAGCGAAGCGAATAATCACGGCGCTCCTGCTTGTAGTGAAGCATGTCCTCAAGAATCGTCTTGTGAAACAGATCGAGCTGGGCTTTATTTCGGAAAAAACTGGTCTCGTTGACGGTGAGATTCTCGAGCAACCGTGCTAGTTCGTGTTTTCCGTCCTGGCTGATTAGCAACCGGTAGTAGCTGTAGAACGAGTCGAGCTGACACTCTTTGAGACGACGCTGAAGACGGTCTTCGAGGAAATGGGTGCGACGATCGTCGAAATGCATGCCGCATTCCTGATAGACGAGCGCCTGCAACAGCTTCAGTTCTGCTTCCGTGAGGGCGGGCGAGCCGATGGTGCTCATAGGGTTTGTTTCACCGGCTCCCCTGAGTTGCGGCGGATGCCTTGGCGTCGGTCTTCCCGCGACTGGCGTCGTCGCCGTTTGAGTTAGCGGTTACCACGGCCGCGCGGAAGTCGAGCAGCTTGTTCATGTCGAGCAGCACAATGAGCCGCCCGTTCATCTTCCCTAAACCGGTCACGCAATTAAGCCCGCCGTCTTGAAATACGGCCGGTGGTGGTTCGATTTCCGCAGCAGGAATCTTCAGAACTTCCGAGGCAGAATCGACAATCAAACCCGAAAGGCGGCCTTTGTGCTCCACCACCAAAATGCGGTTGCGACGGTTGGGCGACGCGCTAGCTTCTCCAAAGCGCTTGCGCAGGTCGATCACTGATACGATCTTGCCGCGCAAATTGATGACACCTTCTAGATATTCAGGCGCATCCGGGACAGCAGTAATCTCAGGAACGCGGACAATTTCGTGGAGAGACGTGATGGGTACGCCGTAAGTTTCCCGGCCTACCCGAAACCCGACGATATGAAATTCGCCACTCATTGATTTCGTACCTAAGATTGCGATCCCGCCGCTGCGTGGCGCGCTCCCGGTTTTGCTTTTTCGCTCATTCGCGACACGTCATTGCCACGCAGAGAAAAACGGTCCATGGAGTCGAGCAGTTCACGGGACATCTTTGACATCTGCTCGGCCGAGGCTGCCAGCTCAGTCGATCCAGATGTTGAGGACTGCACCAGTTCGCGCATGCGTTCCATGGCTTTGACAACAGCGCCTGCTCCGGATGCCTGCTCTTCTACTGCTGAATTGATCTCGTGGGTGATTTCGTTGAGGCGTGTGGTCGCGCGAGCGATCTGCGCAGAACCATGGGACTGTTCGTTCGTTGCGGCGCCAATTTCCTGTGCAAACTTGTAGACCTCGGTTACGACATTCGAGATCTTTCGCAGAGCTGCGTTGAGGTCCTGGCCAAGATTGAGACCTTCGTTCACGATGGTGGTGCTCTTCTCCATGTTGTCGACGGCCTTTCGAGCTTCTTTCTGAATACTTTGGATGAGCTCAGAAATCTCCTTGGTCGACTGTGCAGACTTCTCGGCCAGCTTCCGCACTTCGTCCGCGACAACCGCGAAGCCGAGTCCGTGCTCGCCAGCGCGAGCGGCTTCGATCGCCGCGTTGAGTGCGAGAAGGTTCGTTTGCTCGGCCAGATCGTCGATGACTTCAATGATTTTTCCAATGTCGTCGGCGCGCGACCCTAAGGCGTCGATAATCTCGCCAGAGGAATGGATCGTACTGTTGATCCGGTTAAGCCCGTCGGTTGCTTTTTCCATGGTGCCGATCCCGGCGTGAACTTCTTCGCGGGAGCGGTTCGAAATATCGAGAAGGACCTTTGCGGTGTCGGCGACGCGCTGGATCGATGCGACCATCTGATCGATGGAGGCTGAGGTCTCGCTTACACTCGACGCCTGGACCTGCGTGCTCTTCACCATATTTTGCACATTGACGCTCATTTCGTGCATGGTGCTGGTAACTTCATCGATCGCAGAAGCCGTCTGCAGACTGATTTTTGCCGATTCATCCGAAGCGCCGGCAACCTGGCTGGAAGCGCTCGCGACCTGAGAGGAAGCGTCGCGGCCGTTTTTGACCAGGCTGCGAAGGCCCTCTACCATTCGCAAGAAAGCGTTGCCGAGCGTGTCCGCTTTCGAACGTGGCTGAACTTGGACCGTAAGGTCGCCACCCGCGATCGCCTCTGACACGGCGGCCATCTCACGCAGGTAGGTGACCATGTTGTTGTAAGTACGCGCGAGCTCTCCGATTTCGTCAGCGCGCTGGATGTCGATATTGTGCTCGAGGTCCCCCGCATTGCCGATCTGACGGGTGACTTTCATCAGGTTCGTCAGCGGCTCGGTGATCGATTTGGCGCTGCGATACGCGATGACCGCTCCAAGTCCGAGTGCAAGCAAGGTGCTCAGCAGGGCGACGACTATGGTTGCGGTTGCTGCCGTCTCGTCCGAACGGCGGCGTTCTTCGACCAGCTTCTTGTTTTCCTGGTTGACCGTTTCCAATAGATCGTTGGAATTCTTGATCCACGACGACGCATCTTTTTGGAGATAGAAAATCTGCAGCTCCGCGACGGTGGCGTTGCCGCTATCGACTTCCTTACGCTTCTCGACTAAAGGGTTCCCGAATTCGCGGAGCCAGCTTTCTTCCTGAGCCTGAAGCTTTTGAAGTGCCGCTTTCTGCTGATCCGATATTGAGAGCTCGATACCTTTCTGAATTTTCGACCCTAGTAAGTGAATGCCCTCATTCATGCGATCGACTTCGCGAGTGTCGCCGCTCAACAGGTAGCTGTTCAGGAATAGGCGATTCTGCAGCATCTGGAATTTCACGCTGTCAGTCGCCTCCGCCATATCGAGCGACGCAGCCGCCGCAGCCTTGGCCACATGTTCGCGCTGAACCGCGAAGAAGTTCACGAGGAACAGGACCACCACCATCGCGAGGACGGCACCAAAATTGACATATAGTTTCTTGCCGATCGTCATCGCAGTCCTCCTTGGTGCGCTTACTGTTCCGCTGGGGAAAATTTAAGTTCCACCAAACCGGTGGTTTCTTCAGGGCCAGCTTCAAACCGCCATTTCTTTACGGCGTCCACAGAAGAGTTAGCGAGCAGGGGATGCCCTCCGACGATCTTCGCGGTCTTTACTGTTCCGTTAGGTGCGACCACAACTTGCAACTTAACGGTTCCGCTGATGTTCATCCGCTTTGCTAACTCTGGATAAACAGGTTGCGTCTTGGTTTTCACCTTGCGAGTGATTTCTTCTTGTGCCGCTTGTGCCGCAATCGGGGCCGGGGATATCGCGCAGATAGACATGCCGACGCCTAGTAGGCCGATGGCCGTCTTTCGCAGGAATGTTGGTCGAGACACAACTCCTCCTTGGGAGATCGATCCTCGTTGACCATAACTGCAACGCCCTCGCCACCTCTACATCAATGTGCATTTGAGCGGTTACTTTGGTTATCGCGATAACAGCATGAAAGCGAATGTTTTAACCGGATTCTCGTTACTCTAGATTTCGGGGAAAAGCGTCCAGACTGCGAGCCGGCGCAGCAAGGCTCTCAGCTTGAGACAAGCGAGCCAGCTGTGACGAAGGGATTTCCCACTTTGACACTGCCTGTCCCTTAATTCGCTTGACTCAAAATGAGATGACACTGTAGTTTTCCCTTATATTCAATCACTTAAGGGAAGTGTCTCGGAGCGAGTTCAGTCGTCTTCCGCATGCAAAGTGACCCAACCACCCTCGTAAAGGGCTCCGATGAAGCCTTCCAAAGGCTCTTACTGAGATTTTCCGAAGCGGCGGCGGGCGGTATGGACGACGTCGCCCTCATTGATCTGTTCTGTCAGACAACGCGCGAGTTTTTTCAAGTCAGCGGAAGCTACTTCTGGCAGCTTGTTGGACCTAACGAGCTTCGGGGTGCGGCCGCCGACGGAGTGATGGCCGAAAAAATCCTGGGCTACCGCCTGACGAACCAGATGCCATCGGTGGTTCTTGAGACAGTCCAAAGCCGACGAACTCTGTACGTGAACTATTTGGATCCCGACAAGTATCCGCTGGCCGGCGAATTTGGAACGCGCGCCATCCTGGCAGCACCCTTGGTTGTGTGCAATGAGGTCATTGGCGCCACCGCCTTCCTCCACGATGCCGATCCGGGCTTTTTCAATGATGACCTCGCGGCCAAGGCCACGATCCTTGCGGGGCAGTTGGGGAGTTTGCTCGAAGCATCGAGGTTGAACAAGGTATCGCGGGAAGAACATCGACGGGCAGAGATTCTCGCCGAGGTTGCGCAAGCTCTGAACGCGGTTCCAGATGTTTCTGCTGTCCTCGAGGCACTCGCAGACCGGATACGAGTTCTGCTGCGTGCCCGAGTTGTATGCGTCCTGATGCGACGAGATGCCGTCTTCGAATTAAGCACCGTGGCTGCTGAATCCCCACAAATAGCGAACACGGTTCGCGCCCGTCACGGACGCACGGGGTTACGCTTTGCCACCGACCTTGCCGCCCGTGCCGTGGCGGCCGGAGAGCCGGTCATGGTTTCGGTATCGTCGGAGTCACATGCTCTCGGGGAACTGGTGCCCTCGGGAATGCTGATTGCCGCGCCTTTTCGAACCTCACGCACTCACGGGGCAGTGCTCGTTTATCCGCGGCAGCAAGGCGTGTTCACTGCCGACGAAAAATCCTTGGTAGCTTCAGTGTGTGGCTTCGGCGCCGTGGCAATTGCGAATGCTGAACTCTATGGAACGGCGAGAGAGCAGGCACACGAGCTTCACCAACTGCTTGAAATATCGTCGCAACTTGGTGGTATCGGCGAACTTGACCGCTTTCTTCAAACGTTCGTCATGCGTGCGGCAGACTTTCTGCGATTCGGTCGATGCTTTATTGGCCTGCTCGAAGAGAACGTCTTTCGCGTCCAATGGGGAGCCGAAAACGGCGCCGCGCGTCGCGTGGATCTGACAATTCCCGAGGGTGTCGCGACAGACGCTCTCAAAAGCAAAGATGTCTTCTGGACCAATGATGCTACGAAAGTTCCGGGCGCAAACCTCGATGCAATTAGCAAATTTCAGATTAAACAGTTGCTAGGAGTGCCTCTGCTAGCTTCCGACGGGCGAGTCTTCGGGATGTTCGGCATGTTGGACCGTTTAGACGGGCAGTCGATCACCGAAGAGGACGTCCGGCGTGCTCGCTCTCTTGCCGCGCAGGCTGCCGTCGCGTTGGAGGCAACCCGAAATCTCCATCTGTCGGATCAACATCGGGATCGGGCAGAAGCGTTGATGGGGCTGGCCCGGGAACTCAGTACTCTACTTCACCTTCCGGAATTTGTCCGTAACTTTGCCGCGCGTGCCGCTGAGTTGTTGCAAGCGCGTGCCGCCGCCCTTGTTCAATTGCAAGACCCAGCGCTCGAGACGGCGGTATTGCGCGGAGTGCCCGACCGAACCTGCATTGATTCCAATCTTCTCAAGCGTCTGAGTTACGCACTAGGTGGATCTGCTGCTGACCCGACAAAGAATTTTCTGTTTCTGCCGGCTCGAGAACTGCTTGGCACCGAGCTAGCGGAAATGCTCGGTTGGAAGGATTGCACGCTCGTTCGCATGACCGGAGCGTCGGGTGAACTGGTGGGACTGTTGTGCCTCGCAGATCGGGGTAAGCCCGTAACTGCCGAAGATCGTGGCTTGCTCGAAGCGATTGCCAGCCACGCATCCGTTGCGCTCGAAAATGCGCGTCTGTTCACCCGCATGGAACAGGCCAGCCGCCACTGGATGGAGATTTTCGACGCTATCACCGACTTTATCGTGGTTCACGATGAAGGGCAGAACATTTTGCGTGTAAACCGTTCGTTGGCGGATTTCATCGGGGTGCCGCCTTCCGAGCTGGTCGGGGTCAATATGAGGGCGTTGGAGGCTCTTTCCGCCAGTGCGCCCCACTCCTGTCCGTTCTGTCGCACCGGAAATGGGAACGACGATTACGTGTATCCGGTCATGGAGCGGACGTACCTGGTTTCGACCTCTCGCATACACGGCGCCAGCACCGAAACGCTGCAGACCGTTCATGTTCTGAAGGACATTACTGACAGGCGAGAAGCAGAGCGCCGGTATCGCGAGTTATTCGACACGATCCAGGAAGGGTTGTTTTTCTCGACTCCCCAGGGGAGGTTCGTCGAGGTAAACGATGCTCTCGTGCGAATCCTTGGTTACAGCAGCCGCGAGGATCTGCTGCAGGTCGATATTCCGACGCAAGTTTATCTCAATCCCGATCGGCGGCACTTGATCGAAGACGAACTCAAGCGCCAAGGGACGGTTAAGAACTATGAGGAAACTCTGCAGCGCAAAGATGGATCGCTGATCCATGTACTGATCAATTCTTTCGCGGTAATGGATGACAAAGGGAAAATTCTTCAATACCGGGGTTTGATGCTCGATGTTACGGGATTGAAAACTTCACAGATTGAACTGCAACGGGAGCGGGATTTTTCGGACAAGATTCTCAATAACACGCAGAGTCTTATTCTCGTAGTGGATACTGCCGGACTGGTCAGCTACGCCAACAGACGGTGGCTCGATTTGGGGTTTGAGCAACGGCAACTCCTGGGCCGCCCCCTGTTGGATCTCGTATCGCCGCCTCGTCGGCAGGCATTGCAAGACGGACTTGCGGCCACCGTAGACGGCCACCAAATCGACAATATTGATTTGCACTTGCTCCGCGGCGACGGAAAAGTAGGGCAGTTTTCCGGCAACCTCAGTCCCATGCGCGACGAACAGGGGAACGTGTCGAGCATCGTCATGGTACTAACCGACATCACCGACGCCGCGCTTCTCCAATCGAAGTTGATGCATGCGGAGAAAATGGCTGCGGTCGGGCAACTTGTCTCCGGCGTCGCGCACGAAGTCAACAATCCGTTGACCGCAATCCTTGGGTTTGCGGACTTGCTCATGGAGAGCCCCGAGCTACCAGAAACTGCACGAAGGGATTTGCGCGTCATATTGCAAGAGGCGCAACGTACAAAACAAATCGTGCAGAATCTGCTGAGCTTTGCGCGGCAAATGCCACCACAGCGCAAGCCGGTACAGCTCAACACCATTTTAAGGCGTACGGTTCAGCTTCGGGCGTACGACTTCAATAGCCACGGAGTCGAAATTATCGAAAGGCTGCACGAGGATCTCCCATATGTTGTGGGCGATGCGCACCAGCTCCAGCAAGTCTTTCTTAACATCTTGAACAACGCTTACGACGCAGTACGTGACACCGGGCGCATGGCGAAAATCGAGATCTCAACCTCATTTCAGGGACCAGTGGTCGAAGTGCACTTCAAGGATAACGGTCATGGAATCGTTCATCCTGATCGCATCTTCGATCCTTTCTTTACGACCAAAGAGGTCGGCAAGGGAACTGGTCTTGGTCTGAGCATCTGTTACGGCATTGTGCGCGAGCACGGAGGAGAAATCCTTTCCCACAACAACGCAGGTTCGGAAGGAGCCACTTTTACGGTGCGCTTGCCCGCTGCTGCTGACCAAGCCTCAGTCGGGGCTGCTGCTGGAGTTAAACAGCGATGAATCAGACCGCAACAAAGCCGGTATTACCACCGGTCCTGCTGATCGAAGATGAACCGGCCGTGATGGCGTACGTTCGGGCTGCATTGGAGCGAAGCGGTTATCCAGTTGTTTCCACCGAGTCCGGTGCTGAAGCTCTGCAAATTCTGCAGAGTGGAGAATTCATGGGCGTGGTTTCCGACATGCGCACTCCAGGCGGCGTCGATGGAGCCCAAGTGCACGCATGGATCGCGGCACATCGGCCCGAACTGGCTTCAAAAATAGTGTTCATCACTGGTGATCTCGCCAACGATGAGACGGTGGCGACCCTGCGGCAAACTGGAGCGCCCTGCGTTGAAAAACCGTTCCGCGTACAACAGTTCATTTCGGTCGTCGAACAGACCATGGGGAAAGTCTAGTGGGAAACGAAGGCTTGAAAATCCGCCTATTGATTGTGGATGACGAGGAAAGCATCCGCAAGCTGTGCGTCACGATCGGGCAGTCTCTCGGGTTCTCATGCTCCGAAGCGGAGAACGCGGAGTCGGCGCTGGCCTTGCTAGAAGAACAGCCGGCACACATGATTCTGACCGACATGGTAATGCCGCGAATGTCGGGCCTTGATTTCCTGGAACGCGTAAAAAAACTGTTGCCTCGAACAGAAGTAGCGCTCATGACAGGCCATGGATCGATCGAGACTGCGGTCAAGGCAATGAAGCTGGGTGCCTACGATTACATCGCAAAGCCCTTCGCCCAATTAGACGAACTTCGTTTGTTCTTGGGACGAATGGCGGACAAGATTCGCTTGGTCGAAGAGAATCTTTTCCTCAGAGAGCAAGTCGAGACTGAGGTCGATTTACACGGCATTGTTGGCGTATCTACCAAGATTCAAGACGTCTTGCGAGTGGTGTCGCGTCTGAAGGACACACGAACCCCAGTGCTAATCACGGGGGAGAGCGGCACCGGCAAGGAACTGGTTGCCCGAGCCATTCACTTCCGCGGCGGGTTCGCGAGCCGTCCGTTCGTTGCGGTGGATTGCGGATCGCTTGTGCCGACCCTGATCGAAAGCGAACTGTTTGGATACGAGAAAGGCGCATTCACCGGAGCGCTGAAATCCAAAGAGGGGTTGTTCAAGGCCGCGGATGGCGGCACCATTTTTCTGGATGAGATAGGGGAATTGCCGCTCGAAATGCAGGGGAAACTCTTGCGTGTGCTGCAGGAGAAAGAAGTGCGGCCGGTGGGAAGCAATCAGCGAAGCAAGGTGGATGTGAGAGTGATCGCGGCCACCAATCGAGATCTCGAAGCCGAATACAAAATTGGAGCGTTTCGCAAAGACCTTTATTTTCGACTGAACGTGGTTACGGTCCACCTGCCGGCATTGCGCGAGCGTCGGTCTGATATCCCGATGCTGACGAACTGGTTCCTGGAGCGGTGTGCGCCAGGACGCAGCATGCAGGTGACCAGCCGCGCGATGCGCGCATTAATGCAGTACGAATGGCCTGGCAATGTTCGTGAATTGGAGAACTGTGTGGAGCGAGCAGTTGCTTTGGGGGAAGGCGACCGGGACACCATTGACATTGCAGACATGCCGCCTTCAATCGCCGACCTGCCTCTGCGCCAGGAGAGCGGGGTCCATGCCATTCCGTCGTCCGGGTCTACTACAGATCTGGAGGATATAGAACGAGCCACGATTGAACGCGTGTTCGAGCAGGTAAAAGGGGATAAGGCGCTAGCCGGAAAGATGCTCGGGATCAGCCGGGCGACGCTCTACAGGAAACTAAAGCGCTATAACATCGGCGCGCGAGGCGCCGAAGGCCACTCGGCGCAATCTCTCCAGTAGATGAGATTTTTGACAAAACTGAGACTGGCGTCTCAAAGTGAAACTTGCCTGCCGACTCGCGCCGGGCGGGCAGAACAATGGCCCCTCTAACCCTATGTGCCTCAACCCAATACACTCAAGGACATGACCCTCGACTTTTGGCGTTCCGGGTGCACCCTATATCCACGACGAGCAGGTCGAGACTCCCCCAGAGTGCTCTTCCGAACTGGAAAAGCGGGGGAATCTCGACCTCTCACTGTTTACGGACAAAGGATTCCAATTGTCGCAACAGGGTGTAGCTCCGGCGCGTTCTGCCCAATCGAGCATTGTGGGCCGGCTCGCGAAGTTTTTTCCAGAAGCTGCCCCAGTTCGGATCGGGGTGCGCGTGACGCGCCTTGGCCCTGAATCATACGGCGAAACGACAGTCATTGAATTTGGCACTTCACAAGAAGTTCTCTTCGCGCTCACTCAGCCTCTTGAGTTCGGGGACCGAATTCACCTGGAGAACGCCGACGGCTCTTTGAAAACCGAAGCTACGGTAGTTGCTGTGCAATACCACAATGGGCGGACCGCGTTGGCCGCTCGCTTTACCAGCGCAGTTCCCAATTGGATTGTGAAACCATGACATCATCTTCATCACAAAGTCTTGATCTGGCCGAAGAGTGGCGCGCGTTTCGCGCCTTATATCCGATCTATGCCGCGCTCGTTCGTGAATTTGTTATCGAAGCGCCGGTTTGCGGTGATCTGGATGCAGGCATCGAAGTTCCTCCGAAAGAGTCAGTCGAACAGGCGCGTCAGTGGTTTCTGGACGTGGACGGGCGAATTCAGGTCCATCAACTCCGGCAATTTCTGCAGACCACTCCACTCGCGTCCGAAGAGTCGCTACGTGCCCTTCTTCAACATCATCTAGCGAAAGAACCCAAGACTCCTGCGGATCGTGACAAGGTTGATTTTCTTTTGGTTCAGTTTTTCTCACACTGTACGCCGTCCGGGCTTGAAGACAGCGATGTTGATCTCGATTACGTCGCTCACGTTTTGGATCCCGTTCTCGGTGAGGTCGATACAAAGCTACCTGCGAGCTTGAAACAGCTTGAGAACCTCTTACAGTCTGCCGCGAAATGCCGCCGTCTGAGCGAACTGTTGCATAGTGGAATTCTGGAGCAGGGACGTAAGTTGAAGCTGCAAAGTGGCGAGAATTATTTCGAGCCCGCGTCGATGGTGGCCTTCACACGCTTCAGTTTTATGATGCGGCGGGTGTTTTTCCGACTGATGCATGACGATCTGAACGCGATTCTTGACGGGTTGCGCGACCTTGAACATCGAGGCATTCAGTCGCTTGATTGTCGCCGCGCACAGTTTTCGGCTGACGAGCCGATTGCGCGTCTACGAATGATCTGTCAATCGTGGAAAGTGATGTTCCACGCGGAATACTCGTCCGGGCAACCTCTGCGGATGCTCGTGGATATTCGTGCTGCGGTCGATGATGCACTCGGACAAGGTAGTTCGCCAAAGCCCAAGGCAGCAGGCGCGAAAGCGGCAGGCGCCGCAGCCGGGCGTTCTGCGCGGGGGTTTGCGGCAAAAACTGCAAGCGCTCCCGAGTTTGAAGTGGCGGCAGACCCGTCTCACGCTTCGGATTCTGGCAAAGAGAGCTAGTTGGAAGGAAGTAAAGCTTGGACCAGGCCAACGTATTGATTATTTCCGACGATCCGGCGTTTTCAAGGGCGGTGACCAGCCGCTGGCGCGGAGAGGCGATTGTCCCGGCGTTTACTCTGCTGGGCAGCAACCCGCACTGGGCCGTCGACGGCGTTTTTGATCTTGCGATTGTGGGAGACATACCGACGATGTCTTTGGCATCATTGTTGCGATCGTTCGCCGCTGACTCCAAGCCGGTGGTCTTGGTGATCGACAGTAACGCGGCGTTCGCCACGATCAAGCAAGAAATGCCGGGAGCTGTGGTCTTGCAACGGGCTGAAGGTTGGAGTGACGCGTTGGTGAGTGTGTGTATCGAGATACTCCGTCGAATCGAAGCAGAACGCCGAATGAACGAAGCTGAAACGATGCGTTCCACCCTTGAACGAGAGGCGGCTCTGGGGCGGTACATGCTCGAGATGCGACACAGTCTGAACAACGCTCTGACGTCGGTGCTGGGAAACTCGGAACTCTTGCTTCTCGAACCTGGCGACCTGCCACCCACGATGATTTCGCAACTGGGAACAATTCGAAATATGGCTCTCAGAATTCATGAGACTGTGCAGCGTTTCTCATCGCTCGAAAAAGAACTGACGTTTGTGGAACGCTATCAAGTGAAGGATTTGCCTTTGCGGCAAGCTGCAGTTGCCTGCGACTAAAGCAGGCTTGAAGTTTAATCCTCCCCTGAAGTCGCCGATCGGCGGGCGTGAAGCCATGCTTTATCGGTTCAATCGAAGGGGAAGATATGCATCGCCTGTCTGTTGGTTCGACCATTCTGGAGCATGAGCTTTCAGAATTGCGTCTATTGGTCGAGCGCCAGTCCGGGGTGCTGCTTCAAGATTCCGACCAAACGCTACTTCCAGTGGTGACAGCCCACCTTGAATCTCGTCAATATTCTTCTGCGACTGAATTCTTGGAGTCTCTGCGGCAATCAGATTCTGAAGTCGAACAATTCCTGGAATCGCTGCTAGACCCAACTGCGGGGTTTGGAAGACATCCGCTGGCGTTTTCGACATTCCGCCGCGTCGTTCTACCCGAACTGCAACAGCGAAAGACAAACAAAAGTCCCAAAACACTCAGGATGTGGAGTGCGGGCTGTTCAACTGGAGAGGAAGCTTACGAGATTGCGATCTCGATCTGTGAGGCAATCGACGGCGACACCGGTTGGAACGTGCATGTCGTGGGCAGCGATATCCGCCGTTCTGCGCTTCGAGTTGCCGAGCGTGGGCTGTATCCGCGGCACGAACTTGTGGAGATGCCTCGTGCACAGCTCCAGAAGTACTTCTCTCGCGTTGGAAACCATTTGCTCGTGAAATCGCGCTTGCGGAATCTGGTCGCTTTCACCAGCATGAACCTGGCACAACCTTCGTACCTGGGTCGCTATGACTGCATTTTTTGCGTGGATGTGTTGTCACAGTTCTCGATGACGCAGCGCGTCGCGCTCGCGCAGCGTATGCAACTCTATTTGGAACCCGGAGGCTATTTGCTGTTAGGAGATCGCGAGAGACTACCTTCCGGCGACGTTCAACTCCTTGCGCATCTCGAAGGAGAATACGTGCTGTATCGCAAGCCGATGGCGGCTGCGGCAAACCTCTAGACCTTCTTAGGCGATCAAAAATTCCTTGGTTCGAAGCTCCTTGATCGTGTCACGCAGTTTCGCAGCTTTCTCGAATTCAAATCGCTTGGCCGCTTCTCGCATGTCGCTCTCGAGCTTTGCGATGTAAGTGTCGACTTCCTCTTGCGACTTGAACTCCGGGACGCCATCCGCTTCCATGCTGGTCAGGTCGGTATAGTCCGCCGCAACAATCGAAGCAAGCGACATACTCAGGGGTCGAATGATTGACTCCGGCGTGATTCCGTTCGCCACGTTGTACGCTTCCTGAATAGCGCGGCGACGGTTCGTCTCGTCCATTGCTTTCTTCATCGAGTCGGTGTTGCGATCTGCGTAAAGGATGGCGCGACCGTTCAGATTACGTGCACAACGCCCGATCGTTTGGATCAGCGAACCCGAAGAGCGAAGAAATCCTTCCTTGTCGGCGTCCAAAATCGCAACCAGCGAAACCTCTGGAAGATCCAAACCTTCTCGCAACAGGTTGATGCCAATCAGAACGTCAAATTCACCCTTCCGGAGATCACGCAGGATCTTGACGCGTTCCAGCGTTTCGATTTCCGAATGCATATACCGGCACTTAACGCCGACTTCGGCATAATATTCGGCAAGGTCCTCGGCCATGCGTTTGGTAAGAGTGGTTACCAAAACGCGTTCACCACGCGCGACGCGGTCTCGTATCTCGTGCAGCAGATCATCAATTTGGCCCTTAACCGGGCGTATTTCGACCGGTGGATCGATGAGGCCGGTGGGACGTATGATCTGCTCCACGACGACTCCCGCCGATTTCGTCAGTTCCCAGGGCCCAGGCGTCGCGGAAACATAGACCATCTGGTTCATGCGATGTTCAAATTCTTCGAACGTGAGCGGACGATTGTCCAGTGCAGACGGTAATCGAAATCCATATTCAACCAAGTTTTGTTTTCGTGAACGATCTCCGTGATACATGCCGTGAAGCTGTGGGATGGTCTGATGCGACTCGTCCACGAACATAAGATAATCCCGACCGAAATAGTCCAGGAGCGTGGGCGGGGGTTCGCCGGGAAGTCTTCCGGTGAAATGTCGTGAGTAATTTTCGATCCCGTGGCAGTAGCCCACAGACTTGATCATTTCCAGATCAAACATCGTGCGCTGATGAATGCGCTGCGACTCTACGAGTCGTCCTTGCTTTTCGAGTTCTACTTCCCACCACGCCAGTTCTTGCTTGATCGAATCGATGGCTTTGTCCCGAGTTTCCGGCTTCATCACGTAGTGGGTTTTGGGGTAGACCGGTAACCGGACATACTTCTGTTTCACCGTCCCGAACAACGGATCGATTTGCGACAACGATTCGACCTGGTCTCCCCATAGCTCGATGCGATACGCCATGTCATCGTAGGTTGGAAATATTTCAATCACGTCACCGCGTACCCGGAACGTGCCGCGTCGAAATTCGCCATCGGTACGTTCGTAAAGAATCTCGACCAGCTTCCGAGTGATATCTTCGCGCTTGATCTTCTGTCCCTTCTCGAGGAACAGCAGCATGCCGTAGTAGGCTTCAGGAGATCCAAGGCCATAAATACAGCTGACGGAAGCGACGATCAACGTATCGCGGCGCTCGAACAGGGACTTCGTTGCCGAGAGGCGCAGCTTGTCAAGCTCGTCATTAATGGTGGATTCTTTTTCGATGTAAAGATCAGCCGCCGGGACATAGGCTTCTGGCTGGTAATAGTCGTAGTAGGAGACGAAGTATTCGACCGCATTCTGGGGAAAGAAACTTTTGAACTCGTGGTACAGCTGCGCGGCGAGAGTTTTGTTGTGAGCCAGAACGAGCGAGGGCCGATTGGCGTTCTCGATGACTTTGGCCATCGTGAAGGTCTTGCCAGAACCCGTTACGCCAAGCAGCACTTGGTGCTGCTCACGATCGAAAACACCGCGCGTCAGAGCCTCAATGGCCCTGGCCTGGTCGCCAGCCGGTTTGTATTCACAGACGAGTCTGAAGTCCATTTGGGTTAGCCGTTCGCGACCGAGTTGCACGTTCTGATGGGTATCAGAGTGGAATTTCGGGCCTAGCGAATCTAATTATTATAACGTGGGCGAAATGGCAGGATTTGACATATTGGGGGACGAAAAAGAGTGTGCACTTGCATGCTGCGGCGAGCGCTATTCGTACCGCAAAGCGTCGATCGGATCGAGTCGAGCCGCCTTCCGCGCAGGGTAGAAACCAAAGAAAATCCCGACGGCCGCAGAGAAAACCGCTGCAGTTGCGATAGCCGTTGTCGAGACAAGCACGGGCCATCCTAGGGTGTGGGTGATCATGTAGGACGATACAAGCCCGAGCAGAATGCCGATCACTCCGCCAATAAGACTAAGCACAATGGATTCGATGAGAAACTGTTGCTGGACGTCCGCCTCAGTCGCGCCGATTGCCATGCGGATTCCGATCTCGCGGGTGCGCTCCGTCACTGATACCAGCATGATATTCATAATGCCGATACCGCCAACCAATAGCGAAATACTTGCGATCGATGCGAGCAGAATGGTAAACAGACGCGCTTGCTGGTCAGCCAGTTCTGCAACGTCAGCCAGGTTACGGACCATGAAATCATCGTCTTGACCGCGACGAATCCGGTGACGGTCGCGCAATAGTCCAGTGATTTGCTGCTGCGCGGCGTAGCTGCCGTCGCGAGATACCGCGGACACCATGATCCAGCGGAGCCAGTCCTGCCCTGTAATCTTCTTTTGAAGTGTGGTTAACGGAACAACAATGACGTCATCCTGATCTTGGCCCATGGCAGCGGACGTGCCCTTCGCGGCGAGCACACCAACCACTTTGAATGGCAGGTTGTTGATGCGAATCGTTTCACCAATCGGGTCCGTGGCGCCAAACAGATTCTTTCTGACCGTTTCGCCGATAACGGCTACGTTGGCGGCCATTTCCACGTCGTTTTGCGAGAACGATCCACCTTCCTGGAAAGGCCAGTTTCGCACCTCGAAGTACTGCGGTTCTGTTCCGTTGATCTGCGTTGCCCAGTTGTCGTTCCCGAACACAACCTGCGCGGACGCCTGGCTTCCGGGAGCGGCAGCCTTCACTGCAGGAGATTCACGCAGAATTGCAGTCATGTCGTCGTAGACGAGTGTTTTGGTTGCACCGTAACCCATGCGCATTCCGCCGCGGGTAACCGAACCTGAACTGACGAAAAGAATGTTGGAACCCATCGCCGCGATCTGCTGTTGCGCCTGTTGTTGAGCGCCTTGGCCCACACTTACCATCGCAATCACTGCACCCACGCCGATGATGATGCCGAGCATCGTGAGGGCTGAACGCAGCTTGTTGCGCGCCAGCGCGCGCATTGCGATTCGAAGGATAGCTGCTAAGTTCATCGACTGTCAGTCCTCAAGCACCGGCATCTGGCGAAGCACTTCAGCGGCGACCGGCCTGTCTGCCACGAGTTCGTCCTGGCGGATTTTGCCATCGCGAAATTGAATCGTTCTTTTCGCAAACGTCGCAATATCCGGTTCGTGTGTGACCAGCACGATTGTCAAACCCTTGGCATTTAATTTTTGCAAAACATCCATAATCTCGATGGATGTGCGGCTATCGAGATTGCCGGTGGGCTCATCCGCGAGTAAGAGAGACGGTTGGTTTACGAGAGCCCGGGCGATTGCGACACGCTGTTGTTGTCCTCCAGAAAGCTGGGAAGGGAAGTGCAACATTCGCTCGCCGAGGCCAACGAGTTTAAGTGCGTCCTGCGCTCGCGTTTGGCCTTCAGCCCGACTGATGTGTGCATAGAGAGTGGGTAACTCCACGTTCTCAAGGGCCGTTGTTCTCGACAGCAGGTTAAAGCCTTGAAATACAAATCCGATTTTCTGATTGCGAATGTGCGCGAGCTCGTTCTTTGACAATTTGGAAACCGCAATCCCGTCGAGCAGATACTCACCTGAACTTGGTTTGTCGAGACAGCCGAGGATATTCATGAAGGTCGATTTGCCGCTGCCACTGGCGCCCATAATCGCGACAAACTCGCCGGCGCGTATCTCGATGCTCACGCCGCGCAGGGCGTGCACTCGCGTTTCGCCTAACTCGTAATACTTATGAATGTCGTCTGTACGAATGACGATTTCGCTTGGCTTTGCAGCGGGTTGAGTCAGATCTGGACGAGAGGTGGTGACCATGGTTAGCGCCTTCCTGGTGTTGCGCCACCCATGCCCGGAGGCCGTGGGCCCGCCGCAGCAGTTGCGGCTCCGGTAACGACATCATCTCCGTCTCCCAGTGTGCCGTTTAACACTTGCAGAACTTCCGTGACCGTGTGGTCGGTGATACCGGTGCGAATGCGCACCGGCTCAAGGGTCTTATCAGGACGAAGTTTCCAAACCACGGCGACATCAAGTCTTGGAGTGCGATTTTGCGCTTGATCTCCGCCGCCGGCGGCTCCTTCTCCTTGCGCTCTCCTTTGTCTGGCCGCTGCGCCTGTGCCGGAGTCGCCTCCAGAAGCAGATTTCGCCTGCTGATCAGCGCCCGCTAGGCCAAACTTCTGATAAAGCGCACGAATCTCTTCCGCAGGAAGGTCGGGTTTGAATCGTAAGGCACCGTTCGGAACGCGCAACACGTCCGTCGCGCTTGCGACCGGTATCGTGATGTAAGCAGTCATGCCGGGAAATAACTTAAGTTCCGGATTGTCGAAATCGATGACCGTGTTGTAAGTCACCACATTCTGGACAACCGTAGCGTTCATACGTACCTGTGAAACACGTCCAGAAAACGTATCTTTCGGAAACGCATCAACCTTAAAAGTTACAGGTTGGCCAGGGCGAATAGTGCCTACGTCGGACTCGTCCGTATTCGCATAGACCTGCATCTTCGTAAGATCTTGCGCGATGGTGAAAAGAGTTGGAGCCTGAAGCGAAGCCGCAACGGTCTGTCCCACGTCGACGCTGCGAGCGATTACAGTGCCATCGATTGGCGCATGAATCGTGGTGTAATTCAAATTTGTTTGCGAAACCTCGACCGCAGCTTCCTTTTGTTTCACTTGGGCTGCAGCCTGGGTGATTTGTGCTTCAGCTGCGGAAACGGCCGCTTGGGCAGAGTCGGAGTTGGCGCGAGCCAAATCAAGTTGCTGGGGGCTCATAACGCCAGCTTTTGTTAAGCCCTCGGTGCGCTCGTAGTCTGCCTTCGTCTGCAATGCAGTGGCTCGCGCTTTTTCGAGGTTAGCCTTGGACGCGACAAGATTAGCCTGTGCATTCGCAAGGTCTGCCTTTGCTTGCAATAGGGCACCTTGAAATAGAGACGGATCGATCTGCGCGATGATCTGACCTTTTTTTACACGCGAGTTGAAATCCACCAGTAGCTTGGCGATCGTTCCTGAAACTTGTGAGCCTACCTGGACAGTCGTAACAGCATTGATCGTGCCGGTCGCCTCGACCACTTGTCGGATGCTTCCCTTATCGACTTTGGTGGCAAAGTACGGCGATTTGTCAGTTCCCTTCGCCATGAAGGCGGCAAACAGCCCGATGGCGACAAGAACGCCAACGATCACTGCCCCGACAATCCAGCTACGCTTCTTCACTCAACCCTTCCTTGCCATGTTTTGGGACCCAGGCCTTATCTCACTTGATTTGATTCGCCACACGTAAACGTGATTCGAAATTAGAACATGTGCTGTCTGTAACTTACACATTTTACACAACTTTACAATGTTTCTAGCTGATGAAACTGAAAGAAACTTATGACTGCTCGATCAGGCACAATTATATGAAATCGTATTGACGTTATGAATGAATACGTATATTTATGAAAAAATGATGCAGTCATTATTGAAACCGAGGGAAGCGGCGCAGATTCTGGGTGTGAGCTATCCCACGCTAAAACAGTGGGTTTACAAAGGAAAGTTACGCACCGTGAAGACGCCCGGTGGTCATCACCGGATTGCTCAGGCAGAACTCGATCGATATCTGCACCGGGCAGGCAAGAAGCCAGGGCCAGGTTTGCGCGCGAACTATCGTCGGATAAGTGGTCGAAACCAACTCGTCGGACGGATTGTCGATGTAAAGACGAGCGGATTGGTCGGGCAGGTTGTAATTTCCATCGGCGGACAGCACATCACGTCACTAATCACCGCTGATGCCATTCGCGAGATGGGGCTGAAAATCGGTGAAACCGCAGCTGCGCTGATCAAAGCGACGGAAGTGATGATCATTCGCGTTTGAAATAATTCAAAAATCTATAAGGGGACCACGTGAAAAAAACTTGGCTGATTTTTTGTCTTTTGATCCTTGTCTCAGTTGCTCCCGGATTTGCTCAGGAAATTACGGTTGCTGCTGCGGCGGATTTGAACGCCGCCCTCACTGAACTAGGCGGCCAGTTTGCGGCGACATCTGGTGTGCAGGTCAAGCTGTCGTTCGGAGCTTCCGGAAATCTGTCTACCCAAATTCAGAATGGAGCCCCGTTTGATCTGTTCTTCTCAGCGGACGAAGATTATCCGAAACAGCTGATAGAGAAAAGCCTCGCTGAAAAGGATTCGCTCTATCGCTACGCGATCGGGCGGCTCGTCCTTTGGGTTCCAGCTGATTCGCCTCTCGATATCGAGCACAAAGGAATACAGTCGTTGCTGGACCCGAGTGTAAAGAAAATTTCGATCGCAAATCCGCAACACGCGCCCTACGGTCGGGCTGCCGAAGCCGCAATACGACATGCCGGTATCTACGATCAGGTCGCACCTCGGCTTGTGCTGGGGGAAAACGTTTCGCAAGCAGCTCAGTTTGTGGAATCAGGCAATGCTCAGGCGGGATTGGTCGCGCTGTCTCACGCTCTAGCACCAGCGATGAAGGGGAAGGGGAAATATTGGCAGGTGCCGCTCGACTTTTATCCCACTCTAAATCAGGCTGCTGTGATTCTGTCGCGTTCGCAGCAAAAAGAAAAAGCCGCACAATTTTTGGAATTTCTTCGAAAACCCGAAGCCACGGAAGTGTTGCGTCGCTATGGGTTCACCATTCCGGATGCAGGTAAGTAAATGAACTGGGGAGCATTCTGGTTAACGGTGCAACTTGCCTCAGTCGTTGCCGGAATACTGTTTGTAGTTGGAATACCACTAGCCGCCTGGATCACGTTTTCGCGACGCAGGTGGAAATTTCTGGTCGAAGCTGTGGTTGCCTTACCCATTGTGTTACCCCCGACCGTTCTTGGTTTCTACGTGCTCATTGCATTGGGAACCAAGAGTCCACTCGGTCGATGGTGGGAATCAACTACCGGACATACGCTGGCCTTTACATTCGAAGGCCTTGTGATCGGGTCCGTGTTATACAGCTTGCCTTTTGCCGTCCAACCGTTTGCAGCTTCGTTTGCGGCGATCGACCATCGACTGATCGATGCTTCACAGAGTTTGGGAGTGCCTCGGTTAGCCACATTTTTTCGGGTGGTGCTACCACTCTCGAAGCCGGGTTTGGTGAGCGGTCTCATGCTCAGTTTTGCTCACACACTGGGTGAGTTTGGTGTTGTCCTGATGGTGGGTGGCAACATTCCTGGTGTTACGCGTACCGTGTCGGTTGACATATACGATCAAGTTCAGGCAGGAAACTATGCGTCTGCCAACCAGACCTCGCTTGTTCTTTTATTGATATCTTTCCTGACCCTCTCAATTGTGTACGGAATCAACCGCGGCTCCCATTCGGTGTGGCCATGGAGGTGATGCATCCGCCAATAGCAGGCCAATCTCCGGGACTGTCGTTTCATGCCAGGTCCGCGTTGAACCCTGAATTCCAACTCGATGTTAACTTCAACGTTCCGCCCGGAATCACGATTATCTTTGGGGCATCCGGAGCGGGCAAGACCACCATCCTCGATCTCATCTGTGGGATTAAAGTTCCAGATTCAGGGCTGATCTCGACAGGAGACGCGATTCTGTTTGATTCCGCTCAGAATATTTACCGGCCTATCTGGGATCGACGCGTCGGTTATCTCTTCCAGGACTTGGCACTTTTTCCCCATCTGACGGCCCGCCAAAATGTGGAATACGGAATTCATGAGTTGAATCGAAGCGAGCGGCATAAGCGTAGTTCACGGATGCTTGATGAATTCGGCGTGAGCGGGGTAGAGGATCGACGACCCTCGCGCCTTTCAGGTGGAGAGCGGCAACGGGTTGCTTTGGCTCGGGCACTGGTGCGCGAACCACGCGTCCTCTTGCTGGATGAACCATTGTCCGCGCTCGACCGGCCGACAAAGTCCGCGATTGTCGAAGACTTGCGGAGGTGGAACCGCGAACATGAAATCCCTATCCTTTACGTCACCCACAGTCATGAGGAAGTCTTTGCTCTGGGAGACCGGGTCATCATTCTGGACAAAGGAAAGGTAGTTGCCCAAGGAACACCGCACGAGGTCATGCGGGCGCCCCGATTGGAGACGGTTGCCGCACTCACAGGCTTCGAGAATGTTTTCGACGTTGTGGTGTCTTCCATACACGCCGATCGAGGAACGATGACATGTTCTCTCGCAGGCGTTTCAGTTGGGATCGAAACTCCGATGGTTCAAGCCGAGGTGGGGTCGCACTTGCGCCTAGGTATTCGCGCAGGCGACATTCTCCTCGCAAACGAGCCGCCTCACGGTTTAAGCGCGCGAAACGTGCTTGCGGGCAAACTGATCGGACTTGAACGACGCGACGTTATTGTTTCAGCGCGTGTAAATTGTGGAGTCGAGGTGGAGGTGCATCTCACTATCGCAGCGCGGGAAGCACTAGGCCTCAGACTGGGCGGCGAAGTATGGCTGGTTGTTAAGACACATTCGTGTCATTTAATGTCCGAGTGAAGTCATCGCAGTTGGGCGTCTTCAATTTGTTCGATGCTAATCACTGCCGCCCATTGTCCCTCGCGGGCCTCCATGAACTCTATGTTTCCACCCAGGATTTGAGCCACTGCTTGCGGGGGCAAGTCGCGATGGTAGCCAAAAAAGCGTGACTTGAGATCCTGCCATGCCCTCCACCTGGCGAAGAGAGGGTGAGAAGGCTGGAATTTGGTGGAAAATACGAACGCGACGTCATATCTGCGGCGCTCGTCTGCGGCAGCCATCACTTGTTCCGCCGAAAAATCTTCCACTCGAACCACCTGAAGCGGACGGTCGACATACCCCAAATATGGACGGGAGAACTCATCCGATGCTGGCCAGGCTGTCAGCACGCGAGAGGAAGGGAATCGCTTTTCGAGAAATTGAGCGGCACGCTGGTGCATGACGATGTAATCGCGGTACGCGAGATTGTCTTCCAGGGAGAATCCGTAGGGCGGAGGCCAAAAGAGGGAAGCCGCAAAACTGGCGATGACAATGGCAAGAATTGCGACCCATCGTTGGACGCGCCGCCAAAGTGTCGACACGGCGGTCAATATCACGAGAGGTACAACCGGCAACATATAACGGGCGAGCGCCGCACCTCCCACTATCGACATGAACACAACATACACAAGCCCTACCGCCAGGAAAACTAACTGCGTCGGGATGGCGATTCGCTTCCGCAGTTCATGCAAGTCTTTGAGGGCGGGGCGATACATGGCAAGCGCCATAGCGGCGCTGAGAATCCAGAGATGCAAGTACCCGAAGGTCTGCCACAAACGAAGGCCTAGCGCGATGAGAGCCCGCAGAGGATTCAATGTGGATTGCACGTTGTATCGGAAGTATTCGGGATTCCCTAGCAGGTAACCGGTCACCCGATAGTGATACCCATACCACGCGGCAAGAATAATGAACGGTACGATGAGAGCAAGAAGTCGTTGCCCACGATTCTTCGAACCGCTTCCCGTTTGTGGCCATCGCGCGCTATTTAGACAAACACTCAACAGTTCCCACGCCACCAACGCCAGCGGAGCCAGGATGGCGGTCTCTTTGGTGAGCGCAGCGAGCGACATCCAGAACCCGATGGCCCAGGGACGATTCTGGATGTAAGCGTGGAGCCCCCAGAATGTAAATCCTGCTGCCGCCAAGTCCACCTGGGCCAGCGAGCTTTGCACGAAAAAGACGGGATAGATGGCTGTGCAAAGCGCTGTCGCGATCGCAACCTGGCGATTTGCTACCACTTCCGCCAAGCGTACCAGTCCTGTCAGCGAAACTGCGGCGATCACTAGCATCGCGACGCGGGTCGTCACAAGCGAGTAGCCCGCGACTTTCCAACATGCCGAAAGATAGGCCATGATCACTGGAGGATGTGCGTTGGAAGGCGTCGAGTGGGGAATTAGCGTGCCCGAAAGAAACAAGTCACGTGCTGCGGGAATGTAGTATCCGGCCTCGTCCCAGAAATAGGGAAGTCGTAACAGGGGAAAGTGCAAGATCAGGATAACGGCAAACGAAATCGCGAACACAAAGGCCGCTGGCATCAAACGCGCGGCTGATTGATCGCCTGACTCGATACCCTCCATTGTCTTTGCCTTTGTCAGCCTAGTGAACCGGTCCAGTTGGGGCGCGAGGATCAAGTTTGATCTCGCCAAATGCACTCTCGTAGTTGGCCACATTCTGTTGCAGCAAAGACATCAGGGCTTTTGCTTGTTGAGGACTCAAGTAGATACCTTGAAAGTTCCGAATATCGACCTGCGTCTCGGATTGCTGCTGAAGCGTGCCGAAGACGAGAAAAAAATCCCACACATTCACGCGGATCTGAACACTGTTCGAATACGACTCGCGGTATTCTGCGCTATTCACGAGAGAGACATTAGGCTGCGTCGGAATTGACATGGGTGTCAGTGTATCGGCTAAAGGCTCACCCTGGGAAGAATGTCATCTAGTGCGCCCGGCACTGCGCAAATGCAAAAATACACCTTGGCGAAATTTATAATCGCCCGCCTGGCAAAGAACATGAAGGTCATCCTCGTTCCAACGGCTCTTCTGTTGACCGTGCTTTGCACTCTGAACGCGAGCGCAAGCGGCGGGACGTCATCTGTTCGAACGCAAGACACAGTGATTGTCGTTGACTCTGGCGCCCACGGGCCGAGGATTGTGAGTGTTGGCCACAGCGAGAAGGTTCATTGGAACAATCAGGTAGCGGATGGGCTTATTGAATACGCCCAGTTGAAGAGTCGCCGAGTGCGCCTTGCCTGGCGTTTGAATTCCGGCGCGAGTCACGCAGACTCTCGACGCGCAAGCTTCGTCTACGAATGCTCGGCCCCGCGTCTAAGGCTTACATGGGAGTGGACGGCGCGTGCCGCGGCCGGTCCTATTGAGCACGACGTCCGGATCGAGAATCGATCTGGCGAAGAACTTTGGTTGTTGCTCTCGCCCGGTGTCCAACTTAGTTTCGCGCTTCCAAAAAATGATTCGTTCCAACACATGTTCGTAGAGAAGGGCGCGGAAACGCCCTCAGCCGTGGGTACTCACATGGTGGATGTGACAGATGGATATGAATGGAGCGGAGACTCCAGCACCTATGCAATCAACCGGCCTGGCATGCCGCGCGAGATCGTGCCCTGGTTTCTTGTTCAACAAAAAGGTTCACCGAAACTCGGGGTGTACGTGGGTATAGAGTTCAGTGGGCGGACCCGGCTGTCGCTGGCAATGAACCAGAGAATGCTGCATATCGGTGCGGGACTCAATCTGCAATCAGGCTCGATTCGAACGCGTCTCAAGCCAAACGAAACCTTCATCGCGCCCACGATCTTCATTGGGGCGACAACGACTGAGGTTGATGTCACGAGCAATGTCCTCCGTCGGTGGATCCGACAGGTTTTGACGAATCCACAGACGTGGGCCGATCAGCGGTATCCATGGCTCGTCAACAACAGTTGGGGAAGCGGCATGGCAGTTGATGAAACGCTGGCGCGGCGAATGATTCAAGACTCTGCGGAGTTGGGGCTTGAAATGTTTCACATCGATGCAGGATGGTTTCGCTCGGTGGGCGATTGGCGCCCCAATCCTGAGAAATTCCCGCACGGTCTTGCAAGCTTGGCCGACGAAGCCCATGCGCGCGGACTGAAGTTCGGCTTGTGGGCCGACTGGGCGCAAGCCGGACTAGGAACGGGCTCTGGCGCATTGAATGTTAACAATCCTGAAGTCCGAGGATGGTTGCCCATCGATCCACCTGGAACTTGGAAGCCCGAGCCCTTCAAGGGAGAGACCATCGACTTAAGTGTTCCCATGGCCAAGGCCTGGGCTGAACGCGAGACAAACCGCATCGTGGCTGACTATCGGCTTGATATGCTCGAACACGACGGCTATCTGGTCTTGCAAGGTTGCACAAAAACCGATCACCCGCATGCGCCGCCAGATCCACTTGCAACACGCCTTGAGCCCGAGGCCAGTTGGACTTTTGCTCGCAGCGCGAACTCCACAGACGTCAGTTATCACTCGACGCGGGCTTACTACGAGATCCAATCGAAGCTGCGAGAAAATCACCCCGGTCTGTTGCTCGAGGTGTGCAACGACGGTGGTCGCATGGTCGATTTTGGCAGCGCGGCACATGCCGACTACTTTTCGATTACGGACACCTACGATCCGCTTTCCAATCGACGTGCGTTTTACGACACTAGCTGGTTGCTGCCCCCGGCTATGCTCGAGGCCTACGTGGAGCGTTGGGCTACGCCCGACCTCGGAACATTTCGATACATGTTGCGCAGTGGCATGATGGGGTGGTTTTCACTGATGTTAGACACCACATCATGGAACTCCGAGCAGCATGCCGCGGCAAAAGAAGCGATCGCGCTATACAAGGAGAAGTTGCGGCCGCTGATCAGGGATGCAGACCTCTTTCACGTGTCGTCTCGGCCTGACGGTGTGCACTGGGACGCGATGCAGTATTTCGACCGCCAGAGACGGCGTGGAGTTCTGTTCGCATTTCGCGGATCCACGATGATGGAGATGTCCCACGCGTTCCTGCTGCAGGGTTTAAGACCGGACTCGAGTTACCATCTTACTTTTCACGATCATTCATCACCGGATCGCAGCGCCCGTGGCGCAGAGCTCATGACTACAGGGCTGATCATTAGCTTGCCCCAACCAAACTGGTCGGAACTCGTTTTTCTCGACGAGATCGAATAGTTTGTGACGCCACATCGATCAAACGCTGTTCCGCGACAGCGTTCGACTATTTTGTATCTGGAGTTGCCAGGGACGCTATCAGTTTGTCGGCTTCCTGCATCGAGCTGTCGATGCTCTTCATCACGGCTGTGACATCAGTGTTGATGCTTGCTGCGGTGCCCTTCAGCGATCCTATCGCGCGCGCATTCAAATTGTGTTTTAAGAACAGCACTTGATCGTGGAAGGCGGTCAACACAGGCGTCATTTGGCTTTCCGTCTTGCGCATGGCTTTCATGTAGACAGCCTGCCGATCTTTCGCATCGCGAAGCATCGCCGCGCTACGATTCTTCAGCCCGGCATTACCCATCTCATCAATTTCCTTTTGCCATTCAGAAAACAAGTCGTTGCTGACCTGGTCGATTGATTTAACGCGGTCCCGGAGTTTGTTGGCCTGCCCTTCGGCCTTCTCATATTCGCTGTTTAGTTTCTTGTACGATTTTTCGAGGTCGCCGCCCTTGAATCCGGTCAACTCCTGAAATGTTTCCATCGTCGTTTTAAGCTGCTCTTTAGTCTGCTCCTGATCCTTTTTGGAGTCTTTGACGCGCGCTACCAGAATGTCTCTTTTTTCCTTGCCGAACTTCTGCATCGTCTTGTAATAGGCAGAGGTGCAAGCGCTCATACACATCGCCAAACAGACGAAGACCAATAACCGACATCGACCCATGCAGCCTCCAGGACACGAGTCGCATTCTACCTTTAGGAAGTTGATTGACGCGAGAAGGGAGGGTTCGGGGACACACCTTCCACGATGCAGATTGGTTTCTTACCAGTCTCTGGGAGGGTCCGCGTGAGTTAGGGTAGAGAGAGCGTGACTCGCCTGCCGCCGTTCCGCTTCGGCAAAGTCTAGGACGGGTGAAACGGCAAAAAAACCGTGCCGCTCCTCAAACCACCACACCATATTAAGATTTTCAGCTTTGATTGGCTATCGGGTCATTTCTGTAGGCACAAAGCCTTAAGGGACCCTGACGCTCGACACAACCCGATCATGGTCCACGTCATAGCCCAAATTCCCATAACTGTTTTTCCACACACGTCCGACGATTTTATTTGACACGAACAGTCGCGCAGCCAATTATGTCTGAGGCGACACTCAGATAAGCATTTCCTTCCCCAACTAGTGACGCCGGTAAAAAAGTTTGAGAGCGAGATTGAGTGACCGTGTCGCCGTGCTCTTCCCCTAGGCGACGCTATCGTCTCAAGCTGCATAGCGGGTATTACTACGCCAATTCCTGGCAATTCCAACGACAAGGCTGATGAAGACGCTCAAAAAGGATCCCTCGATGAAAAAGTTTATGGTGTACCTCCTGCAATTGTGGGTTGGTCTCCTTATGGGGAATGCTTGCTTTGCGCAGATGTACACCGTGACGGATCTCGGTACGCTTGGCGGGTTTAATTACAGCTTCCCCAGAGGCGGAATAAACGGCTTCGGGCAAGTGGCGGGCTATTCATATCCGCCCGCCGCTGACGAACACGAGCTTTTCTTCAACCACGCTTTCAGAACAAGCCCCAACAAGGCTATCGATCCCGCCAGCGACGACCTCGGAACCCTCGGCGGTTTCCTCAGTTTCGCTCTCGGCATCAACTCCTTTGGCCAGGTTGTCGGCAACTCCACCCCGACTTCAAGCTTCAACTTTTCTCACGCCTACCGAACCGCGCCCAATAAACCCATCAATCCCGCCACTGATGATCTGGGAACTTTGGGCGGTAGCAGCAGTAGTGCGGCAGGTATCAACCTATTCGGTCAAGTGGTCGGCTCCGCGTCAGTCAGTGGGGACTCAGCCACTCACGCATTCCGCACGCGAGCGAACCGCAGCATCAACAGCCGGAGAGACGATCTTGGAACGTTGGGTGGTTCGACCAGTTTCGCAACCGACATTAACTTGTTCGGCCAAGTCGTTGGAGTTTCGAGCTTAACGGGCGATACGACTTCGCATGCATTTCGTACGCGCGCCAACAGCCGCATTAATCCGGCCACGGACGATCTGGGCACGCTCGGCGGCACGGTCAGCAGCGCGGAAAGCATTAATATTTTCGGGCAGGTAATCGGCTCTTCCACTCTTCCGGGCGACACTACTTTCCACGCGTTCCGCACACGCCCTAATCGTCGTATCAATCCCGCCACGGATGACCTGGGCACGCTTGGTGGTTCGTCGAGTGAACCGTTGGGAATTAACTCATTCGGACAAGTCGTCGGTGACTCCACTACTGTCGGAGATGCCGCACTGCATGGTTTTCTCTATAGCGGCGGCGTGATGCGCGATCTCAATGATTTGATTCCAGCTGGTTCTGGTTTTGAGCTTGGGTTCATGACCGGTATCAATGATGTCGGCGAGATCTCTGGACAAGCGATACTGCTCGACTCCTTTGGAAACACCTTTTGTTGTCACGCGGTTCGACTCACTCCGATCTACAGGGCGACCGTCCATGGGCCGGTGAAAGCGGACGGCGCGACAGTGTTTTCAGCCAAGTCAAGACGAAACGTTCCTGTTCATTTCAGCCTTACCCAGTACAATGCACAAACCTGCACGTTGCCGCCCGCGACCATCACAGTAACCAAAGCGATAAATAAGAGCGTGAGTGAAGTCGACGTTCCAGACACGGCCTTCCAGGTCGATCCCACTGCCTGTCAGTACGTTTACAACCTTTCACCATACAGGCTGGGTACTGGCACGTACCGGATAGACCTCAGCATCGAAAGAATCATCGTTGGGAGTGCGGTGTTTTCGCTTCGCTAGAAAACCCACTACTTCATCGCAATCCCGTGCGGACGTGCCGGTCCAGTGGGGAAAGCATTGTTGAAGTCGACGTCGAAACGCGGGTCCAGTTTCAAGTCGTCCTTGTGCACGCGTATGACGTGAACGTGGTGATCGCCCTCAAAATGAATTTTGCCGAAGTTGTCTTCGTTAAGGAAGTAGTCGGTTACGACCAGCCGCTTGTCATCATCAGTCAAAGCGATTGCGTGCGGGCCGGCATCCACTCCCAAGCTGACGATACCCGTCTGGTAAGGATGCTCGGGGTCGCTCACATTAAGCATGCCGATCTGCCCAGCTTGAAAAGACGCGAAGAGTAGTCGATCGCCACTCTGCGGCATGGCCAAAAGCTGGACCATCCCGCCGCGAATTGGAACCTCAATGTGAGGAACTATATCCTCGCAGTCGAAAACGACTTTTGCCGTGCCGGTCTTGGTGTCTACCAGATATACGAAGCCGTCAAACATACCTGCCGTGAAAGCTCGTCCTTGCCGGTCGGCAGGAATGAGCTTTACATCCATCGTTCCTATCGCGTCGGGAATTTGAATGGTCTTGACGACCTCACGAGTTTTGAAATCCCACACCCGAATCGACCCGCGAATCTCGGGATCACCAGGGAAGCTATCTAACGTGCTCGCTGGCATGATGAAGTCTGAAGTCACCATCAGGTTTATCTCTGTCCGAGCCGAGATGCCATGTGGGTTAAACCCGTGGTGCGGGGGATGAACCGGCCATTCCTTGACCATCTCGAGGTTTCCGTTGAATTCAGCCACACGCCCGGGTGTTCCTCCGGTGTGTGAGCCCATCTGCGTGATCAGAAAGCCGCCAGATTCGAGAGGCAAGAAGTCGTCCGTGATGCTGGACCGCGATCCGCTAGCGGAGGATAGGAACCTAGGGTGACGCGCGTTGGATACATCAAAGAAGAAAATTCCATTCTGTCCGCGCAGCAAACTTAGCAAGCCTCCACACGCCAGGATCTTCTTGTCTGCGGAGAGATGACAGTGGTGCGGTTCATTGCCAACGTTCCCGGGTGGCGGTACGGGAACAGTTCTGACCACTTTTCCGTAGCCAGCGGAATTCTCGTCAAAATCGATGACCGCAAGAAAATCCGGCGCCATACGTGCCTGATCTCCTGCCCAGATGTACAGAGTTTTGGCTCGGTGTTTCTTGTGGTGGTCACGATCGGCGCGATCATGAGAAAAGGCGGTTCCGGCAAGAAACAGAACTAAGAAGAGGGCTTTCAACAACGTGCGCCCAATACAAGCATTCGCTCTAATTTTCATGGCGATATCCTCGTCGGCCGCGTTACTCGCTGAGTTCGAGTTTGTTGTGATTCGGGGCGCGAGACGCTCGCTCACTCTTCCGTAAGGCGGCTATGAGGGTCAATGCCCCGGGCATTCCCTGAGGGTGGAATGTTGATTCCTTCGAACAGACGGGGCGTATCCGCGCTGATCGAAGATGGATGATCGGATGAAAGCCGCACACCCATTCGTCTGACGTGAACCGGCTCAGCCGATCTTGCGTGAACGGCGCTGGCGTTTAGGTTGCGGGCTGTATTTGTGACGATCGTATATATCGATAGCAAACAAGATCGTCACGATAGCGGCGAAAATCGGAAAAAAGAGGGAGTAATCCACGGCGACACGCTCCAGGATTGACTGTGCGTGTGATGCCCGACCGGGAAAAGGGTTCGCTACATCTTCGTAACGAAGCTATCTGCTGATGCATGGTGCGAAAGGGGGGACTCGAACCCCCACGGTTTTACCCGCCAGATCCTAAGTCTGGTGCGTCTGCCAATTCCGCCACTCTCGCATTTCCCTTGGGCAGTAGCACATCGATGTTACGATGCGCCCTGAATGGGGCGCAAGACGCTACCAGATTGCACCATAAATGACGAATGCCTCCCAGTGTCGGAGAGGCATTCTGATTTTCGAACACTCTGACCCGAAGATCGTTTCTTGCTGCTGCTCGACTCAGGCCCGAGTTGTAATCAAGGGGCGGTATTGTTCAGTCCCTGGTAAACCGCCATGCCGGCAATCACCAAAATCATCGCACCGGATACGGCACCCAGCGTTCTAATGAACGGTGTGATCTTGTTCACCTTGGAGAGAATCTCCGCCTGTTCTTGTTCCATGTGGGATTCCGCTTCATCCAGAAAAAGCTGATCGTCTTCTTGCATCGTCAGAGTACTGCGGTAGATCAGCAGGATGATCAGAATCGCGGTCAGGACACCCCACGCACTCAGCAGCATTACCAAAGGAGACATAGGCCACCTCGGCAGCGAGATCGGGTCCCACCCCACCCGCGAGAACGGAAGGCTTCTTTCTGTACGCAGGAAGGGCTTGTAGCGATGCCATTATAGTCCGGTTTTGCTACCGTCAAAACCCTGATTTTCAATTGCGTCGTTTGAGGCTACAGAGTCATCCAAGGTGTAGGTACAAATGACGTTACGTCTCGAGCGATTATCTACAGGCAAATTTGAGCCTTTGATATAATCACTTGGTAACGAGTTCCGCTGACTTAAGGAGATACGATGGCCACAACAACCACGCCAGAGGTAAAGACCAAGACCGCGCCTATCAGTTTGACCGCCAATGCGGTTGTAAAGGTCAAAGAAATCATGGGACAACAGAACCCTGTTCCCGCTGGCCTGCGCGTGAGCGTGGTCGGGGGCGGATGTTCGGGCTTCTCGTACTCTATGCAATTCGAGAACGGCGCGGGAATGATGGATAAGGTTTTTGAAATGGACGGATTGAAGGTTTTTGTCGATGCTACATCGGTGATGTATCTGAACGGGTGCGTCGTGGATTACGTCGAGACACTGGAAGGTGCGGGGTTCAAATTTGAGAATCCGAATGTGAAGAGCACCTGCGGCTGCGGTTCTTCCTTCAGCGTCTAGTTTTCGAGCAAAATTCGACGTTGGCAATGAGAGGCCTCACGCACGTGAGGCCTTTTGATTTGGCGGCGAGACTCTCCGGTTATTGGTCCGGTGCTTCGTTCTGAGGTTGAGGTTGCGCTGGGGGGGCGTTGCCTGGGGGAGGCGGAGTTGGATTCATTCCAGGGGGCGCTCCCGGTTGGCCTGGTCCTCCTGGACCCATGCCTGTCGGCACTCCTGCTGAGCCCTGTAACGGTGGTTGCGCGGGCGTGTTCAGCAATCCGCCACGATCGCTCGAGGGATCGTAGATGAATTGCCACTGATCATAGTGATTCTTCTTGTTGAATTCGCGAATGCTCTCTTTTGTGCTCTTACTCGCGACTCCGACAATCGGGCCTCCGCCGAAAACTGGCCCCGAAAATCCTCCCATGGATGGCTTGTCAGCTTTTGTATCGGCAGAGTCGTTGCCCGGTTGATCGGTGGGATTTTGCTGGCCGACGGGAGCTGCTCCCGGGACGCTCGATTGGCCGGTCGCTGCTGCCGCTGCTGCCAGTGCCTGTCCCGCTTGCGCGGCGGCCACGCCTTGCCCGCCTTGAGCGGCAGCAATTGCGGCCGGATTCATCGCTCCGGCTATTCCTTGTCCAAAGGTTAGTTTCACGTCTCCCATGCGAAGCAATTTGAAATCTTCGCCTGTGACAGGATCTTTATATCGTTTCCGAAGGAATCGCAGGTTGTTTGTGTTTTCAAGCTCTTCCACTCGCGTCGGATAACGTCCAGTCTTCTTGAAGAAGAGCCGAACGGCTCGCGCGTATTGCACGCCGCGGTGGACAAGCTCCTCCTCGCGGTCGCGGCGAGACTGGAAATCAGCCTTTGTGGCGACTGCAAGTGCCGCGATGGCGAGCAGAGCCACGAACAGCATCATGGTGATGAGAACGTAACCACGTTCTTTGTGCGGAGGACGAGTACCCCGACTGTGTTGCGGACGTCTTCGATGGAATTGCTGCATCAGAAACTGAAGCCTTATAAAGCAATTATCCCTGGGTGAGGGGAATACTCTGCCGGTTGTTGTTCAATATGTCTTCAATCTCCACTGATGTCGCACTGATGCGGAGAACCCGATACCGGCGATCGACTATGTCGCCTTCACTGGCGACAAACACATCTTCTCCCTGCGAGAGGAACACTCTTTTCGGTTCACCAGGCTTGTTCGCAAAGCCGAAAAACTTCAGGAGGATTGGAGGCGGAGGTGGAGGGGCGGGAGCTACGTACGGCCCTTTCGCCTGATCGGTCGCTGCTGGCGCCTTTGGTTGAGGGATCGGCTCCGCCGCGGCCGTAAAAATATTTCGCCCGTTGCCGCTGTATTTTGTATCTTCGCTTTCCTTCAGCAAATCGAGCCTGAGTGTTGGATCTAATGACGGTGCGGCGGGAACTCGAGTCGTCCTTCCTCTGCGCGCGACGGCTCGTTGAGAGGTTGGCGGTGCTGGCGCGGCTGGATTTACCGGGGCTGCCGCAGACCCTGAGTCTCCGAACATGAATCTAAGAACGAGGATTAGCGCGACAACGCCAAGGACTCCGGCCGCGATCATCTTCGTTCGATTTTCTGCTCCGAGCTGCATCTATGCTCCCGCCTTCAAGTACGTTTCTAGCTTGATTTGGAGTTTAACCTTACGTTCCTGTTCCGATCCCAGTTCGATGCTGTTGACCATGAAAAACATGCGATCGCGCTCCAGCGCATTCAGAAATCGGACAAGCTGAAGATAATCTCCCGTTAACTCGCCCTCGATGACGACACGCTGCAACCCGGCAGGCCCAGCATCATCATCTGGCTTGTACTTCACGCCTTGGATCTTCGCCCCGGTCTGAGCCTGGACCTTTCCAAGCTCTTCATAAATTTCAGATCCCCGGGTCGGGAAACGGGTGCCATAAAAATCCTTGATCTGCGTCTGCGCCGACGCCACCTTCTTATCCATGCCGCGCAGAGGTTCCACCTGTTGATTCTTTGCTTTCAATTCAGTCCACAATCGCGCAATTTGGTCTTTACGCGAGGCGGTTGAGCCCACCAGCGGTGAGAACATTACTCCGAGTGCGACCACGCACACGGACGCCATTCCGATAATTCCCACCTTCACTTTGCGCCGTGTCTCCTGAAGGTCGGGCACTAGGGTGTCCCTCCTCGAGCTCGATCGCCCGTGTATACAGCAGTGATGTCCAGAGACACACCTTCGTTCTGCGCCTGCTGCGATTCAGAGTCAATCTTAGTTTGCTGGAAATGGGGCGATGATTCCATTCGCCGAACCAGATCGAGAGCGCGTTCGCGCGAGTCTCCGGCGACCTGCATTTTGATCGCGAGTTGATTGTCCTCGTTCAACTCCGGGTGGATGGAAACCAGATGCACGCGCGGCGGCATAATCCTTTCGAGGTCCTCGAAAACCTTGGTCCACGAAAATGACTTGCGGCGGATCAGTTCGTTCAGAAATTGCGAGCGATCGCGGGTGGATCGATTTGCCGGCAGGTTCAAAAAGGCTTCAGCTTGTGCTCTCTCGGAATCTCTTTCTGCGATTTCCTTTTGGTAAGAGCGGATCGTCTTGCGGTCGTTACTCGCTGACCACAAGCCACTGAGCGCCATGAACACCAAAATCAAAGTCAACAATCCGACTGCGGACAGGATGCTGCCCCATTGCACCCAGAAACGCCGTGCATCTTCGTACGGACGCGTCGCGAGATTGATGTCTAGACGCATAAGTTAGCTCAGCAACGAACCTACAACCCCTGCCATTCGCCACCTTGGAACGTTCCCGCCTGCACTCGACCCCAGTTGCGACGATCGCACGAGTTCCTGAACTTCGGCGCCAGTCTGTGCGCGCAGTGCTGGTGCGGCCCCGCTGGTGTCTGCAAGACCGGCCACAAAAATTCGCTCAATGTTCAGGTGATATGTGTCCTGAAAAAAAACTACCGAAGGATAAACTTCCTCGGCCAACTGCTCGCCGCTGATGGTAACTCCTCGCGTGTTCTCGAGCGTTCGCAAAAGGAGTAGTTTGTCGCTTTCGATAATCGCGATGCTGGTGGTGCGCGCATCCACTTTTACGATCAGCGTTGGCCTCGCACCATCTGATGCTCCCAGTGCGGCTAGCATCGACGGCATGACAATGCCCGGACTGTATCCGGCATCGCGAAACGCCGCTTCGTAATCTTCAAGCACGCTGGTCAGAACGACAGCAGCGACCACTCGAACACCATCGTTCGTGTTTTGCGCATGATAGGAAACGCGCGATTTTTCAACTTCGAACGGCAACGATTTTTTGAGTCGAAATCTCACCACGGCTTCCGCTTCTTCCCGCGTGTTCGGGAGGGTCTCGAAATCAAGAAGCGCAACCCGCACAGCGGCGTCCGGCAGGACGGCGATGACGTCCCCTGCTTTGCCTCCTACTGCGCCCAACGTGTCTTCGATGGCTTGGCGAACCGCGCGCCCTTCCCGCAGATTTGCCTCGACCAGATCCGGTACCACACTGCCGGGTGCCAGTTCACGAGCCGAGCAAACTTCCACCATGCCGCCAGCATCTGCGGCTCGCCCTGCAAGGATGCGGTCGGCAGAGATTTCACACGCCAGCCGAGGCTTGCCACCGTGATTTGAATTGATGCTCATTGCCCTGAAGGCTCTTGGTTACTATACAAATGAAAGCGTTGCGATCGAGGAAAGACAATAGCCGAAAGGGCACCCCCTGGTATTGGGGCTTTCGTCATTGTCCTTTCGGCCAAGGCCGATTTCTTATCGCATCGCTTCGATGAACGTGACTTTATTGATCTCTTTTAGGGTTGTCACACCCGCCCGGACCTTGTCGAGCGCGGATTCCCGAAGGAATCGCATGCCTTCCTCGCGAGCCGCACGTCGAATCTCTGAGGTCGGCTTTTTCGCCAGAATCATCTCGCGGATGCGATCGCTCAGGTCCAAAAGTTCGTGGATAGCAGTACGGCCGCGGAAGCCTGTGCCTGCGCACTCAATGCAGCCCTGGCCTTCGTAGAACGACACCTGCCCCCATTGCTGGGCGTCTAACCCGCTGGCTTCTAAAACCTCTGGTGCATACGTGACCATCGTCCGGCAGGAATCACAGATGATGCGTACAAGTCGTTGCGCCAGAATGCAGTTCAAAGCGGACACAAAGTTGTAAGGCTCCACACCCATGTTCAAGAAGCGTCCGATTACGTCGACCACGTTATTCGCGTGGACGGTCGTGAAGACTAGGTGTCCAGTGAGGGCCGACTGAATCGCGATCTGCGCTGTCTCTGTATCACGAATTTCACCGACCATGATCTTGTCCGGATCGTGGCGCAAGATCGACCGCAACCCGCGCGCGAACGTCAGCCCCTTTTTCTCGTTGACCGGAATCTGCGTAATCCCGCGAATCTGGTATTCGACAGGATCCTCAATGGTGATGATCTTGTCTTCGTCGGTCTTGATTTCGTTCACCGCCGCATAAAGCGTGGTCGTCTTGCCGCTTCCGGTGGGGCCCGTGACGAGCACCATGCCGTACGGTTCCTTGATGTACCGGCGGAATTTGCGCAGATCCTCTTCGTCGAATCCGACCACGTCGAGCGTGAGCGTGCGAAACTTCTCGCTCATCGATTCTTTATCGAGTACGCGAAGCACCGCATCCTCGCCGTGAATCGAAGGCATGATCGAAACGCGGAAGTCGATCGCGCGCCCGTTGTATTTCACGCGGAAGCGCCCATCCTGAGGAACGCGACGTTCCGAAATGTCGAGCTCGCTCATGACTTTGATACGGGAAATAATGGTCGAGTGATGTTCTTTTCCAATCGGCGGCATCGCGTGCGTCAGCACGCCGTCAATTCGGAACTTGATGCCAACCGAATCGTCCTGGGTCTCGATATGGATATCGCTCGCCCGGCGCTGCAGGGCAGTGAAGATCGTGGTATCAACGAGGCGAATAATGGGACTCATGTCCCCGCTGGTCGCCGTCAGCTTGTCGATTGAAATCGTTTCGTCATGTCCAGCTTCATCCTCTCGGATGATGCTGATAAAGCCCTCACTGGCCTCTTCAAGCACGCGTTGCGACTGCTCGGTCTTTTTGAGGATGTCCAGGATTTGCTTGAGCGTTGAAACCTTGGTGACGATTCTCTTGCTCAGCAGGAGGCTGATTTCGTCGATCATCATCAGCTGGCTGGGATCGGCAATCGCGATCGCCAGCTTTCCATCTCGAGTTTCTTCGAGTGGAATGAAGTTGTAACGGAACATCAGGTCGACCGGGATCTTCTTGAACAGATCGTGATGGAGCTGAAAATCGTTAAGGTCGACGAACTCGCAGCGATATCGACGAGCGGTATCCTGCGCACGTTCGAGTTCGTCGGCGACACCCTCCGGCGTAAGCCGGCCGCCGTTGCCGCCATTGACGAACAGTGATTTCTTTTCCGCCATACTCATTCCAGTCTACTGCCTTCCACAGAAGCTCGTCCTGCTAGTGAATTCCCGAGCCGAGCGTAAAAATCGGCAGGTACAGTGAAATCAAAACTCCGCCTACAAACACCGCCATAAAGATAAGGAGAATCGGCTCGATCAGTGCCATGGCCGCCCCCAAAGCCGTCTGCACGTCTTCTTCGTAGAATTCGGCAACAGAGGTCAGCATGGCCGGAAGCGCTCCGGTTGACTCGCCCACTTCCAGCATCTCAACCGCAAGCTCCGGAAAGACCTTTTGTTCTTCGAGGCTCTTTGCTAAGCCTTGACCTTCGCGAACCCGTCCGGATGCTGCCAGAACCCCGTTGAGCAGTTTGCGGCTGCTTACTGACGCTCCAGCCGTTTCCATCGACGGCACAAGAGGGATGCCACCCAGCAGCAAAGTAGACAACATCCTCGAAAACGTTGCGACCTGATACTTCAACCGGATATCACCCAACAACGGAATCTTTAGAAGAATCCGATCGATCTGTTCCGCGCCCCGATCAGTAGTTCTCCAGCGCCAGATGAAAATCACTAGCGCAACAAACCCCAGCGCAAGGAATGGCAGAAGCTTTCGTGCCTGCGTACCCAGGGCGAGCATGATCACAGTTGGTGTTGGCAGCGTTGCGCCGAGATTGTTGAATAGCTTCGCAAACTCAGGGACCACATACGTGACCAGGAACAGCACCATGATCGTTACAACCACGATCAGAAGTGTCGGATACACGAGTGACACAAAGAGCTTCTTCCGGAACGTCATGCTGAGTCGCTGGAACGAAATGTAGCGATTCAGCACCTCTTCCATGTTGCCGCTCTTCTCGCCCGCCATGAGCGTAGTCGTGTACATCTTCGGAAAGACGCCTTGTGCCGCAAATGAGTCGGATAACAGCTCTCCGCTCTTTACTCGGTCGCGAACATTTTCAAGCAGCGGCCGCAGGGTGGAGTCCTTTTGCCGCTTGATAAGCAGCTCAAGCGCCGTCAGGATCGGGAGACCAGCTTTGATCAGCGTCAGAAACTGCTGATTGAAGATCACAAATGGATTCTGTTTAAGTTTGCCCCTCGAAAGGCCTACCCTGCCGCCGCTGAAAATTCCCTGCGGTTTCACCCAGTAGACGAGATAACCTTGCTGGGTGAATCTTTCGCGAACGTCGGCTTCCGAATATCCGTGCTCGACCTGCTGCACCAGATGCCCTTGCTCGTCCGCCACTTTTACGAGGAACTCTGCCACTTTTGCCTATCCCGAGCCCGTATCAATCTCAAGAAGCCCTGTCTCGCCCAGTTTATCACTCATGTAACCGGTAAGATTACTTGTAATGTACTGCTCACAAAGGATTTGCCATAACCCTAGTAATGTGATCTGGCGGCCCGAATCGTTACAAGCCGGTTCCTAAATTCTTCCGAATCAACCACATTCTGTCCTGCTTCCCTAAGGCCCCAAGTCCCCCTGAATGACTTCCGCCCCCGGCGGCGGAAGAAATCGGAATGGAGCATCGGCGATCTCGTCGTTTTCCCTCAAATTTTGGAAGCGATACTCCGTCGAAGAGCCATCCGCTTCATTTACTGAGATGCGAACGATCTGATTTTGCGGGGTGATCTCGAGAAGTATCTCCTCAACACGGTCATTCATCGCGGTTGGGACGCCGCGCAGCACAATATTTCCACTCTCCAAGGCATGCGCATCCGGTGCTCGAGACAACCCTTGTAACTCCTTCTGCAGATTGCTTTTCCCGAGCAGGAATGCGATCGGTGAACGCAAGTCCTCGAGCTTTTTCAGCACCATTTTCCGCACTTGATGTTGATCTGGCACATACAGCCACACATCCTTCCCGTCGCTGACGAAAAGCTTCTCCTTAGGAGAACGGTATTCCCATCGCATCTTGCCAGGTTTTTTTAGCCAAAGCGTTCCCGTCTCAACGCGTTCTACCCCAGCTCCTTTGTAGACCTCGGTGAAGTCGGCTTTCATGGTTCGAAGATGGTTGTAGTGCCGATCGACGGCCCCTGCAATGTCTTTGACACTCTGAGCGCCAAGATTGGCCCAGGCTCCGCACAGGGCGGCCAGAAACAAGAGCTTTTTAGTGAGAGGGATTCGGTTCACCTGGAAACGCTGTTTAGCCGATTTTACGAGCCGGCCTTGCTTCGGTAAAGAACGTATTGCGCGGTGCCGGAGACTTTCTGGAAGGTGGGAATCGAAATCAATACCTTCTCCAAGACTGGATTGTGATAGAGAAGCCAAACGTCGCGCGGGTTACAAGCGACAGACTCCGACAAATGATGCGTCAAATCCACAAGTCCGCACTCGGGCAGTGGGTTGAAGAGGTAAACGACCAACGGATCAGTCGGAAATTCGAAAACGCGGGCGTCTGCGCAAACCGAATCGATATCCGCACATCGCTGGCTCGCGCTTTTGTAATCGCGGATATTTTGCAGTGCCACGCGATTTAGATCCGGGAGAAGTTCCACACCCAAGATTTTCTTGAATGGGTAATCGGAAGCCATCAAGAGTGCTCTGCCTTTCCCAGAACCAATATCGATAAACACAAACGAAGTCAGCTCGTTCGGAAGGCTCGCCATCATCTCGCGAAACAGATCAGGGTCAGTAGCCTGATAAGGAGAGTGAAATATGCCAAGCAGCCGGTCATGCCACCCGACCGTGCCGGCAGTAGTATTCACGCGAAAATCAAAGTCATAATCCAAATCACCAAACCGCCGCTGTCGCATTTGGGGCAGGGAATCACGAAGAAAGTCGTACACGCCGACCATGAAACGGCGGAGTGTCTCGAATGAGCCGGCCAGTGCAGCGTTTTCACCCCACCAGGCTTTTATTGTGTTTTTAAGCGACGGAACTGGAGAAGTGTCCTGCACCCTACCATCCTATCGTCAGTACAGGTTGGCCACGAAAGGAGGCGCCACTCCAAAACTACTAACTAGGCAAGAAAGTAGGTTACTGGACCAGCTTATCCAAGTTCTTCCGTTCCGGGGGTACGTAACCGAGCGGGAGACCTTTTGTCACAAAAGGAAAGTCATCGGGATTGGCAAGTTCAACACGCCCTCGCGTGAGTTTGTACGGTTGGCCGTCTGGATCGATTGGAATTCCGGGCAGCAATCCTGCGGCGATCAACGTATGCATGCCCGCCGGGAGGTTGCCCGTGCTGCGGCCATAAGCCGTCACAGCATCTTGAATGCGGGTGACGTCTTCTTCCACTTTCAGAGCGCGCAAGTGTGCTATGGCATTTGCTCTTATCTGCTTGTCTTGGCTGGTTTCGTAAGTTGTCGTCCAGATCGCGCGTGCCATCTGCGCATCACCAGCGTGCTGGGCCATTTGAGCAGCCAGCACCTTCATGAATGGATGCGCGCCTTCGATCGTGGAGCCTTTCTGAAACGCTTCGGCCGCTTTCTCATACTCCTTCAGTTCCATGTAGTAAATGAAGCCCAGGTCGTAATAGAGCTTCCACGCTGTTGGATTTTTCTCAATTCCGTACTGGACCAACTGCACCGCCTTTTCAGGAACTCCAGCACCATGGGGCGGCGGGGGGGACAGGAAGTTGGCTCCAAACTGGTAAGCAACCAAGAGCTTGGGATCAAGGGTTGTTGTGATCTCGAGCAAAGGATAAAGCGACTGATAGCTGCGTGCGTGCTCTGAGTGACGGCTGCCGAAATATTGCACGGCGCGGGTCCAGTAGATGTCAGCCAACAACCCGTCATAGCCCAGACTCAGCCGCTTCACCATCTTCGGAGAAGTGATGTACAGAACATCCAGCGTGGCATTTGTTCGGAGCTGGTCGACGCGCCGAAGGAACATCACCGATGCCGCCAGGCAGACAACGAGGAGCGCGCTCGTGAATAACGTTCTGCGTTTGGCTGGCTTCATTTGAGATTACGCCGCTCGAAGATCAGCACAGCGCCGCATATCGCCATTACTGAGTACGTCAAGGCATACGCGGTGTTGTACAAGATCACTTGCGATGGGACGGGTTCTCCGTGCGCCACCGAACTGATCACGTTTAAAGCGGAAAAGTTCGGTACCAAGTATGCTGCGCCACTCGCAAGCCATTTCGTGAGCCCGTGACTCATCGTCGCGAATCCACGCAAGTCTTCGGAGAAGCTGCCAATGATGAACAGAGAGAACGTGAATACTGCCGACAACAGTGGCGATGAGAACGACGAGAACAGCAACGCCAAAGCACAAATGATAAAAAACTGTAAAACGATGAAATACACAGCCACAAGAATCTGGGCGTCCGACGCCTCAAATTTGTGAGCTACGTACAACAACGCAAGAAAGACGCCGATCGCCATCAGGAAGGTATTGACCACCAACGTTCCGGCCAGACCAAAGAACTTCCCTACAATGAATTCCCACCGTCGAACGGGCCTTGACAGCACGGTGTACAGGGTCTTTTTGTCGATCTCCTTAGATACAAGTCCAATGCCAATAAAAATCGCGATAACAACGCCGAAAAGCGAGACCGCCGCCAAGCCGAGATTTATCACCACTAACTTTTCGATCTCGATGGAGATTTGCCCGACAAAGATCGCTGCTCCTGACAACAAGACTGCAAACGCAATCAGGTTGTAGAGAACACGATCGCGGACCGCCTCGCGGAACGTATTGGTAGCGATGTGGCCAATGCGTGCGTTCAAGCGGTCGCTCCAGTTGTTTTTCCTGGCCGTGACAACTCGTCGAAAAAGTACTGTTCGAGCGAGGTTCGAAGCGGAGTAATCGACACCAGTTGGCAACGCTCGAGTCGCAAAGTGTCGATTGCGGCGTCTTGCTGCGCCGCCAGCAAAACGGCTCTTACAGTGTCGCCACTGACCACGCATTCGGCACCCATTGCCTTCATCGCGTTCGGAATGCGCGTTCCTTGCCATACAACCTCGATCTTCTCCTGAGTCTTGGCAGTGAGGTCGTGGATTGCACCTACTCCCCGCAATTGACCTTTGTTGATGATCGCCACGCGGTCGCAGAGCGCCTCGGCATCGGAGAGGATATGAGTGGAAAAGAATACGGTCTTACCTTCTTGCTTCAGTTGGGCCATGAGGTCGCGCACTTCCCGTCGTCCAACCGGGTCCAATCCTGACATCGGCTCATCGAAAAAAACCAACTTGGGATCATGCACGATTGCCTGTGCGATGCCCACGCGTTGAAGCATTCCCTTAGAGAATTTGCGTAACTGCAAACCGTCGATGTCCGTGAGACCTACCCGCGATAAAACCTCTTCAATGCGCTTCTTGCGATTTTTCGTGGGTATTCCAGAAAGCTGCCCATAGTAGTTAAGCAGTTCGTGGGCTGTCAGGTAGTCATAAAAATAGGGTTGTTCGGGCAAGAATCCGATCTGAGCCTTCACGTCAGGGTCGGTCCATTCCCGTCCGAAGATTCTGGCTGAGCCAGAAGTCGGAAATACCAGGCCCATCAACATTTTTAGGGTAGTTGTTTTGCCCGCGCCATTCGGCCCGAGAAAGCCGAAAACTTCCCCATCTTCTACCGTGAGGTGAAGTGGGTCCAGCGCTCGCTTTGGACGCTTACGCCAAAACCCTACTTGATAAACTTTTTCAAGGCCCAGGATCTCAATTGCCGACATATTTCTCGACCGATGGCTTTCCTATTATAGGAACTGCCTGCCGAGTTTGAAATCAGATCCCGCTACAGACGGTTACTCGCGTAATACTTTCAAATCAACATCGTCGCATCGGGGAAGCTAAAAAACGCTCGTCGTTATTCCATGCCCGGCAACGCTAAACACGCCGGAACTGAGCCTACAACTCCGCCGGTGCTGCGCGTGCGGATTACTCCGTCCGCTGTTGCACAGAATGTCCGCGTTCCACTCACAGAAGGCGCGACCGGCCGGGCAGCCGCCACATAATCTCCAGGTATGGTGGCCATCGAATAAATGTATCCGCTCTTGCCTGGAGTAGCCGTTGCTGTTGCCAGATTGTTATCAATCAAGCACGCACTTGCCGCCGACGGCGTGCATGGACTGGCGCCACTCAGTGCCGTTAAGTCGGCGAACCCGGCCTGCGGATACGAAGAAACGTACGTCATTTCGGCAGAGGCGATCGTCCGCAATGCGTTAGCGGCTGCGGATTCATTCGCCGACATTCGGGCCTTCCAATAATTAGGTATTGCGATCGCCGCGATAATCAGGATAATCGCCACCACGATCAATAGCTCAATAAGGGAGAAGCCGTTCTGTTTTTTCGCCATTGTGTGCCCCTAGGGCGGAATATCTCGCCCTGTACCCGGTAAATATCAATGCACGTTGCTCTCCACACGGCTTTCAACAAACGGTGGACTTTACATCTCACATCTCATTGACTCGATAGGAGTTGTGTTTCCCTCCCTCAATCTGCTTAAGCCCTAACTATTCCTCCGCCGGAATGCGGCGACCAGTTGACACTTCCCGTCACCTGCTTATTAGAAACAGCTCACCGGAGCAGAACGCAAAAAAACAGGGCAAAGGATTTCTCCTTTGCCCTTGTTTGATCTGGTCCAAAACTACTGTTAGTTCTGGATTCCGAGCAGACCCTGACAGCCGGCGTAACCGGGGTCAGCCGCAGTGCCCGGGCTGAAGCGCAGAACAGCATCTTCCACCGCGCAGTACGTCTTGGTGCCCGAGGAGTTCAGTGTAACCGGCCATCCAGCAGCTTCGTACTGG
>Ga0207645_10000184_pt1 | contig 50110 bp, 44 predicted proteins | sample KBSM53metaG_FD_184331 | JGI IMG/M metagenome (GOLD analysis project Ga0207645, IMG submission 184331) | Miscanthus rhizosphere microbial communities from Kellogg Biological Station, Michigan, USA - KBS M5-3 metaG (SPAdes) (version 2) | ecosystem: Host-associated > Plants > Roots > Rhizosphere >...
AACGTATGAAAAAATACCTGATTCTGGTGGTTGTCGTCTTGTTGTTCAGTTCTTTCACCCAAAGAAAAATAGTCTGGGTAGCGATCGGCGATTCCATCACCTACCTGAATGACCATCCGGATGAAACATTGAACAGGATGACCAGGGGCTATTTAAGCCGTGTCACAGCCACATTGCCCAATGTACAGTATGTCAACCAGGGGCACAACGGTTGGAAATCAACCGACATTGCTGCCAACATCGATAAGCTGGGGCTTGTTAAGGCTGACGTTTACACCATTTTTTTGGGGACAAACGATTGGTGGGGCGGTATTCCTGCCGGTAATATCAGCGACTATAAAAACGCCACAGGAACCGGTACTGTGTTTGGCTCATTTCGCATAATTATAGATAAAGTCCGCCAGTTGAACGGGCAGGCTAAGATTGTATTGATAACGCCCATGCAGCGCAGTGATTTTGTGTATGTTCTTGATCCGAACAATAATGCCTTTGGGTCTTATAAGACGAAGAACGGGCAGTCGTTGGAGGAGATTGCGAATGCAGTTGTTGCCATTGGTAAATATGAGCGCCTGCCGGTGATAGATATTTATCATGATCCGAGATTTGATATCAAGAATATGGTCAACTTTAAACGCCTGAAGGATCCGCAATCCGGTAAATACAAAGATTTCCAGTATCCTGAGTCGACGACTATTCCCTTCGACCCAAAAACTGATGAATATCCTTACCCTCCGGCAGCCATAAACATGACCTATGATGGACTGCATCCGTCCAATAAAGGGGATTCAGTTATCGCCCATTTGGTTGTTGATACTTTTGATAAGTTGGGTGTGGCCGGGAGAGGAGATAAATAATATAGGTATAGGGAAAGGAGGGCTATTAATTAAGCCTCAACTTAAATTGACAGCCAGTTTTACTTTTAAATCAAATTCTTGCCGGCTTACTTTGCCTTTGCGCAGTTGACTGATGTATTTTAATGTAGTAAGCCTGTCAAGCTCCGACAGGTATAGGTTACGTTCTTGATCTGATTTGTGTGCATCCTGAGGCGAATAGAGGTGCGTGATATCTCGTCTTCGAGTACATCAGATGGGCAAGCATAAAATTGATCGTAAACAGCTTGTTGCAAAAGGATGGTGGCCATCAGGTTGATTTTAGCCAATTATACGTTCTCCGGAAATGAAAGTCTTTAAGCCCGTATTATCATTATGTTATGAATTTGATGGTAGGATACTTTGTTTATTATAGACGGATTATTGTGCATAAAGTGTGCTAATTTCTTGATTATTAAATACTTTTTGTTCTTATATTTATTCATAATAAATGATAAATCTGCACCCCACAGATTAAACCGAAGCTGACCATTCTTTTATTCAGGATGATATTTTCCTAGGCTTTTCAATAAATCAATTTTTAACGGCTAAAATGAATTGCCTGGGGCCTGTTGTATAACAATGGGCCGCGTGAAGAGTATTATCTATTTCTTGTAAATCGAATTAAATCAATAAGTATTTAAATAAATAGGAGGGACTATGAAATCAGTTATCATCACAGGTACCAGTAAAGGTATCGGGCTTGACACAGCGCTTGCGTTTGGCAGAGCTGGGTACCGGGTTTTTGCAACCATGCGTAAACCGGAAAACGCAGATAATTTCAGAAAAAAAATAAAAGAGGAGAATCTGCCTATAACCATTTTGGCAATGGACGTAGATTCGGATGATTCGGTAGAAAGTTGTATCAGTGCAATTCTTCGGGAAAATGGACCGGTTGATGTGCTGATCAATAACGCGGGTATCGAACACCATGGATCAGTTGAGGAAACGCCTCTGGCAGATTTCAAAGCGGTAATGGAAACCAATTATTTCGGTGTTCTCAGGTGTGTTAAAGCTGTATTGCCACATATGCGCAATGAACATAAAGGTTGCATCATCAATGTGGCGTCTGTTGCAGGTAAGATAGCATGCACACCATTAGGACCTTATGCAGCGACCAAATTTGCTTTGGAAGCATTGAGCGAGGCCCTGGCGCACGAAGTTAAACCTTTTAACATAAGAGTTGCTATTGTTGAGCCCGGTATCATCGATACACAAATGGCAAGGGATATCAGGTACAGCAGTAATTCCATTTATCCGCAGGTGAACCGGTTTGGGGGGCTCTTTGCCGCATCGTTGCAAACCCCGGCGAGTGCTACGCTTGTAGCGGATAAAATGCTGGAAATAGTAGAAAGTGGCACCTGGAAATTGCGGCATCCTGTAGGGCCGGATGCAGAGCCGTTTCTGGGCTGGCGCGCATCAATGAGCGATGAGGAATGGGTAGACTGGAACGCAGCTAATGATGAAGACTGGTTCAATGCCGTTCAAAATACTTTTGGTTTGAATGCAAGAAGGGAGGCGGGCAGTGTGGCTCAAGTTTGATCCAAATAAATAATAATAGCACCTGCTTTTAAAAGCGGGTGCTATTATTATTTGCTTAATTAATCGGCTTAAATATCCTGTTCCAGCGAATCTTGCTGAAGAAACTTTGGGTTGAATCGGTACTGAAAAAGGTGATGAGCGCTTTTCCTATTATATGGTCTTCAGGTACATAGCCCCAGAAACGACAGTCTAGCGAGTTGTGGCGGTTGTCGCCCATCATCCAGTAATAATTCATTTTAAAGGTATAGCTGGTTGCTTTTTGTCCGTTAAGCAGTATGTCTTTACCCTGTACCTCTACTTTGTTATGTTCATATAACTCAATAGCGCGACGGTATAATGCCATGGTCGAATCGTTTAGCGGAATCGTGTACCCACGATTTGGCAGGGTTAACGGGCCGAAATTATCCTGGTTCCATTTGAAGTGGGCATTATGTGGAAAAACCAATGAATCCCATTGACCGGCAGGCAGAACAACCGGCGTAACACTTTTAATATAAGATTGGCTCTTTAAAGCTGAAAGATTCTTATAGGGAACCGTCACAGCGGTTCCATCGGTTTCTGATGGTTTTATTCCCAAATCGGTATAAAATTGAGGGTTGATATTAGAACCATCAGTAACTATACGGTAATCGGTTTGCGATTCAGGTGCATTCGGAGCGGCTTTGCCATTGATATAGACCTGGCCGTCAACAATGGTCAGCACGTCACCGGGTGTTGCCTGGCAACGTTTAATAAGGGCAGTGCGCTCATCCACCGGCAGACCGTATTGCGGATCTGCCTCTTCCGGTTTATTAAACACCACGATGTCACCCTTTTTTACATCGGAAAGCCCCGGCAAACGCCAGTAAGGCAGCTTGATCCAGTCCACCCACGTCCTTACACCATACACCTTAGGCTCCGTAAACGGAATCGACAACGGCGTATTGGCTATACGCGGTCCGTAGCTGATCTTGCTTACAAAAAGGTAATCGCCAACAAGTTGTGTTCCTTCCATAGAGCCGGAAGGAATGGCGTAGGCAGAAAAAAGCAGTCCGCGGATAATAGTAGCAGCAACAAAGGCGAATAACAGGGCATCCATCCATTCGCGCAGTTTGCTTTTTTTAGGTTTTGGTGAATCAGTTTTTTTCCGGAACGGCCATTTCCAAGTCATGATAAATATGATTTATCATGTTAGATGGGGGTAGGTGCGAGTTGTTACAGGAGAAATGAAATAATTTAAGTAGTCATTCAATATTCCTCGAAGTCCTCAAGAGGCTCGTCAAAGTCATCAGATATTTTAAAAAAGCCTTTCGAATATCCAAATTGACGTTCTTTTATTTTATTCCTGTCTAGGATTTCTGTTTTAAGAAAGCAACAAAGTCTGACAATGTTGAATTGTTTTCTCAGATCTCTGCACTTCCAACAAACCTAAAAAAGAAAATATTAGCGACCTATATCACTCAGTTCTCTTCAAAACTATTCAGGGCGCGCCAGATGGTGCGTTCGTCCCTGTTGAATTTTCCCCCGGCTTCGAGTACTGCCTGGTTTTTGGTGATGCCACGTGTTTGTATCTGGGCCTGTACCCACAGGTAGATCTCGCGATAATTGAAGATTTTTGAGGTGATGAATCCGGCTTTGTACATTTCGGAAAATATGCCGTCGTTGAACAGCGCGTTGGCTATTTTAATGTTCATTTGGTGTAGGATTATTAATTTTACTTGAATGTTTGAAACTGATGTACCCGATTTTATCGGAAATGCCAGAGTGGTTTGTTACGCTGTAGTTAATTTATCCCTGCCTACCGGCAATACACAGCACATAGTAAATGGCAAACTATTTAATACTATCTATGGATTAGCTATTTGTCAATATAAACCGGGAGATGGCTATTATCTTTTTTACTGCACCGATGATTGGGCCGAGGTTACTGACACCTGGCACGAAACAGTTGAAGATGCAAAGGATCAGGCTGAGTTTGAATACTCTGGCATAATCAATAATTGGATAGATAAATAACCCCACAGTGGTTACAAATTCACTCTATTAATTGTCTGCGCTAGTATATTTTGCTGATTGTTAATGTCCTTTACATCAACATACACAGGAGGGAAGTTGTTGATCATCTGGTAGGCGACTGTATTGGCGAGGTTTTTCTGATCATTCATGGGTTGATTATAGTAGCGGTTGGCATTACCGCCGTCAGTAAAGATACCGCCTACAGCATAGCCACGCGACACATTAGGAACCGAAAAGTCACGGCCGCCATAAGCTACGTTGATAGCGCTAACCAGGTTGCGGGCCCATGGATCGCGCATTGCTTCGGATACGACTACTGCTTCGCCTGAACGCAGGAAGGCGTTGGTATCGTCGGCACGGCTGTAGCCAGATAATACTGAACCTTTTCCATCTGACCTGAAATAACCGCCTTTGGCCATTGCAGGTGGTTTTTGTGAGGTGATAGTAGCCACTTGTGCCGCTGTATTGGCAATAATAGCGGCTATTGCAATTGTGCCCGCTATGGGCCCTAAGTCTGCTTCTGATTTGGTGATGGCAATTGCTCCGTTGATAATGGCCTGCGCAATAGAAGCTTTTTGCTCGCTCTTAAAGGCTTTAAGTTTTACGGCATTTTCCTGCTTTTTATACTTTTGTTCGATAGCCTGTTTTTGGGCCGAGGTAAGGCTTTTGTTATTCAGTTCTAATGCTTTGTCAGTTTCGAGGCCCTTTATTTTTGCGTCGCTTTGAGACCGGATATTTTTGCTGATAATTGAAAAAGCTGTATCCGAAACTTTTTGGGCGGCTTGTTTCTCGATGTTGGCGCGTTCTTCGGCCGACAGTTTTACCTTTTTGGTTACCTTATCCTGGTACTGCTGTTCCAGATCGATACGTTTCACATTTACCAGGTTGGTCATGTTCAGCTGGCTCTCAATTTTGTCAGGACCGAAACTTTTTGCTTCCAATCCAACCAATTTGTTTTGCAGATCGGTGGTTTTTACAGAGTCGTCCCTGATAAATTTATCAAGAATAGCACCCATGCCTTCTTTATGTGCAGCTTCAATCCGCTGAGCTTCCTTATTATATTGCAACAGGCTGATGAGCTTATCATCCAGCATTTGCTTCAGCTTAGCTTTCTCCTCTTTATAATTCTGATCTTCGGCCAATGCAGCCTGGGCATAGGCATTATTGGTCATTTGCAATTGCTGCATTATTGCTTCATGTTGTTTCTGTTCGGTTTCTGAAAGATGGTTATCCAGTTTCTGTTTTGCTGTTGAACTGTAGCTGATTTGCTGGTCAATAGATTTTTTGGTAAGTCCCATTGTCTTAACACCATATTTGGCAGTGTCATTTACTATTGATTTGGCAAGGATCTCGTTTTGCTTATCCAAAAGTTTTGAGTCGGTGTCAAGATGACTTATTGATTCTTTAGTTTTAACTACCAATTCATCCAGGTGTTCCATTTTTTGGTATAAGCTCTGTTCTTCTGAATCTATTCCACCGGTAAAACTGCTTCCGCCAACTCCTGGATGCGAGACATGCTCAGAATAGTCTTTCTGAGCATTTTTTAGTTTTCTTTGATATTCAGTAAGGTCCTTATTTAGTTTTTCGAGCTTATCATTATTGCCTAATGCCCGCTCTGCATTTTTGGTCATTCTGTTTTCTGCTGCCCGGGCTTGTGAAGCGGCAATAATAGAATGGGTTAATTCATCGTATGATTTTTTTGCTTTGCCTGCTAAAATTGCTTCGGTTGATAGTTTCCCCAAAATATCCGGGTACATATCTTTCAATTCCATGGCTATTTTTTTGCGGTCCTTTAAAGCCAGTGTATGGTCTTGTGCGGCATTGTATAAAACCTTTAGGCGGGCAAGCTCTTTTTGCGCATCTGCTTCACCCTCGGCCCTGGTACTGTTAAGAGCATCCATAATGATCTTATAGTCTTTCAATGCTTTTGTGTATGCGGTGAGTGCGGTGTTGCTTTTGGTAATATTACTTATCCAATCCAGAATTTGTGGGGCGTATTGAGTCAGGATGGATAGCCCGGCAGCTAAAATACCAACCCAACCTTCAGAGACTTCCTGAATAGCGATAATAGCCTCTTTCCAGGCTTTATAGGAGGAAGTTAAGCCTTCAATATTCGATTTTAGCTTCTCGCCTATGGAAGCGGATGATTGATTCTGGCTGTTAAGTTTGGATATCGTATCAGTAAACTTTGAGATGTCTTTATCCAACGAATCGATGCTGGTTGACAAGTCGGATATTGGCTTACCCAGGTTATTGATGGATGTGCGGAGGCTGTTGAATGATGCCTTGTACTGATCAATCTGTTGTTGTCCATCGGTATTCACCCGGACATCAACGGTAATTTGTTTGTTAATTTCGTCTGCCATAAGATTAGATGGTATTGTGGTTTATGAGATAATCCCGGACGAATGCCGGCGGTTGTAGAGTGGTATACAAATATATGAATAATATGCCAAATGGCATATTGTTTTTAGTATTAATTTGGTTTTGCGAAAATTATTAGCATTTTGGACGGGATGTTTATGTATAATCTAAACCTTAACTTGAATATGAAACTTCAATTCCTTCTCTTTTCATTACTATTTCTGTGTGCATGCCAAAATAATCATGGTGCAAGTAACCCTTATGTTGAAAAAGGCAATGCAAAATGGAAAGCCAAAGATTATAAAGGTGCATTGCAGGAATATGATCAGGCTGTGAAAGCCGAACCTGATTATGCCCTGCTATATCTTAACAGGGCGAAACTTAAATGGGTATTAAAGGATAATAATGCAGCAATAGCGGATTATGAAAAGGCTATCTCGTTAGACCGTAAATTTTCCCTGGCCTATATCCTATTAGCTGATATTAAATTAAATAGCAAAGATACTGCTGGAGCTTTAAAAGTATATAGCCGTATGATAGATGCCGTGCCCGATAACTTTAACGGATATCTTCACAGAGCACAGGTGGAGCATAAAATTAACAACAACAAGGCTGCGTTACAAGATTATAACAAAGCAATTGCCCTGAATGAAAAAGATGGTACATTGTATATTTTAAGAGGATATGCCAAACATGATCTTGGAGATAAGAACGGAGCCTGTATGGATTTCAATAAAGCCAAAGGGTTAGGGGATAATACGGCTGACGATGATATTTCATTACTTTGTCGCTAAGTAAATCTAATTATCCCAGTTTCACCAGCTCTACTTTGCATGGCTGCCCTTTGCGCCAGCTGTCTATTTTGTTGATATAATAATAGGCGTTGTCCTGCTGCAGGTATACCGGTATCAAAAGATCGAGTTCCAGGATATCTCGCGGCGTGAGCAGGAAATAGCGAACCACCTTTTTGGTTTGGGTTAGCACTTTTTGCAGTTCGGGATAGTATTTGGTTTTCAGTCCCGGTAAAGTACTATTAGTAGTTCCAGGCATGTCGCAGAAGCAGAGGTTATATTGTCCCTCAGGTTTATAAAAATAGGGGGTTGAGATAATATCGTTCACTACAATGTTGGTAGTGCCGTCGGTGAAAGTAACAGATTTGCCCGAAGTAAGGTTAGTTTTCTGATCTATCAGAATGCGCGAAGATGCACTGATGGTAAAGTCCGTGCTATCGGATGCGTTATCGATCATTTTTATTTGGGCTATTTGTCCGGTAATGAAGGGCCTGTTGAGCGTTGGTGCAAACTGACTCTGAAACAAATCGGTGGAAGCAGGTAAGGTTGCATCACTGATATTGATCTGCGCGTTGGCAAAGTCTTTGGGTAAAACGTGGTCATCTTCCTTATATTTCAAATAGTTTACCTGCGCATAATTGCCCAGTTTGAATGATACCTGTTTGCCCTGATCAATGCATTTGCTACTCCAGTCTTTTGTAATGGGAATGTTGTTTACAATATCACGCAGCGAATTAAAGCTTACTGTTCGCGAGGAGTTATCTGTTTGACAGATGATACCAAAACGTTGCAGGGTATCTTTCAGCAAATCTTTCTGACTAATGTCGGGAAAGATACGTTCGCATTGAACGGTCTGGCCGAATTGCATTGCTGTATTCTGACTTTCTATAAGGAGGGAGGTTCCCGGATAAATATGCGCATTTGAACCGGACAGCCCCTCCCATGAATACCCGACAAAAATGCCGCCGTTTGCAGGCAGGGTGGTGTCGCAGGAAAGTATTGTGTTTTTAATATCAATGAACCCTTTTATACCGCTTCCGCTGGTGTTTGGGTCCCGTGTCCATCCACCAGGGTTGTTGCCATTTTTGTTTTCACCCACTCCGGTAAACGAAAATTCTGTAGAAGCAAGCGGGGTATCGGGTGTAGATGGGTAGTTGGGGTCGCGATAATAAATTATCGCTGCCAGTTTGCTTGGGTCGTCAGTAGTGATACGGCCATACAGGTGTACATGCGGAAAAGTGACCGTTACTTTTACGGCATTAATCTTTTGCGAAGTAAACAATTCGCCGGAGAATTGCCTGGATGGGTCTGATAGGATATTGTCCCATATCAGAACCCCATCAGGATTGTGCGCATTAGGGTGGTTCAATTGGGTGCCGGTTTGATTGGCTGCGCTCATTCCTCTTACGTCGGGTTGGTTTTGGTAATCGGTACCATGTTCCCACGACCCGTTACTGAATTGACAGATAAGTAATGGATAAAGCGGGTCATCCAGTAATGATCCTTTGCCTTTATAGCCGGCCGATTGCAGCAATAGGTCGATAGCAGATTTAATAAAAAAGCCTGGCCGGATATTGTGAACATCAATAGGTTGTGTAAAATCCTGGCCGTTAATGTATCCATAGTCTACCACCGGATATATCCAGCCGTCGGTTTTAGTTTGGGAGGTAGCAGCGTTTTGCAGATTCCAGGTATGATCGAAAGATTGCCAAACCAGCTTTTTACCGTAATTGGTCCATTGGCTGGTACTATCGCCCATGTCATACAGTTTGCCATCTATCGCATCAAAAAAATCCACATTGCCGGATAGTACGGTGATGTTGACATTGTCCTGCTCCACATTGGTAAGCTCGGCTATGCCATAGGGAATGATCTCTAAACCATCCTGTATCAGTTTTGCTGGGTACTGCTCATAAGGCGCATTGGTGGTAAAGGCAATATCATCCGGAAAACCCAATATCTGCCGGTTACGTTGTGTAAGCGGAAGTTTGAACTGGTTGCTGGTGTTACCCTGCTGATTTTGTACCTCGGCCAGGTTGTTGATCTGGAAGGTAAGGGCAATGGGGCTGTCATCGTTCAGATCAACCAGTTGATCGTTAATGTATAGTTGGAGTTGGTTCATGCTGCGTGTTGGAAAGTTGGAAGGTTGAAAAGTTGCAAGGTTAAAGGCATTATTATGAGGATATTTATTAACTTAGAAGTACCAATTAATCTGAATCTTATGAATAAACTTTGCAGTATATTCCTTTTGATAGTTTTACTGGGTAGCCTGGCTGGTTGTAAGAAGGATGCCAAGCCGCAAATCCCGCCTGCATTAATAGGAACATGGTATGTACGTCAGGTCACAACAACATCGTCTTCAGATGCCTTTTCGGATACACCTTATACCATCAATTATCCCGATACAGCAAAAAATCTTTATTATCTGTTTAAAAATAATGGCACAGGTGTTACACCGTATTCGGTCGATCCTAATTTCGTTTCGGTACCGCCTCTCGGGTTTACTTACCAGGTTTCTGGCAACAAGATTACCTTTTCGCAGATCACGGCTATTATGATGGGGCACACCTATTCGTTTGAAATGCCAACCAGCAATAAGCTGATCCTGCGCATCAATTATAGTTATACCCAGGCTGGTACTGTTATAAATAATGTACAGGAAATAACGCTGGCCAGGTAGGACTTCCGCGCTAGTCAATAGTCAATGGTGAGTAGTGAATGGTCAATAGTCATTAGCCTTATTCAACTTTCAATACTCACTTTTCACCACTCACTACTCACTAAATTATTGCGTTTGAATATTGATCGATGGCATATTAAAGGTGATGCTGAAAGGCGCCTGGCCGTTCATGGTTTCGTATTCGCTGTAGGTGGCGGTGTTAATGACGATGGTTTGCCATTTTACCGGGTTTTTGTTTACCAGCATTTGTACTTTGGGCGAGTATTTGATGGATTGTAACCCTTTGATATCGTTAACGGACAGATCCTCGGCCATTATCTTCATTTTTTGCCCGGCGTCTTTGGAGATCACTTCTTCAATGCTGTCCTGATTTTCCCAGTCGGACACAAAGTTTTTAATGATAGTGGCGTTCTGCACATCAAGCGAAATTTCCTGGTTATAAACGAAACGATAATATTCCCAGCTTCCGCTTAGGCCTATCCAACGCATGTAAACTGAGCGTTCGTCTACTGCGTCATCAACGCGGATGGTTTGCGTTTGGGTGATGGCATGGGTTACATCGTTCGTATCGTCGTATTTTAAGGTTAGGGTGATGTACCGCGCTTCAGCGGGGACAGTGCCGTTGATCAGTAGCCGATTTAAACCCAATTGTACCGGAAGCGGTGTTTGGGAGATGGTTTGCCCCGAAATGATAAGTTTGCTGCTATCCTGGTTAAGTAGCCATGAGCCATCCTCATTTAACAAAAAATTAGCCTGTGCATCACCAGGCAATGGGGTGCGGTTGATATCCAGAAGGGTAAGCTCGCAATAAACGTTGAGGCCGAGCATGTATTCACTGTAAATAAAACCGATATCAAAAGGATAGCCGTTGGAGTAGGCGGGTTCGGCGAAATCGGTAATCCATTTTGCCAACTGCGGGCTATCAGTTACCGAAGCAAAAGGCACATAAGCCGCCAGGTTGCCACCGTGTTTAGTGCCCAATTGTTTAGCCGCATAGACCACATAATAAGGATCGGTTACAGGGATATAAGGCGAGATGTAACCTGGTGCTGTTCCATCATCCCAGCTTTCGGCGTATTGGATCCGGTAGCTGGCGCTGAGGTTGTCGTCGCGAAAGTTGGCTTGTGTATAGTCACTTTCGTCTTTAACACGCAACAGGCTTTGCAGAAAGTTGGAGAAATCACCCCGGATAATACCTTTACCATCGGGTCTGTTGGTTGCGGTAATAGTTTGTTGCTGGCCACTGAGTTTGTCCTGGTAAGTGATCTGCGTAAGTATTTTGTAATAGGGGCGCAGACTATTGATGTTAACGAATCCGCCTGTAGTTGAAGATGATACATAAGGGGTGTCGATAATCAGGGCGTTGTATTGTGCCTGATCGACTTTGTAAGTGCCGTTATAAACGCCTGCGTTGACATAGATCATTTCACCAGTTTTTGCGCTGATCACTGTTGCATTAATATTCAGCTGTGCCTTTTGTGTCAGACTGTCCTGTGTGATGCTGGTCACCTCGAAATCCTTGCGCTGATAGGTAAAAACGACTGGATTGAAAGCCGCGTTCCAGCGGGAAATATTGCCGTTGCCGAGATCGACTGAAGGATCGGATATGAGCAGATTGCGCACCGTGAGCAGAGTAAATTGCTTAACTGAGGTGCAGTTATTGGCATCGCGGATGTAGGCAATGTACGAGCCGCCGGTTAGTCCGGTAAAAGTGGGAGAGGGTTGGTAATGGCTGGCATCCAGGCTGTATTGGATCGGTCCGTAGCTGGATGATGCTTTGATGGTAATTTGCCCATCGGCCGCACCGGGTGCTGATTCCTTTTTTTCGGTGATAATGGCGTTGATAGCTGCATCGCACACCGAGGGAGGGCTTGCTGTGCCTGGTGTTGAACCGACTATCGTAAAATTTCGGATATCGATGATGGTGCCGTCAGACGCATATTTCCGGCTCAGGGTGCCGTTGTAGATTAACAGGCTTTGACCAGGTACGATGAAATCATGGTTATTAATGTTGCCGGTATCGTAAAATGCAACGGCGACGGATAGGTTATCACCATTACCGGGGTTGTTATTCTCATCAGTAATGATGATATAAACATTGCCGGTGGTGTAAACGATGCCGCCCGAGGTGGTGCTTACCTGGTTAGTGATCTGGATTTGGGGGAAGAGGGACATTAATTAGTGAATTAGTGAATGACTGAATTAGTGATTGAGTGAATTAACGCAATTCGATGGAATCAACTATGCTCTGTACTATATCATCAGCCATTGGGTTAGTGTTTTGGCTCAGGCGGAGGTTGATATTGGCATCGCTAAGTGGTTCGGAGAGAATGCCGGGTGTGCCGGGGAAGCCTTTCTTGTCAATCGACTTTTTAATGGCCCAGGCGGCCTTGTCGGGTATGCCTTTGGCCTGGCACCATTGTTTGATGCGGTCTATCATTGGCGGATTTCCGGGTAGAGCGATCTTACCTGTTGGACTCCGCCCCGTTTCCAGCAATTGCAGGTAACCGGGTAGTTGGAGTTGGGCGTTATTGCCGTCAGTACTCACGGTAATCTGTTGGGCGATTTGCCCGGTAGCGTATTTCCCTTGGACCTGCATGGAATGGATGAGGTCGGTTTTGAGGGATTCCAAAAAAGAGATTAAATGGTCATTAGTCATTGGTCATTAGTGAGTAGTCGGTGGGCATTGGTGAAGGTTATTTAGCATGTCGTCTATTCTACTCACCCGGTCTTTGCTGCGCTCGACCACCCTCTCTCCGCTTTGCGGAAAGAGGGATTAAAGACATTCTCTTTTGCCCTCTTTATGGTTTGCCATAGACAGGGCCGACAGGCATAGCGATGGCGAGGTGAGCCGACATGATTTAAAAATTTTCGAAATACATCGTAGCTAACGTAATCGTCAAGCTAACACCAGTTGAGTTGACATCAAATTTGTTATAGACGGGCAGGCATTTGGCTTTGTCGCCGGCTTTGATGCGGAAATAGCGGCCGTCGCCTTCGCGGTATTTGGAGGCTTTGACAATAAACTCGTTGGCCATACGGAGTGCCTGGTTTACATAATCCTCGTTGCCCGATGTGTATTGATCGAATTCTGTCTTATACAGGAACTCAAGATAGACTGAAAATGTATTGTCTACAGAACCATTTACCTGCGGCGAAACCTCAATGGGTTGTAATGGGTACATAAAGACGCATGGGAATGAGGCGTCATCAGCAAGCTGATTAATTTCGTTTACAGTGCCGTAAATGAAGGTGGGTTGTTGGGTGAGCAATTGGGTGACTGCTTCGATTTGGTTTCTTATGGGCATTTCTTTGGTGATTAGAGATTTAGTGATCAGAGACTAGGTAAGGCATTCATTTAATTTTAGATTGAAGAAAAATGTAACCCACTGGTTTAAGAGTTCAGCGCAGCGCTCTTAAATCACAAATGATCGGAGGACTCTGTCCGGTGTTCGGGGTAATGAGATTTCACTTAATGCATATATACGTTCAAAGACAGATGTTTGTACTAATTACCGGACAGAATCCTTCATTTCCATTAATGCTTTAAGTCGCCCTTCGGAAGACTTAAACCAGGAAGGAGTAATTCTGTTTCTAAATCGTACATCGTAATTCTAAAATCGTAAATCACCTCTGCACATTCAATAATTCCTGATACCGCCGCTGATATTCAGCTTCGGTCTTATTCAGCAAAAGTTTAGTTAATACCCGATCATAGGGCAAGGCGAGTATTTCGGCCCATTTGGTTATGTCGCCGTTGGCGAGGGAGTTGACGGTATTTATGTATTTAAATTTTTCAAACGCCGCAATACCTGCCTTCTTCTCCAATACAGATGCAGGCGCTGAAAGAACCCGATCTTCTGTTTCAATAAGTCGGGATAGCAGGTAAAAAAATGTTTGGCTATTGGCAGAGCCTCCGTTACCTTTAATTTTTTTACTTCTTCAGTAAATTCATCGGCTTCGTATTCGTTGTATTTTTTGCCCGTTGTCCTGCAAAAGAAGTATTGTGCAAGCAGGCAGCAGCAGGAACGGAGCGAGGGTTGAAAATGTTCCTTCCAATGGTCTTCTCCGTAAAGGTTGATATGGATATTGATCTCATCGGCAATGATATCCCGTGCTGCCAGGAAAGCTCCCGCAGGTTCTACAGATAGATTGTTGATCACATTCACCATTACCTGGCGCTTACCCAACACAAAGGTGATTTTATGCGGAACGAGTTCACTGTTGTACAGGTACTTGATCTGATGAGCCAGCGATTGCACGTATTCACCAAATACCTGGAAATCGTTAAAGTTAATGACGGTGTTCAGTTCTTCTTTTGGGATGCCTGAAAGGATGCTGATGGCTTCGAGATCGTTCAGGTAATGCTTTTCCTGCATCTCTATCATTTGCCCCAGCGTGATCTCGTTGAGGATGGTAGGAATCCTGATTTTTAATTTGCCATCGGTTGTTCTGAATGTCTTTTCTATCATATCGTAACCAGGTTTGACAGCGGTGATTGCCAGTTATTTTCGCGATAGGGGAGCTTGCTTTTTGGCATAACTAATTTATTGATTTTTAATTTATTTAATGCAATATATCTCAGCGGATCGACCAGGTGATTGAAACGGTCTACCGGTTCGTTTATTGTTCGTCCCGAGCGGTCCGTGCGCCATTTGTAACGGTTCAATTCTTCGCGCAGATTGACGCTGTTGCGGGTGATGTTTAGCTTGTAGCGTTTTAAAATGTCGATAGAGTTTTTGATGCTATCGGCACCTTTCTTTACACCGGTAATATACCAGCCTAAGCGTCTTAATTCCTCGATGGATTTTGGCTCGGCGCTGTCGGCAATAATTTCGGTGCGTTTGCTGATCCGCAAATCAATCAGCTTGTCTGATATGTCCAAATTTGTAAGACCGGTTTCGTAGATCAGTTCGTTTATCCATAGTTCGCCGTTATAGCGGTAAACTTCAATACAGCCGGTTTCATCATTGGTGAAACCGAAATCCAGACCCAATGCTATAAGTCTGGCGTCCTTTGGAATATTATCGCATAGCTGCCAGTTGGTGAGAACCAGGCCACTTACTTTGCCAGTCAGACCGCGGGCGTAAACTTTCCACTGCTCTTCATCCAGTTCCTTTAATGATTCTATCTTGTTGTGCATGCTGTCATCTAAAAACGGGTTATGCCGATGATCGGATATGATAAGTTGGACATCATTGCGACCCAACAAATTATCGTGAACCCAAAAGGCTGCGTTTGGGTTGTAGTCGATGTAAATTCTTATGCGCGTTCGCAGCGCAAGCTCAGCATATATTCTCCAGTCGATGCCATTTGCCTCGTTAATAAACAGATAATCCCTCTTTCCTGATTTCGCATCCTGCGCATCGTCGTAACTTTTAAACTCAATAGCAGAGCCATTATGAAATTCAAATACACGTTCAGATCGATTGTACGACTTAATGCGCGTTGTTATTTGTTCAGATTCTGAATAGATTTTCAGTGCATCGCGTAAAGCGCCGGCTTTCAGGTTAGGTATATCCTGGCCTACGACTGTAATAATCTGATCCGTATGTTCACAAGCTATACAAAACAACACCTGCATAATGGCGTAAGTTTTTCCGGAACTTGTGCCACCCTGGTTGATCACGGTATGGGCAGTAGTGTTATAATTTGCAGTGAAAAGTACAGAAGCTTGTTGATTTTCAGACATTTGATTTGTAGTAATAATTGTATAACTTTATTTTTAGTTTAAACCGGACATTATCAACCTGAAATAACCATGCGCAAGTTTTATGTTCTACTATTCGCAATTGTATTAATCTGCGGTTTCACTGCTTGTCAAAAGGGCAGCAACGGAGGTGTTCCTTTTAATGCCTCTACTCTGATACTTGGTAAATGGAATTTACAAAAGCAAAAGACCGTTATAACTGCTAATGGTGCGCTGCAATTAGATACAACCTGCGAAACATCGTTTACAAATGTTAGCCGCGCCCGGTTTAATAAAGACAACACCTTTAATAGTGTAGGTTTGTGGAGCAGTGTTACCGGTAGCAATAACAATCTTGGGGGTATCAATACCGTAGCAGCCGGGATTGATTCGACCTCGGGGACCTATAGCATTGTTAACTCAAGTCTCAATATTACTGTGGCCCTTGCCGGGCTGCGAAATATGGTAGGTTTTTACGATGCCGCCAGTTCTTCCGGTACTGTTCTTCCACCGGTAAACGTTGTATCCCGCAGTTCGCAAATTACACTGCTTAGTTCATCGCACTTCAATCTGCATTATGAGTTGGTTTATAATACCATCATTAATAATGTGACTACCAATTATAAGGAGGAAGAGGATTATTATTATACCAGGTAATTACACAATCACTTCTTTTTCGGAAGAAGAAAGCGGGGGACCGGATGTGACGATTGTCACTTTAACCACATTACTAAGTTTATGATCAATCGGCTTAGACTCATTCCGTTCGTTCCAGCCCATGCTTTTTAGCGCAAATATGGCACCCGTAGATGAAGTGACATGCAGTTTTTTTTCATAATCGGCTATTACCCTGAGCCGCGCACGGCTGATCCTTTCAGAATATTTTCCTCGTAGCTCATACTCCTCCATTTCCTGTGTGCTTGAAAAACCAAGGTGGAGAGCTAAGCCAGAAATAGTTGGAAAATCGCGGTCCGGCTTTTTACCGGTCTTGGTTTCTTTTACGGGTGAGATCACGTCAAAATATTGACTGATCAGGTCGTCCAGTTTCTGGCCTGATTTAAAATATTTCATGAAGCTTATGATTAAAATGCCAATTGGCATAAATGAATAATCAAAGATACTAATTTTTTTAGTATTGCGCAAGCTTTATTTTGATTTTAGGTTGATTGGGTTGAATAAGTTAGATTAGGTTGATAAAAAAACATGAAACTTTTACTGGCCTGGTAATTTGATTGAATTAGAAAAAAGTTTTGTTTCAAATAGAAAAATATTATCTTTGTGTATGGGGAAGGAAGGGAAAAAAGTAAAGTACATTTACGAGAGCGGTAAACGACACAAAGTTTACGATACAGAAGATATGCCTGTGAGCCAGGTATCAGATCTGCTTGTGCCCTATACCAATTACTTCCGGTCGCCTATCGCTAAGTTGGACGCCATAAAAAGAGGTCTTCAGCCAGGAGCAATTAATGATTTAATAGAGATAACCGGCGCAACGCAAACCGATGTATCCAGATGGCTTGATATTACTGAGCCAACTTTGCGCAAGCATATCCAAAACACCCGTGAGCTTAACCTGGGCCTCAGTGAGCATATTATTCAATTATTTGAGCTTTTTGATAAAGGCCTGGATACCTTCGGGTCACTTAATGAATTTAAAAATTGGCTGAAACACTACAATACAGGTATCGACGCTATACCTTATGATATTCTGGATACCATTACCGGCATTGGTATCGTCATGAACGAGCTTATCCGCATTGATTACGGAGCGACAGCTTAATTAATTAGTGAATGAGTGAATGAGTTAATCTTATAGAGGATTTATGACACTTCGTAAATCTGGTAATTATATCAACAGGCCGTGATCACTCATTCACTAATTCGCTCACTAAAAATAATTCACTCATTAAAAACAAATGCACATCTACCGTATCGGTCAAGCCAAATATGCCAATGATCTGAAAGGGTCGGGGATTGACGCGCGGTGGAATTCTAATGGTCAATATGTGATCTATACGGATGGTTCGCTGGCTCTTTCGTGTCTTGAGAAACTGGCGCATACATCGGGGACATCCTTATATGCGGGCAATTTTTCAGTGACAATGTACAGGGTGCCCGACACAATGAAGATCAAAGAAATAAAACAGACCGACCTCGTGAAGCATAATCCTGAATGGACAAAGGTGATCAACTATCCTTATACCCAGTGGATAGGGGATAAATGGCTGACTGAACGCGAAACAGCTATCTTAAAAGTACCCTCAGCTATTATAGATCTTGAATATAATTATCTGCTTAATCCAGCTCATTCCGACTTCAGGCAGATCAAAGTGGCTGCTGTTAAGCCGTTTACATTTGATTCGAGGCTGAAATAGAAGTCGGAAGTCGGAAAGAATAACTGATCAAAATGCGAAAAAATAACAAAGCCGGAGTGGTTCTTTTTTCTTGTCCCTGCAGGTTTCTAGTAGAGGACCCTGTAAACTACATATGAGCAAAGCGTAAAGATTACATTTACCCCAATCACGTTTGCCCCAATGCCATTATCAGGAGATCAAAGTTCTCACCACTCACCACTTTAAATATTGCTGTTTAGTAGTCTGTAAATTAGTATATTAGTCATACTATTTCCATTCACAATGAGACGAATATTCCTAAGCTTTGTATTGATTACTTGTATTATTACCGCCTACGGGCAGCAACACCAGATCAGGCAACTGGAACAGCAAATCGCCAACCACCCGCAGCAGGATACTTTTAAGGTAAACCGACTGAATAAACTGGCGCTAATAGTATCAGTAAGTGCCGGAAAGCGTGACACGCTTTCAACAGAAGCGATTGTTATTTCGCGGAAGATAGGTTATACTACCGGCGAAGGATTTGGGTTGATTAACAAAGGTATGGCAGCTTCCGCCCTAGGCAGCAGGGCCCAGATACCTGGACTGTTGAAACAAGTCAGGGCAATAATTGAAAAAAACGGCGACCAGGAACTATTATCAATGTATTGGATACTGCAAGGGAGGGAAATGGCCCAAATTGATAATAGAAAAGCTTTGGCTTATTATCTGAGAGCTGATTCCATTGCCGAAAGGTTGCACAATAAAACGTTAACGGTCCTTTGTCAAAGAATCGTTTCCTCGACTTACGGAACGGTATTGGGCGATTTCCCGAAAGGGATGGAATGGATACTCAAATCCATCAAAACGGCAGAGGAAGGCAATTTATTAAATGACCTGGCAGGTTCATGGGCGGCTTTAGGCAGCTACTATACCACCATAGGTGACAACAAAAATGGTCTGATTTATTATAAGAAAGCGCTTGAGGCCAACAAAACGCTTGATAATACTGATCTCAGCTCAACACTGTATAATAATATTGGTGAACGGTACCGTTTGATGGGTAATTATCCTGAAGCCATAAAAGCATATAAGCAAGAGCTCAGCGTGCCGGGCCTTACGCCTTACTTAATAGAACTTGTTGAAAGCAACATGGCTGATGTGTATGTAAGGTCAGGCAACTTGCCGATGGCTTTCAAATACGGTTTTCATTCGCTTAAACTTGCCAGCCAGATAGATGATAACGATGGTATTGCCTGGATAGATGGCATATTGGGAAGAGCCTACAATAAAGCTAATAAACCTGATAGTGCCCTTTACTACGCCAGCAAAGGACTGAAAGCTGCAAACGGTACAGGTACAATAGAATTTATTCGCGACAACTACGGAGCCTTGTTCAACGCCTATGCGAAAAAGAATGATTTTGCAAATGCCTATAAATACCAGGGCCTGTATGTTGCTTATCGCGACAGCATGGTTAGCAGCGAGGTAAGTAACAAGGCAAGCCTGCTGCAATACAATTATGACCTGGCCAAAAAGCAGGCGCAGATTGCATCCCTGAGCCAGGAAAAACGGATGCAATACTATTTCCTTGCTGGATCGTTTGGAATATTACTTATTATAGGCGCCACAGGTGTTATACTGCTTAAGAATAACCGCCAAAAACAAAAAGCCAATCTGTTACTAAGCAAGCAGAAAAAAGAAATAGAGGAACAGCGCGACCAAACTGATAAAGCGCTAACCGAGTTGCAGCAAACCCAGGCGCAACTGGTACAACGCGAAAAGATGGCTTCATTGGGTGAACTGACGGCGGGCATTGCCCATGAGATACAAAACCCGTTAAACTTCGTGAATAACTTTTCTGAAGTGAGTATTGAATTGCTGACCGAATTAAAAGAAGAGGAGAAAAAAGGCAATAAAGAGGATGTGATTAATATTGCTGATGATCTTACGCAAAATCTGGAGAAAATCCGGCACCATGGCAAGCGCGCCGACTTTATTGTAAAAGGCATGCTGCAGCACTCCCGCACCAGTACCGGCGAGCGGCAACCCACCAATATCAATGTGCTGGCCGATGAGTTTTTCAAGTTATCGTACCACGGACTGCGTGCTAAGGATAAATCATTTAATGCAGAGTTGACCACCAATTTTGACGAGAAGCTGCCCCAAATAAATGTGGTGCAGCAAGACGTGGGCCGCGTGCTGCTCAACCTGTTCAATAATGCCTTTTATGCAGTAAACCAAAAATCCAAAACAGCAGAGAATGGTTATAAGCCTGAAGTTACGGTAAGCACGTCATCAGGTAACGGGCAGATCATCGTAAAAGTGAAAGACAATGGCGTAGGTATTCCGGATCCCATTAAAGAAAAAATACTGCAACCTTTTTTCACCACCAAACCTGCCGGCGAAGGAACCGGGCTTGGGTTGAGCCTGAGCTATGATATCCTGGTAAAAGGGCACAATGGTATTTTGGATATCGTCAGCAAAGAGGGGCAGGGCTCCGAGTTTATTGTGAAGTTGCCGGTGGCGTAGTCAATAGTCAATGGTCAATAGTCAAAGTTCTTCCTATTCACCACTCACTCCTCGTTATTCATAACACGCCTTTTACCAGCGTCGGGACACGTATTGTCATCCTGAAATAATCTTTGATCTTTTTCGGAACGGTCGTTCCTTTTTTGATTTATCTTTGTGGAACAATCATTCCGATAAGAGGATTTAAATCACAATAAAATTATCATGATGATAGCTTCATCACCACTTAAAAACAAATTACAACGATGAAAAAGTTAGAAAACAAAGTAGCAGTAGTAACAGGGGCATCAAAAGGTATTGGTGCGGGTATTGCAAAAAGCCTTGCGGCAGAAGGTGCAGCAGTTGTAGTAAACTATGCCTCATCTAAAGAAGGTGCCGAAAAGATAGTTGCCGAAATTGTAGCTGATGGCGGTAAAGCTGTTGCGGTACAAGGCGATGTATCAAAAGCAACTGACATAAAACGCGTGTTTGACGAAGCGAAAAACATATATGGTGAGGTAGACATCCTGGTGAATAATGCAGGTGTATACAAATTCAGCCCGGTGGAAGAAATTACTGAGGATGAATTTCACCGCCAGTTTAATACCAACGTGCTTGGTTTATTATTGGCAACTCAGAATGCAGTAGGTCATTTTGGTGATAAAGGTGGCAGCGTGATCAATATTGGTTCGGTAGTGAGCCGTATTACTCCTGCCGGAAGTGCTATTTATACAGCTACTAAAGGTGCAGTAGATTCAATCACTCAGGTGTTATCAAAAGAATTGGGCCCTAAGAAGATCCGTGTAAATTCGATCAACCCGGGTATGATAGAAACTGAAGGTACACATACCGCAGGTTTTATAGGCAGCGATTTCCAGAAATGGGCCGAAACAACTACACCGCTGGGCCGTATCGGTCAGCCGGATGATATTGCTCCTATCGCAGTGTTCCTGGCTTCTGACGATTCAAAATGGCTGACAGGCGAAACTATTTTAGCCGGCGGTGGGTCGAGGTAATTCAGTTGGCAGTTGCCGGTTTGCAGTTAGCAGTGAGTGTTGGATAATGATGTAAAGTGCTGATTGGCCGGTAACTGATCGCTGATTAAGTAATCAACGATAAAAAAATGATAGCTTTGCTCACAAATCGGGCAAAGCTTTTTTGTTATGGCAAGGACTAAAGATTTTGATGAGGATGAGGTGCTGCAAAAGGCCATGAACATATTTTGGCATAAGGGGTACAACGGCACCTCGATGCAGGATCTGGTGGATGGATTGGGCATTAGCCGGTCGAGTATGTATGATACTTTTGGGGACAAGCATACGCTGTTTATGCGCTCGCTCGAGAACTACAAGAAAATGGCAACTGCAGAAATGAAGTCTATCGTGGACAATGCTCCGACAGCTAAAGAAGCCATCAGGCGGATGTTTGAATATACAATAGCAGAGCTGGTTAGTGATAAACAACACAAAGGCTGTTTCCTGGTGAACGCCGGTGTTGAAATGGCTCCGCACGATGCCGGTATAAGTAAAATGCTTTGCGATAACGACCGCCAGTTGGAGACCTATTTTAATGAGGCCATCAAAAAGGGACAAGCCAGCGGCGAAATATCCGATGAGAAAGATAGCCATGCGCTCGCACAATTTATTCTGAATAACATAAAGGGCATCCGCGTTACTGCAAAGTCGGGTGCTGATAAAAAGATATTCCGCGATATTGTTGATGTGACGATGAGTGCGCTGGGGTAGGATAGTCTTGGGTACAGGTGCTCGAAACCGGATCATTCAGGCGAGACGCTTGAACCGGCTGAGGGTTAATACTGTGGAGAGCAATCCGTTCTCAGGATACTAATTTAAAGTCGCTCATTTCTTTTGCAAGGAATTCTTCCAATACCTCTACAGGAATTTCCCGTTTGCCATTTTTGTCGACATTGAGGTAATCGATTTGCGTGATGCCAAAGATCAGCGCGTGCCCTGAAGGTTCAAAGCCCAATACCTTAAATTTCTGCACATCGTTTGCCCAAACCTGGCCTTCTTGTATCATAATCAATTTAACCTGTGGTCATTCATTTTGTTTGACGAAAAAACTGGCAAACAATTTCCCCCACTTTTTCTTTTTTACTTACAAATCAACCAAATATGAACAGAACAATCGGGATCGTCTTGTTAATAGCCGGCGTGGCTATGCTGATATGGACAGGGTTTACTTACACCAAAAAAGAAAAAGTTATTGATGCTGGCCCCATACAGGTTTCTGCCGACCGTCAGCATAGTGTTAACTGGCCGCCGTATGCAGGAGGGATACTGATAATAGGTGGTATCATATTGATGGTGACCGGGAAAAAGACGACTTAAAGGGGGAAGCCCGATCAAGCGTTTGCATTTTCTTGAGCGTTTACGCTCAACCTTAAATCATTCACCGAGACCCTTGAAACCGGTGGGAAATGCTCGTTTTTTCAAATACCCGAGAACATAGTCTGAGCTTTTTTGCCGATAAGTGGCATAGGCTTCTTTTCACCATTGATCGCACTCAGAAAACCAAACACCCAAACAACAATAATGGTGGTTCTGGTTAACCAGTTTAAAGCCGAGGCTACCCAATAATCGGGACTAAAAAGCAGGTAGAAAAAAAGGATATCCAATGCGACCACTATAACCGTCGAAATGATATGGAACAGCAAAGTTTGTCTTAGCTGGTAACTTCCCAGGCCGGTTTTGTTATGATGCAGGGCAAAATAGGCGATGATCCACCCAATAATAAAGAAATAACTTACTATACCCGCTGCTTTTCCGTCATCATCATCTGACGGAGAATTTTCATTCGTTTCCATCTGATAATTAATTATTTAGAGTTATTGGTTAAGTAAATATAAGCAATTATTATCGATTTTGTTTGAATTAAATATCCACCATTTGGTGACAAGTTGCAAGCATATTCGGTAAGTTACCTTTACCTACCCGTAGTAGCAGATATACGCTACATCTGTTTCACAATTGATGTCGAATACAATTCCTGCCGGAATGTTAAGGATATCCTGTTTATTATGTTTTTGCCATTCGCCGCCAGGCAATTTGGTGCTTACCAGGCCTTCTATAAATACCATAGTTTCTTTGGCGCTGGTATCAAACTTATAGCTGCCTTTTTTCATGACGCCTACAGTGGCGCGCCCTTTCTCGGTTTCGAGCACCAGGCTTTGAACCATGCCTTCAAAATAAGTATTGTGCAAAACCGGGCCACCGGTTGGATTAGCTGAATTGCTCATTTTAACAATTTTTTTAAAGGCTCAAAACTAACATCTTTTTTAAGTTCAAAAATTATAAAAATAAATTAAGGCGATAAAGCCAGTTAACAGAATCAAACGAGGGCAGTTTTGGTAAGTCCGACCAGCCGGGTTGAAAATCGGCCCGATTCATCTTGTTAAAACCCAGTAATTTATCATAAAAAACAGATAATCAAACTTTTTATTCACATAGCTAAACTTATCGGTCTGAAGGCTCGTACAAATTTAAAGGTAAATAATATTTAAAAAAATATTTAAGTATAAGTTAATTTCATAGCCCAAAGCGCTCAAACTTATATTGGAAAAATCGTACGGATAAGATGAAGACTCGCAAGTATTACCTGTTTATTCTATTATTGCTCAAATCGTTTACAGGTTTTGCCCAAAATCAAAGCTTTAACTTTGAGCATATGGGTACGCATGAGGGCTTATCCCAGATCAATGTACTTTCTATTTTTCAGGATAGCCGCGGTTTTATATGGGTAGGAACTACAGATGGTTTGAACCGTTACGACGGGTATAATTTCGCTATTTACCGTAGTGATGCAAAAGATAACACGGCAATAACCGGCAATTACATTAATGATATTACTGAAGACAAGGAAGGCAATTTGTGGATAGCCACATTAGATGGCTTAAGTAAATATGACCGGAAAAAGGAAAGCTTTACCCAGTATAAACATGATTACAAGAATTCCGAAAGTCTTTCGAGCAATTTAGTTGATAAGCTGACATTTGATTCAAACGGTAATTTATGGCTCGCTACTGAAAATGGCGGGCTGGATTGCTTCAGCCCGAAAACAAATAAATTCAGGCACTATGTTCATTCCGACCGTGATGCCAATAGCATCAGTGATAATAGTATCAATTGTGTGTTCGAAGATTCGGCCCATAATTTATGGGTTGGTACCTCGACAGGGGGATTGAACCATTTTGACCCGGAAACGGGCAATTTTACCAAACTTGTAAACAGGGATGAAAAGGGCAAAATAGCCGGAAAGCATATCAGCTGCATTATTGAGGGTAAAAACCACCATTTATGGATGGGGACGCAGGATGATGGGGTAGTTGAATTTGATCCGGGGAAAGGGACTTTTAAAACTTACAGGCATGACCCCAATTCGGCCAATTCGGTGCCAGGTAACAATGTTTATGCCTTAGGCTTTGATTCGCACGACAACTTATGGATATGCGCCGATAATGGTGGATTCTGCATATTCAACAATCAAACCGGCAAGTTTGCAACTTATAAATATGATGAGCTCGACAATAACAGTATCAATGGTAATACCATTCACGCAGTTTGCAAAGACAAGCGTGGCGATATGTGGCTCGGAGCATTTAGCGGTGGTATAAGCTTGCTTAAAAAAACAACGGAAAGTTTTACGCACTACAAGCATAATTCGCTAGCCAATTGTCTTTCTAATAACTATGTGCTGGCCCTGTACGAGGATGCCAAAAAAAATATTTGGGTGGGTACAGATGGCGGCGGCTTGAATAAGTTCGACCCGGTTACCGGGAAATTTACCGTATTTAAACAACAACAGGCCGGCAAAACCGGTATCGCCGGAAACTATGTGCTTACCGTTGCCGGTGATAATGACGATGGCAGTTTATGGATAGGTACCTGGGGTGATGGCATCAGCGTTATGAACAAAGATGATCATACGATCAGGTATTTTAAAAATAACCCGGCTGATCCTAAAAGCTTAAGCGGCGACCAGGTGTATGGTATCACCCAAACCAGGGATAAAACTATGTGGATAGCCACCTTTTATAACGGGTTGAACAGCTACGATAAAAAAACAAATACCTTTACACGCTACAGGCACGACGCCGGTAATCCTGCTAGTATAAGCAGTGATAAGTTGAGCAGTATGTTTGAAGATGCTCAGGGGAATTTTTGGATTGGTACTTTCGACTCCGGTTTTAACCTGTTTGACCGTAAAACAAATACCTTCACCAGCTTTCGGCATGATGAAAAACGTAACAGCCTTATTAACAATACCGTGCAAGACATCATGCAGGACAGCAACGGTAAATTATGGCTTTGTACCTTTGGCGGCCTCAACCTGTTTGACCCGGCAACAAAACATTTTACAGCCTATACCAAAAAGGATGGATTGCCTAGTAATTTGATTTACGCAGCAAAAGAGGATAACGCCGGCAAAATATGGGTAAGCAGCAGCGCGGGCCTGTCTGTTTTTAACCCGGTTACTAAAACCTTTAAAAATTATACTACCGAGGATGGCTTGCAAGGCGATGAGTTTAAACCGCATTCGGCGCTAAAAACCCGCGAAGGGAAATTATATTTTGGCGGAATAAACGGGTTTAATTCATTCACTCCGGGCCAGGTGTTAAATAGCGAAGAATTTTCGCCTCTAGTTTTAACAGCACTTCAAATATTTAATAAGCCTGTTCAAATTGCAAAAGGCCGTTGGGATGGCTCTCCGTTAAAAGTGAATATTGCAAATACGAAAGCAATCAGTCTGTCTTATGACCAATCAGTTATAACCTTACAGTATGCCGCTCTTGATTTTACAGCTGCCGATAAAAAGCATTATGCCTATATGCTGGATGGTTTTGATAAAACATGGAATGATGTGGGTTCGCGTAATTCTGCCACTTATACCAATCTGCCCCCGGCTAAGTATACATTTAAAGTGAGGTATCAAAACCCGCAGGGCAAATGGTCGCCTGTTGTTACCAGCATTCAGATTACGGTTGTGCCGCCGTTCTGGCTAACCTGGTGGTTTAAGTTGCTAGCAGCGGTAACCGTTGTAGGCGGCGTTTATGCCATCTTCAGGTATCGTATTTCGCGGGTCAATAAGCAAAAGCACATGCTTGAAAAGCTGGTTAAAGAACGGACGGTTAGTTTGGCAGAAATGACCGCCAATGAAAAGCAATCACGCATAGAAGCTGAAAATGCCAATAAGGCAAAGAGCATTTTCCTGGCTACCATGAGCCACGAGATACGCACCCCGATGAATGGTGTGATCGGGATGACATCGCTATTGGCTAATACGCAACAGTCGATGGAACAGAAAGAGTATACTGAAACCATTAAAAATTGTGGCGAAGCATTATTGGTTGTTATTAATGACATACTGGATTTTTCGAAGATTGAGTCGGGCAGTATGGAACTGGATGTTCATGATTTTGATCTGAGGGGTTGCGTGGAAAGCGTGCTAGACCTGTTTGCCGGCAAGGCGGCCAAGATAGACCTTGTTTACCAGATAGACAGCAGTGTGCCGCCACAGGTCATAGGCGATCAATTGCGGTTAAGGCAAATACTGATCAACCTGGTGAGTAATGCTATGAAATTTACAAAAACCGGGGAAGTGTTCATCAGCGTGAAGCTTGAAAGCCGTAAAGATGATGACCTGGTATTATTGTTCAAGATACTGGATACAGGTATAGGCATACCTGAGGATAAGCTGAATAAACTGTTTAAAGCCTTTTCGCAGGTGGACTCCAGCACTACCCGAAAATATGGAGGAACAGGCCTTGGATTGGCAATAAGCGAAAAGCTGGTGAAATTGATGGGCGGTGAAATAGACGTGGAAAGTAAGGTGGGTATCGGAACGACGTTCTCGTTCACAATTAAATCCAAAGTTGGAGTTCAGCCGCGGCGCAATTACGTACAACTCAATATGGAGGAGATCACCAACAAACATGTTTTAGTGGTTGATGATAACCCTACCAATCGCAATATTCTCGAAACACAACTTAAACAATGGAACCTGGTGCCTGTTATGGCAGAGTCGGGGGAGCAGGCATTAATGATCCTTTCCTTAAAACAGCCGGTAGACCTGGTAATCACAGACATGAATATGCCGGGTATGGATGGTGTTGAGCTGGCCCAAAGCATTAAACAGACCCATCCTGACCTTCCTCTGATCCTGTTAAGTTCGGGCAATGAGCAAAGTAAATATTCGGACAACCTGTTCAAAGCTATATTGGTTAAACCGACAAAGCAACTGGTTTTACAAAATCATGTAATTGACCTGCTAAAGACGCATAACAGGCTTGCTAAAGAAGTTGAACTTGCAAAACCTTCGTTCTCAATAGATTTTGCTGCGAAATACCCAATGAGTATTTTGATAGCCGAAGATAACCTGATCAACCAAAAGCTGGCTTCGCATATCTTAACTAAACTGGGTTACCAGGTTGATATAGCAAATAACGGGCGTGAAGCTGTAGATGCGGTAATGGCTAAAAAATACGATGTAATACTGATGGACGTGCAAATGCCCGAGATGGACGGATTGGAAGCCACCCGGTTTATACGCAGCAATGTTAAACTGCAGCCAATTATTATCGCTACCACAGCCAATGCCATGTCAGATGACAGACAAATATGCCTGAATGCGGGTATGGACGATTATCTTGCCAAACCTATGAAATTGCAGGATATCATGGGTGTTTTGGAAAAATGGGGCGGCAAGATAAAAAATACAGTGCAGGTTAATTAGTCAATAGTCATTAGTCAATGCGGACTGAAAATCGGTAATCCAATGCCCAATGCTGTTCGAAGTCTCTGACTTTGAATGCCTAAACAGGTAGTCTGAGACTACCTGCATAATAGTCTGAAGTTGCAAACTTCGGACAGCGTGGGTCCCAGGCTTTGAACCATGCCTTCAAAATAGGTGTTATGTGAAACCGGACTGCTTGCAGAATTAGCTGAATTGCTCATTTTAACAATGTTTTTTTTTAAGGGCTCAAAACTAACATCTTTTTTAAATTTTCAGCTGCGTGCTGTTCGAAGTTGCAAGCTTCGGACAGCGTATAGCTTAGTTAAAAAATGTTAAAGAGTTTAATGTTGGGGCCATTGTTGTTAATTTGCTGAGCTTAAACTTATTCCAATGAATAAATCTTCGTTCACTATTCTCCTGGGTATTTGGTTGGTCGCTTTGTATGCTTGCAATGGAAAACCCCAAAATGCAAATACTGCAAGTCCGGTTGTTAAAAACCAAAATGTGATTGTTGATTATACAGACACCCACGTTGGTGATACAACCTTGTTATTTGTTCATGGATGGTGCATCAACAGAACTTATTGGTCTGATCAATTAGCATTCTTTAAAAGCCATTACCGTATTGTCACCATGGACTTGCCGGGTTTTGGAAAATCCGGAAGGAATAGAAACGCTTGGAATACAGAAGCTTTTGGTAAAGATGTAACTGCTATAATGACACAGTTAAAACTAAAGAATGTTATTTTGATAGGTCACTCGATGGCTGGTGATATTATTGTACAAGCTGCAAATAATACACCTAAACAAGTGATTGGATTAATAGGCGTTGATAATTTTAAAAGCGTGGGTGTTGGTGGTAAACCAAGCAAACAGGATAGCGAAGCCTACAGAAAGGCTATTGATTCGCTGAGGCATGATTTTAAAAAAATAGCTTTTGAATATTTTAATAAAGACCTTTTTTATAAAACAACCAGTCCCGCCATCAAAAAGAGGGTCCTTAATGATCTAGCGCAGGCAGATCCAAACATAGCATCAGCGTGTATGGAGCAGGATAACTTCGACGAGGCTCAGGAGTTATTGAAGTCTAAGAAAAAATTATGCCTGATCAATAGCGACGTTAAGCCTACTAATTCAACAGGATTGAAGCGCAAAAATATCCCGTTCCAAATATGGTATATCCATGCCACGGGTCATTTCCCAATGATTGAAAAACCCGAAGAGTTCAATCTCCTATTGGCACAAGCAATTCGAAAAACTGCGGTATAAGCAACGCGTGATATTCTAAGTAAAGCCTAATGGTTTTGCTTAATTTCTTCCTCTATCCGCAAACTTTCTTTGTGAATACTATTTAATATTTCAGTAACGAATTCGGCAGATAATCCCTGTTCTTTTCCTGCAGCGATCCCTTTTTCAAGAACCTGCTGAAAACGGGCTGCCTGAAGCGGGGGAATATGGTTCTTCGCTTTATAAATCCCGATTTCTCTGACCGCCTTCTCGCGTTCGCCGATCACTCGCATCAATAACCTGTCTAATGAATCTATTTTGCTGCGGTTAATTTCCAGGGTATTGTCGGGTGACTGTTTTGCCTGAGCAGATTGCGCTTTGGCGGCTGCGTTAAGCAGCGGCAACATCGCTAAAATCAAAAGATATTTATATTTTTTCATAGATTTAAGATTAGCAATTTAACGTTAAATCATTGTAAATCTTACTTAGCGGACTAACATCGCTTCAGGATATTATACTTCCGCCTTTGCAAATCCTACCGTTTCCCTATACAACTGCGGCGATACATCGGAATTGTTTTTAAAGAACCGGCTGAAGTAAAACTCATCGTTGAAGCCTAGTTCGTAGGCGATGGATTTTACAGGTTTCGAGGTAAGGTAGAGTTCCCGTTTGGCTTCTATTACTATCCGCTCGGCTATCATATTCGTGAGCGTTTTATTAAAATGATTTTTGGTGATCTTGGCCAGTGCCTTTGGCGAGATGTTCAGCAGGTCGGCATATTCAGCAGGGGAGTGCTTGGTTTTAAAGTTTTCTTCTATTGCATCTTTGAGGCTCTGCAATACAAAAGGTTCTTTTAAACCCGAAATTTCTGCCGAAGCCATTGGGCTTTGATCTAAGCGAAGGCGTGAACCATTGATCAGGAATATTTTCAGATAAGATATCAGTAATTCATACTGAGCCAGTGCCGCGTTTTGCATTTCAATCTGCATCTGTTCAATGATATTCAGAAACAAAGCGATATCCTTATCAGCGAGCGTAATGAACGGCGGCTGATAAATGTTGTTGAACAAAACGCCGTTACAGGCCACCTCTTTCTGATGCAGGTGAATGCAAAAGAAATCGGGATGGAAGTTGAGGATTACGCCGCTGAGGTCATCTGCGCCGCTTATCATAAAAGGTTGATAAGGTGAAAAACACATCAGTACCTGTCCCGAAAAATCATAGGTAGAGAAATCGGACTTTAATTTGCCGCTGCCCGACAGGTTGATGACGACCGTGTAATAATTATTACGCTGCACATGATCAAAATGACTGTTGTCGTCATAAGAGAAAATCTTGAAAGCCAGATTGCCGTTTTTCGGATCGACCAGCGTTAGTGGTTTTTGCGTTTGCATCGGTTATTTCAATGTAAAGAGTTAGCCTGTTAAAAGCGCTTGATCCTGTTCGGTTTTACTTCATCCTCCTCCATCCTCTAAATTTAGAGGAAGGCATCGCACAAGCCTATTCCTTGTTTTATTTAATAAGAGGCGATTATATTTTTCTGTCGGATTCTTTTATGGGCAGATCATTGATGCTGGCATAACGCTTACGCATGTACCCATCTTCGTCAAACTCCCAAAGTTCGTTGCCATAGCTGCGGTACCAATTGCCCGAGTCGTCGTGCCACTCATATTCAAAGCGCACTGCCATCCTGTTTTCACGGAAGCCCCACAGCTCTTTTTTTAGTTTATAATCCAGTTCCTTTGCCCATTTACGTTTCAGAAAGGCTACCACCTCTTCGCGGCCGTTGATAAACTCGCTGCGGTTGCGCCATTCGGTATCAATGGTGTAGGCTAATGCTACGCGTTCGGGGTCGCGGGTGTTCCAGGCATCTTCGGCAGCCTGTACTTTTTGCAGGGCCGTTTCCATATTAAATGGGGGAATGGGATATCTTTTTTCCATGGTTAATGTTTTCTGGTTTTAATCAGCAAGCCCAACAAAGATAGATATGTACTATACTTTATTGGGTTTGCTGCGGGTCAAATTAAATGTTGTATTGGCGAATAGCCTATTTGACTCACCCGGTCATTGCTCCGCCTAACGCGGAGAATGTCGGGGTGAATTGTTTACAACGCTGGTGCCAATGGGAAATCAACGGGTACTTCGGTTAGGTTGTGCAGATAATTCATGATGGTTTTGTCGCCAATCAGCATAATTACATCAACAAGGCTGCCTTCAGTATAACCTGCTGCAAAAAAGTTGTCGACCAAAGCGCTATCGGCTTTTCCGCGGCTTTCGGTAATGTTTTTTGCCAGTTTTACCAGTGCATCCAGTTTGGCATCAAATGAAGCGCCGCCTTTGCGGATTTCTATGATCTGCTCGTCGGTAAATCCATTCATTTTACCAATGGCGGTATGGGCACTCAGACAATAAATACAATCGTTCACCTGGCTAACGATCAAATTAACCGCTTCTTTTTCTTTTCCGCGCAACGAGGTTTTACCACCCTGAAAGGTGATATAGTTACCCAGTGCATTTTCGGCATATGCCATTACCGCATACAGGTTGGGCACCATGCCTATTTTTTGTTTAAGTGCGTCGAATATTGCTTTGTTGTTTTCTGATACTTGTTCTCTTGTTGGTACTGCGAAAGTTTTCATTGTCTTTAACTTTAAATTTTTGTGTTTGAATTGATAAGTCAAAGTTGCGCAGTTTGGCTTCGCAAAGGAATGGAGGATGGGAGCAAGGACATGGACGATTTTCCCCGGATTGGTGGCAGACGGGTCGCTTATAGAGTTGACTCACCCGACGGCGCTACGCTGGTCGACCCTCTCTTCGCTTCGCGGAAAGGGAGATAAAATCTTTATAAAAGCCCTATAGCGATTTTGTAATCACTATACCTATTATAGCGGCAAAGGCAAAACTCATCAGGGTACCTATTAATACATATTCGGTTTTTTTCTGCGTGTTTTCTTTATCGCTGAAGCGGAGGATGGATTTTGCGGCTATGAGGAAACCTACTGCCGCAAACTGATTGCTGATGATGAAGGTGAGTATCAGCAAGCGCTCAAAAAAGCCTATCCAAACGCCGGCTTTGGCCAGTCCCTCTTTATTTACTTCGGCGGCTTCTCGCCATTTTTCGGTGGCCATGCCTATAATGTACCCCAATGGCCAGGTGACCAGCACATAGCCGGTAACGATGAGCCAGAATTTTGTGTTTTGTGCCAGTGCAGCAAGGTAGGCCCAAATGGTATGCAGGTTGAAGCTGATTATCATCCATAGTGCGATGATCACCAGGATGTGGAATAGCTGATCGAGCAGGAAATAAGTCAGGTTTGCGGGGCGGTTTAGTTTCCAAAGATCGATACAGAAATGCGAGATAATGATTGCCAGCGGAAGCCACCAATTGTGCCATTGCCCTGAGAACAGATAGGCTGTGGCACCGGCTATGAATACATGCAGGTAGAGTTTGCCCGAGCGGTGTTTATTTTGCTTCTTTTGATTTACCCAGGCTGTTGGCTGCAGCACAAAATCAGTGAGCAGGTGGGCAACTATCAAACGTAATAACAGGTTCAGCTCCATCAATTATTGCATTAACGATGCAATATAACGCATTGTTTTATCAATTTCTTTCCAGCGGGAAAGCTTTATCCGGTTGTTTACTGCCGATTGGGCTATTTTTAGTTCATCCGCCATTTCCTGTTGTGTTCTCCCTTCCAGCAAAAGAAATATCACTTCGGCCTGGTTTTTTGTCCACTGGGTGATAATGATATTGGCCAGGTTGAGTATTATATTCAGCTGGTTGTTCAACTGCTGATCATTGGTTGATAGCTGTAGGAAGTTTTGCGTGGCTTTCATTTCGTCAAAGGCACGGCCCGATAAATGGAAGGCCTCGCCATCGGCATCTAAAACTGATTTTCCAAAATAGGCTATATCGCCGATGCCTATGGATAAACGGGCATCAAGGGGGGCGTTTCCGGGTCCGTCCTGATAGCTTTTAAGCCAGCACCTGATTTGTATACTTCTTTTCAGGGCTTCGGCCACATCATCAAATAACAGCTGGAAACTATCGCCCCTGAATATCTCGGCATCTTCGGGTTTGGCCACCCACGATTTGATAAGCGCGCTAACCTGTTCGATGAGTTCAACGCGTTTATCTGCCGCTATTGATGTAGAATTGGCGATATCCCCGGTTACCACGCTATATTTCATATGGCAAAGTTATCTATTTTAAATTAGATAACCAATAAATATCTATAAAATAATAGATAAATATAAAATATCTATTTTTAAGTGGATAATACGAAAATCTTAACAAAAAGTTCTAACACGCTTAACCTAAAAGCGATGTGCGGTTTTTTTTAGCAGATTAAAAACTTTAATATTGCGACCCTAGACGTTTTAAACCGGGTAGTCATTTTACAACTTTATTAATGAAGCGGGTTTTCGCTGTTGTTTTTTTGCTGTTTGTGGGGTTTGCTTTTTGTGCTACCCTGTATGCCCAGGACAGGCCGCTTATCCCTATCACCAAATATCCGCGTAAAGATACCGCAGTTGTAATGCCGCAGGATGTTACCAGCCAAACAGACATTTCTGATGTGCTGAATTCTATATTCACTAAAAACTATAAGCCTGCCAAATTGGATACCATTGGCCGCAAGCCCATTATATCCTTTGTGCCGGCTGTGGGTTACTCGTTGCAAACCAAGCTTGCAGGGACACTTACAGGGAACATCGTTTTTCGCTCATCGCCAGGTTCAAAGGTGTCAGCCATTACTACAAGTATGGGTTTTACGGAAAGGAAGCAGTTTACGCTGCCCATTGTATCCACTATCTGGTCGCGCGACAATAAGTTTGTATTTGTAGGCGACGCCCGTTTTTATATCTATCCGCAAAGTACTTACGGATTGGGCACCAACTCGAACATTAAAGATGAGGACCCGATGCGGTATAATTTGTTCCGCTTCTCAGAAGTGGTCTTGAGACAAATCACCGGCAACTTTTACCTGGGCGGTGGCTATAAACTATTGCAGCATTGGAATGTATCGCACAAAGGTCCGCTGGATGGTGCGCCGTCTGATTATGAGGCTTATGGTGCCAGTACGCACACCACCTCGTCGGGATTGAGCATAAATGCGTTGTTTGATAGCCGGGATAACTCGGTGAACGCATCCACCGGCTTTTATGCGGCTATACAATATTACGATTACAAGAAAATATTGGGCAGCGATAACGACTGGAAATCCGTAGTGATCGATATACGCAAGTATTTTCGCCTGCCGGAGAATTCGGATAATGTGATCGCCTTCTGGTCATACAGCTGGCTTACGCTGGCGGGCAGACCACCATATCTTGATTTGCCAAGTACCTCGTGGGATACCTATTCCACCACAGGACGGGGGTATATCCAAAGCCGTTTCCGTGGCTCGAAAATGGTGTATGCCGAAACCGAATACCGCTTTAAGATCACGCCCAACGGGTTGATCGGCGGTGTAGTGTTCCTGAATGGCGAGAGCTTCTCGGCTGCTCCGGGTTCTGCCTTGCAATCTATCCAGCCGGGCTATGGTCCGGGTCTGCGTATTAAGTTGAGCAAGGTATCTAAAACCAATTTGGATATTGATTACGGCTTTGGCAACCAGGGCTCAAAAGGTTTGTTTTTGACAGTGGGCGAGGTGTTTTAGAGGGAAGTCGGAGGTCGGAGGTCGGAAGTCGGAAGTCGGGAGTCGGAAGTCGGAAGTCGGAAGTCGGAAGTCGGAAGTCGGAAGTCGGAGAAAAATAACTGGTTAAAATACGAATAAGGTCGTGATTTACAATACGGCTAAGAGTGCTGCGCTGAACCTTTAAATTATAATGGAGCAGAAGTATGCAAGAGAGGCTGTTTAAATAAAAAGCCGGAGGATTTACCCGGGGTTAATAACCCAAGCTGTGGTTTGTTGTTGACAACACCAACAAAAACGAAGCAGAGAAAGAGGGTAAGGAAAAGATAAAAAATAACCCTCTTTGTGAAGCAGTGAGGATAGTCGGGCAGGGCAATGGACTGCTATCTTCGTGCTGTTAGTTCTGTAGGGGCATAGCCAAACTGCTTTTTAAAGGCGAAAGAAAAGTGCGATAAGTTTTCGAATCCCACTTCGTAGCAAACATCAGTTGCTTTCATGTGCTTTTCAACAAGTTGGTAATGTGCCAGTTCGAGCCGCTTTTGAGTGAGCCATTTTTGGGGTGTAGTATCAAAGGTTTTTTTAAAATCGCGTTTAAAGGTAGTAATGCTTCGCCCCGTCAGGTAACCAAACTTTTCTATCGGCATGTTGAACATGAAATTCTTTTCCATATAGCCTGCCAGGTCGATTTTGCCAGGTTCTTCAAAACTTGCCAGGATATTGTCGATGTCTTTATCTATCACCCTCAGGATGCTGATCGCTTCTGTAATCTTCAGATGCGCAATGTTCTCTGGCAGGTCCCGCATATCAAAATACGGAATTAGCGAATCAAGGCAGCTTTTTAGCAGCGGATGGTGGTTAAAGGTATGTATCTTCTGCGAGGCAAAAGCTTTTGGCTTCACATTTAGGTTAGCGTAAAAGTCTCTGAGCCGCGCGGTAGATAAGTGCATTACCACTGTTTTATGAGGCGACCCATTTTTAGGGTAATTAATAATAGTAGCAAGCTGATTCCGGGGGATTAGGAAAATATCGCCGGCTTTGAATAAATAAGTACCTTCTGCCTGTACGATCTTCGTTTCGCCGGAGATAAACCATATCAGCATATGATGCTCAAACATGATATCCGATTTAAAGAACTTGTCTTCATAGCAGGAAAGCTTGATATCATCCGTTATATATTTGGCTTTGTATTCCATTTGTATAAAAATAATAAGTATTGCACATTATTAAATTAACCAATCCACTAATCCTTCCAGTTGCCTCATATTTCCATTCATCCACAATAAGGCTTCGTAATATTCAATGAATACTGAAGAATTAGCGGATGGAAAATTGAACGCGGCGGTACCGGGCACAATGTCATTCGCATTTGTGCCGGTACTATTTACGCGTGGTAAGCTCAGGCCTACTTTATCTAAGATCTTATTGACTGACCTTTTCATGATCAAACTATTTGATTGGTGACATCGATATCAATCCGGAACTTCACACCTGTCATTTTCTCGGTCAAATCCCACAAACGTTTTGCGTTTGCTTCGTCAAGCGAATAGGGTTGAACGCCCCTTAAGGTTGAAGGGTCATCAAATCTGTTCTCAATATTACCCAGATCAAGTTCAGCAATGTCAGCATTTTCGCAATAAACCCCGCCAATGTCGTTAAGCAACGGACTAGTGGCGCACCAAATTGTAGTAGCGGCACCCTGCGGTATTGTTTTTAACTTTTTAGCCACCTCCGGTTTAATGTTACCATTGGCATCGTGCGTACCCATTTGTTTAAATAATTCTATAGGTTCTTCGCGGCCCAGCTCGGTGCCAATAACGGCACCAGGATGAAGCGAGTAGGCCCTGACACCGAACGCCTTGCCGCGATTGTCTAACTCCATAGCGAATAAATTACTGGCGGTTTTTGATTGTCCATAACCTTGTAGGGTATCATATTGACGATGGAAAAAGTTAGGATCTTCAAAATTGAATGGTGCCATCTGATGCCCGAATGAAGATACGTTGATCACCCGTGCACCATCGGCCATTTTAAGGGCATCCCACAACCTGGCAACAAGCTGAAACTCTCCGAGGTAATTTGTGGCTAACTGCGATTCGATGCCACGGCTATCCCTGCGTAATGGTACCCACATAATACCCGCATTATTGATGAGCAGATGAAGTGGCCGACCTGATGCCATAAAATTTTGTGCAAAGGCATCAATGGATGATGGATCCATCAGATCAATTACACCAAACTCTACATTGGCAACACCGTCCAGATTCTTTTTTGCTTTTGCAAGGTCCCTGGCCGGAACAATAACTGTTGCGCCTGCGGCTGCAAGTACTTTGGTGGTTTCCAGGCCGATGCCGGCATAACCGCCAGTGACAATGGCAACTTTTCCGGTAAGATTGATGCCTTTGATTACATCGCTTGCTGTTGATTTTGCGTTGAAGCCAGAACCTATCGGTTTCTGCAATGCTCCCTGATAATTGTTTTGTGTCATTTTTTGATTGTTTTAATAACACAAAGGTAGAGGGGGCATAGCGCACCGACTTTGTTCAGAGGACCTATTTTACTTTGTTTAGAGGATCAGGATGATTTATATTATCTTAAACTTCTCCTCCTCCAAATCCAATTGCCGCAGGTGTTTGCGGATGATGTCCTCGTCAATATGGCCGTCAACATTGTTGCGGCTTATCAACCATTTTCTTTGCTGATCTATCACATCAAGGTATATCTTTTTGCTTTCGGCGGGGATTTGCGGATCGAGTTCCTCGTTTATTTTTGAGTTCCATTTATCAATCATCTGTTGTAACAGGGGATGATTGGCCAGGTGATCGCTATAATTCTCATTGAGGTGCTTGATGGCATTTTTGGCCAGGCCTCTTTTAATAACTTCTTCGGCTTTATCGTCGGGTAAATAATCATCGTAGGTAGGCAGTACAAGTTTCCTGAGCAGGTAGGGGAGTGTGAGCCCCTGCAACAGCAGCGTGGTTAATATCACAACAAAAGTGATAAACAAAATCAGGTTGCGGTGCGGAAATGCAGCACCATTATCTAACTGCACTGGTATGGATAAAGCTGCGGCAAGGGAAACTACGCCACGCATGCCCGTCCACCCTAAAATAAGGGGGACTTTATAGCCCGGATTCCTGGGGTCGGCCACTTTAATGAAGTTGCGGGCAATGAGTGTAACAAACACTGCACCATATGCCGATAATATCCTCACCACAATCAATACCCCGGTTATCAGTAAGCCATAGCCTATAGCACCCTGAAAACTGATGCCTTCCTGTTTTAAGCCGGCAGTAATTTCGGGCAGATCCAGTCCTATCAGGAAAAATACCAACCCGTTGAGCAGAAACACCAGGCTTTCCCAAAAGTTGATACCACGCAAACGCGAAGAGCTCCCTAAAAAGTAATGCCTTTTGTTCGACAGGAATAAGCCCCCGCTCACAACGGCCAGTACGCCTGAGCTATGCACTTCTTCGGCAGTCATGTACATTACGTAGGGCGTCACGAGCGTGAGTATGATATCCATATTCACATCGGTTGGCAGGTACTTATGCCCTTTCATAAATATCCATCCCACCAGTAAACCGACGCCGATGCCGCCAAACAGCATCCACAAAAAACTCAATGCCGCATGGTACCAGATAAACTGACCCGTGCCAATGGCAATCAGCGAGAAACGGAAAATAATAAGCGATGAAGCATCATTGAGCAAACTTTCGCCTTCCAATATGGACGACATCCGTTTGGGCACCTTCACAAATTTTAAAATAGCGCTCGCGCTTACTGCATCCGGCGGAGACACGATACCGCCAAGCAGGAAACCCAACGCCAATGAAAAACCGGGGATGATTCTGTTGACCACAAAAGCAACCGTCATGGCCGTGAGGAAAACCACCACAAAAGCGAAACTGGAGATGATGCGCCGCCAGCGCCAAAGTTCTTTCCATGATATTGCCCAGGCGCCTTCGTATAAAAGTGGCGGCAGGATGATGATGAAGATCAGCGAAGGGTTTACATGCAGCACAGGTATACCGGGAATAAAGCTGATAAGCAATCCGGCCACGACAAGCAGTACCGGATAGGCAACTTTTATCTTGTCGGCCAGCATGATGATCAATATAATGGCGACAACCATCATCAGGAAAAATGGGAAATGTGCTATCATAGGATATTGAATGAAGGTAAAGATAATAAATGTGTGCTACCCCACCACTGGTTTAAGTCCACTACTGGTTTAAGTCGCCCTGCGCTGAACTCTCCCACTACTGGTTTAAGTCTTCCGAAGGGCGACTTAAATCCACCAGGAAAATGGAGGACTCTGTCCGGGTTTGAAGAATACATATCATTCAGACCAATAACTCAACAGGTAACAAGCCACCACATTCAGCATAATAGTCCTTTTACTGGTTTAAGTCTTCCGCAGGGCGACTTAAATCCACCAGGAAGATGGAGGACTCTGTCCGGGTTTGAAGAATGCATATCATTCAGACCAATAACTCAACAGGTAACAAGCCACCACATTCAGCATAGTAGTCAATTGCGCTGCTGTATTTATAATGTTGAGGCTCCCAAACATAACCTGCTGTAACAGGGTTTTCATGCAGGTAAGTTAATCGCTGATCCATCATTTCATTTGTGCTCAGCTCAACCGGGTGATTATCTTGTTGCCAAAACTGGTAGTTGTGGTTATTCCCGTTTCGTTCCCCTGCACGCTTAAACATCCAAATCATCCAATCCTTCCGGCTTTCCTGTATATTGCTGTTTATAGCATCTATTATATTTCTGCTGGTGAACTTTTTCAGGTCTCTTATGGCATTTACCAGTTGGTAACCCTGCTTAGCAGATGCTATCAGGTGTACATGATTGCTCATAATCACCCAGGCATGCAAACGAAGTCCTTTATTATCAATGCAGTATTGTAAACTTTCAACCAAAATCTGTTTGTATGCTTCCCTCGAAAAAACATCTATCCAATTGATAACTGAGAAAGTGATGAAATGAGGAAGTTCGTCGTCGCCAAAGCGATATCTTGTAGCCATGTTTAGGTATTTTGTGCAAATATAACAAATGTGTGCACGCGGAGCCGGACAGAGTCCTCCATTTTCCTGCTGGATTTAAGAGCGCTGCGCTGAACTCTTAAACCAGGGGAGGGTATAAGAGCGTATGGCCTACAAATCTTCCGTTTTGGTGATGATGCGTTTGATCACATCATCCAGCTGTTGTGTTGCTGATTCGAGGTGTTGCAGCAATTGTTCATCGGGGTTTTGATTTTTGACATCTTTAAACAACTGCATTAAGCCGAGGATGCTGGCAATAGGTCTTCGTATCTCGTGTGAGTTGATGAGCGCGATTTCGGTGAGACGTTCGTGCTGGTTTTTCAGTGTGGTGATATCCTGCATGGCGCCAATCATACGTTTGCCGATACCGTTCTCGTCACGAATGATAATGCCGCGGTCGAGTATGTAGGCGTATTCGCCGTTTGCTTTGCGGAAACGATACTCCTGTGTCCAGTGTATCATTTTGCCATACTTTACCTGGTCGGGATACAATACCACGCGTTCGCGGTCCTCGGGGTGGACATTTTCAAAGAAAAAGGGAAGATTGTCATAACTGGTGCCTGCGCGGTGACCAAACAGTTTAGTCATGTTATTGGAGTAGTAAACTCCATTTGTTTCCAGGTTCCAATCCCATATTACATCAAAAGTAGCCTCCATCACGTACTCAAACCGCTCGTTGCTCACCTCTATGGCGCGGTGGCGGCGGTAGTTTTCCAATATGATATGCAAAAGGTGGGTGGCCCGTTCAATCGTATTTTCTTCCTGCTTTGAGGGTGCCCGTTCATCGGTACAATACATAGCGAAGGTGGCAAGCACCTCGTTATTGCTGTCGATAACGGGGTACGACCAACAACTTTTCATGGGGTACCGCACAATTATATCCTGAAAGCCTTGCAAGCAGGGAGCGGTAGTCATGTCACAAACTATTACCTTTTCTTTTAAATATGCGGCCGTTCCGCATGTGCCGTTCTGGTTTGCAATGGGCAGCCCTTCCGGGAATTCCCAAAACTCCGGAGGTAACGAAGGTGCAGCAAGGCCAAATAATTTATCGCGCCGGTTTTCGAGTACCGAACAACGAATGCCTTTATGAAGCGCCTCTATTCCCAGCAAATAGCAACTGATGATCTCGTTCAGCGGTTTTTCATTACGGGCACTATACTCAAGAATCTGTTTTTCAAGCGTGTCAAGTTCCTGGTAGTATTTTATTTCGGTAATATCTTGTGCAATAGCAATGGATGCGCGCCGTCCGCTATAATTAATAAGCTCGCTCCTGATATCCATATACATCAATTCGCCATTCTTTTTCAGATGTCTCCACACATGCCGCTGATTTTGATAGTACGCATATTCTGACCCGGTAACCTCGTCAATGAGCGGCAGATCCTCAGGAGGGCGTATATCACGTATACTAAGCCGCAAAAACTCTTCTTTTGTATAACCGTATTTACGAACCGCTGCTTCGTTGCCGTCGATAATTCGCTTTGTTTCAAAGTCCCAGATAGCGATGGGTACCGGATTGTTATCGAACAGATAGCGATATAACTTTTCGGATTCGATAAGTGCTGTTTTGCTTTTTTTTATCTCTGTAGCGTCGCGTGCAATGCCGTAGCGTATCTTTTCGGCAGGATTACCAACGGCCGACCAGTGTAACGGCACCAGCGAACCATTTTTATGATAATAGTGATTTTCTACATTCGTTACCTTAAGCCCTGCTTTTACCGTACTAGCTATCTGTATGCTCTGCTCCCGGTCGGGAGGATAGATGAAGTCGAAAATCTTTTTTCCGATCATTTCCTCTGGTTTATAGCCCAGGATGCTTTCTGAAGCAGCATTTACGCTGATGATGGTATCGTCTGTGTCTATAGCAAAAATCATGTCGGCAGACGAATCCATTATTTTCTTCAGGTCGTTACGTGCAATTTCAAGTGCTCTTGATTTTAACACCTCATCGGTTACATCCATAACGGTTGTGATGGTGTAATCTTTGCCACTTACCGGGATGCTTTTAACATTTATAAACCGCCTCTCGCCCGAGCCTGTTGTGATTTCGACAGAGGGCCATCTCATGAGCGATGCGTTGCCGGATTTCAGATCAGCCTGCATTCTGGCTACAATTGCTTGACGGTAGTTCTTGTCCGGGAAAAGTTTTAGAAGAAGTGCCTGTTTATCGCTGAGTTCACATTGCGGCCAGCCAAGTACCTCGCTGAAACGGGCATTGGTATAAACAAAGCGGTCGTTTATTTTACTGACCGCGATACCTATTGGTAGTTCCTGAAAAATGTCTTCTATAAATGCATTTGTTCCAATCAATGCATCTAATGTATTCCATGGATCCATTATCCCCTTTCAAATACTGCCGTAGCTATCTCCACTTACAACTGAATTGTGATAATGTTCCTGCAATTTGGCATAATTGCTGTTTTTACGAAAATAACTGGAATAAGTTGAAGTAGAAAACGAATATTAATAAAACACAGCCAATTGCCGGAAGAAAATAGCACAGTTTTTTCAGTCAGTATAAAAATTTAAAAATTCTGTAGAAATTCTGAATTTTTTTCTATCTTGCTCTCCTCACAAAAAAATGTGATAAGGTTTAGGTTAAATGCTCCTGCGTGCGAGACGATGGAGCATTTGTTTTTTTATGAAATTGTCACCTCGATCAGATCGGTTTTTTCATTATGTTTGGGATATAAGCAACAATTACTTAATCCTTTTCTTACCAAACCTATATGAAAAACAAATTTATACTCTCCGCGATTTTTCTGTTCGCTTGTCTCAATGCATTTGCACAAAAAAACTACACAGGCAATGAAGCTGCCGATTGGATACAATCTCAAAGAAATATAGCTGATGATCTTTTCGATGTAAAAAGCACCCCTGAGCAGGTTACCAAAGGCGTAAAAATATTAGAGCATACCATCGCCTTTATGGATAGTTTGCCGATAAAGCAATTAGCAGCTGGGAATGCCTATTTATACTACCGCCGGTCGGATGTTGAGCGCGACATTGCCAGCGGGTACGCCTTATTGGGCAAAAAAGAGCCGGCACTGGATGCAATCGAAAAGATGTATGCCAATGGAAGTTCGAGCCATGTAGCCGATTGGCTGGATAAAGAGCCAACATTGGATGCAATAAAAAAGGAGCCACGCTACCTTGCCGTCATTAAAAAGCTAAAAGTGGAGAGTTTACTCTGGAACAATACTGCGCTTAAAACTCCGTACAAGGCCAATCTTTCCGACGCTGAGAAGGTGGCTGGACTGTCGCTGCTTTGGTCGCAGGCTAAATATAACTTTGTCAACTTCGCGCTTCTGGATATCGACTGGAACCAAACCTACCTGGATTATATTCCGAAGGTACAGGCTACCAAATCAACTGCTGAGTACTATAAGGTGCTGATCAATTTTTATGCGCAGCTAAAGGATGGGCATACCAATGTATATGTGCCCGATTCGCTGGCAGGGGAGTTTTACAGCCGGCCACCGTTCCGTACTGAGCTGATAGAAGGGCGTGTTTTTGTGGTTAAGGTGTTGAGTGACAGTCTGCTCAAATCAGGCGTCGTACCCGGGCTTGAGGTGACTAAGATAGATGGCGAGCCGGTAATTGATTATGCTGAGAAGAATGTGAGGCCCTATGCCAGCAGCTCTACACCGCAGGATATGGAGATCAGGGAGTTTTCCTACCAACTCTTCGGAGGCCCAAAAAATAAACCTATTGCTTTTGAGTTCAAAGACCGGAAGGGCAAAATAACAAACCGCACCGTTGCCCGCACGGGGTATCATGATGTGAAGGGCCTGAAAACAATGGAATACCAAACCATCGGTAACATCGGGTATTTAACCATCAATAATTTTGAGGACGACAAAATAGTTAAGCAGTTCGACTCGCTTTGTACGGCAGAAATATCCAAAACCAAAGGGTTGATTATTGACATCCGGTATAATGGCGGCGGTAGCGGAGGTATTGGTTTTGATATTCTGAAACGATTAACGGATAAACCTTTTTCCGACTCACAATCTAAAAGGCTGCAATATACATCAATGCCGAATGCAGAACCTCTTTGGGAAAACCTGGGTAATGACACCTATCGCCCGTATGGAAAAATATTTTACGATAAGCCGGTTATTGTGCTGATAGGTCCAAGGACATTCTCTGCAGCCGAAGACTTTACCGTTGCGTTTGATTATATGAAACGCGGAAAACTGATCGGCATGCCAACAGGTGGCAGCACAGGTCAGCCGGTGCCATTTAGCTTACCCGGCGGCGGCAGTGCACGTGTATGCGGCAAGCACGATTCCTATCCCGATGGTAAGGAATTTGTAGGCGTAGGCATTATGCCGGATATTACGGTGAAACCAACTATCAAGGATATTCAAAACGGCAAGGACGCCGCAAAAGAGAAAGCGCTGGAAATACTTAATAAGTAGCCATCCAAGCGGCTTTCAGTTTTGCGAGGCATTTAAAAAGGCTGATTTCGCAATAAATATCCATTACCATTCAGCTGGATGAGATGGTTATTTGTACTTAAAGAGGTTTTTTTCAGATTGCCTGTAGCGCCCGTGCCCTGTTGCATACGCCCAGGTAATACACCGAGCCTATTGCTAATAACGCAAACAGGGCAACTGTTGACCACCCGTTACTGTTGCCCACGCCGCTTAGGAGCGATGCTACAGTGACGATTAATTGCATGATATCATAAAATAAAGAATACACCAGCAATTTGGGCCACGATTTTGCGGCAGGCGAAACACTGCTGTATGACCAGAATATCATGCCTATAAACAGATTGGAACACCCGAAATAACGTGCCAGCCAGATAGCGTTACCATCCAGCGCGATACCGTAAAATGCCATTAATTTGACCGGGATGATTACGAAAGCAAGGCCAAAGCCAAATGCCAGAATCGTAATGATGATTGCGTAGGTTGAAAGTTTCATCTCTTTAGGTTTTTATTAAAGCTAACGATTTTTTATGGCACAACCAACTTATTTTCAGTATTTTATAACTGCAGATTTACTCCAGTATGCTACACTGAACTCTTGATCCGGCAAGGGCTGCCGAAAGTTTATTTTTGCAATTTAACTAATGATAGTTTTAATGATCTTTGCCGGAACGCCGCCAACAATGGTATTTGGCGGTACATCTTTTGAGACTACCGCTCCGGCAGCGACAACCGAGTTTTCACCAATGGTAACGCCGGGCAGTATAGTTGCTGCGGCGCCTATCCAGGCGTTTTTCCTGATAACTATAGGGTGCGAAATGGTGGCCCGCCGTTCTGACGGGTTGAGCGGATGATTGGTAGTGATCAGGTTTACTTTAGGGCCAATGAGTACATTATCTTCTAAGGTGATGCCGCCCCTGTCCATAAATGTGCAGGCATGATTCACAAATACATTTTTACCGATATTGATGTTCTCCCCAAAATCAGTATAAAACGGAGGGATGATAAAGAATGTATCATCCACCTTTTTACCTATCAGCTCGCTGAAAATATCCCTGATCTTCGCCAAATCGTCGGTAACAATAGTGTTTAACTTAGCTGTAGTCCTGATCGCCTTTAAAATTACCTTAAAAAGTTCCGCATAGCCCGGATCATTGAGCTGTATGACTTCTCCCGACCTGTCCCGCTCGAATATGTCCTTGTCTGGTATATCTGCGCTCATTTTTTCCTAATTTAATTCTGGTGCAAAATTAAAAACGACTTAACCTGTACCGTTAATAAATATCAAGTGAATTATTAAGATTTTCAAATAATAGTGATCTGGTTGCAGCAAATCGTATAGACTCACCCGGTCATCGCTACGCTGGACCACCCTCTTCCGCAAGCGGGAAAGAGGGGAGATTTATATTTGGTTCTCTCTTCCTTTACCCTCTTTATGGCTTGCCATAGACAGGGTCGAACATCCGCTAGCTAGCGGAGCATTCGGGGTGAGTAGACTCTACGCGCGATAAACACTCAATCAACTCAATCAATCCAATCACCCACTCCCCCCAATGTAACAATCTTGTCTTTTAAGATCATTTAACATTTGGAGGGTATTTTAAATTAAACTAATTGCGCTATTTGCGGTCGTAGCGTTTAAACCCCTGAAACGATCGTCCCGAAGTCACAAAATATACAAGCCCTGGGTGCAAAGGCTTTGCTTTTGCTACTGGTTGTTGCATCGTCATTCCCGGCTTTTGGCCAGAACGATAAGTACATCGCCCTTGTAAGTACGCCTGATACCATGAAGGTCCGCACAGATACCGGCAAGTTGACTGACCTGCGCGATCTGATTCAAACCACATTTCATACCCGTTGGACCAGCCACAGGAGCGACTCGGTAGGACTGCGCCCGGTTGCATCGATAGTACCTGCTTTTGGCTATTCGCTGCAGTCGCGGCTGGCGGTGCTGATATCGGGCAATGTGGCCTTCCGCACTTCGCCGCAATCTAATGTATCTACTTTTGTGAGCAGCCTCGCTTATACACAAAATAAACAGATCACGCTGCCAATACAGTCGAGTATCTGGAGCAAAAGCAACAACTATAATTTTGTGGGAGAAATAAGGCTGTACCACTACCCGCAGTCTACTTTCGGATTGGGCAGCAACTCGGACATCGAGAACCAGGCGCCAATGAGTTATAATTATATCCGCTTTGCGGAAGTTGCCCTGCGGCACATTGCCGGCAACTTTTACATGGGCGGCGGATATATGATTGATTACCATGCCGACATTACCATCGGCCCAACGGAGAACAGCACCATACCCGATTACCTGATCTATAAAAGACGATCGACCAAGACACATTCTACCTCATCGGGCTTTACGCTGAACGGGCAGTTTGACGACCGCGATTCGCCCATCAATCCTGCATCGGGCTTTTATGCCACCTACGAGTTCAGGCAGAACCTGAAGACCATGGGCAGCACCTTCACCTGGAGTTCGCTGATACTGGATGTACGCAAGTATGTGCGCTTCCCCGAATCATCACATAATGTGCTGGCATTTTGGTCATACGATTGGCTTACACTGGCCGGCAGACCGCCTTACCTCGATTTGCCCTCCACCTTATGGGATGCATCCACCAATGCGGGCAGGGGATACATACAGGGGCGCTTCCGTGGTGCACAAATGGTGTACGGCGAAACTGAGTACCGATACCGTATTACGCGCGATGGTTTACTGGGCGGGGTAGTATTTTTCAATGCAGAGTCGTTCTCTGCTGAACCAGGGACGCGACTCCAAGCCATTCAGCCCGCTATAGGGCCAGGCTTACGTATTAAATTGAACAAAGTATCCCGAACCAATATCAGTATCGACTATGGCTTTGGCCGGCAAGATTCGCACGGGTTGTTTATTAATGTCGGGGAGATATTTTAGTCATTGGTCAAAATTATCCAACTCTGCCGCCAACGTTAAACTGCGGAGCCAGGTCTGAATAATGCAGCGTTGCCAGATCAGCCGCCAGCTTTGAAGCTAAACCTAACAGTTTGTGCAAATGCGCACGCAGTAAATGCTGCGATGCAAATAGTGAGTAGTGATTTTTTCATCGTAAGATTTAAGCGGTGCTATGATAATACTTTTTGCGAACCAGTGGCGTGATTGGTGATCAATTAACCGGTGATTAGTGACCGGTTAACTGACCCACAAAAAAAAGAGGCCCCGTTTCAATCGCTGATCGGGGGCCAAACCTAAACCTTATCACATAAAACACCAGTTTGGGAGACCCGATGCTTTATGGCGTAAAATTAGGTAACCGATTATTAGCGCGGGATTAGAAATTGATTAGAGTTTTATACTCAATTCTGCTTAGTTATATATATTGCTTCCAGGTCGCGCTCAGTTGTGCGGGGGCCAATCATTTGCAAGTCCGTCCGGGATATTTGGCGGATCGTAGCGTTGGTCTGCCTCCATACGTTGGGCTACCGATTTATCTATCGCTTCGTGAAAGCTGTCATATAGCCCTACCGGGCGTATGTAGTTGCCCAAAAGCCGGTAACCAAAGGATTGCGAATTGTATATTTTGCCACCAATTGAAGGACATAGGAATACCGGGAAACTATCGCTGGGTTTGGCCATGCCTTCATTAACGGCAAGATCTGCAAAGCGCGCTTTCGATATCATCCATTCCAGGGTGATGTCGCTCAGGCGTTCGTCATGATAGCCACCACCCACATTGCAATGCACACCCATAAACCACACCTGCTCTACATGCTGTTTTGTGCCTTTTATAACGGCATTTTTGCTTCGTTGCCATAGTGTGGGCTTAAAGGGCTTCCGGCGTTCATCTATCGCCATGGCATGATACGCGTATTCAACAGTACTACTCAATTGTACGTCGTGAAAACTGTATTTGCGCAGGTTATAAAGCTCCAGAAAACCGAGCGGCAAGCCAAGTGAACCTACTGTATCCCACACGCCGATAAATTTTACATGCGTGCGGTGACTATAATTTTTAACAAACTCCTTAGCACTTTCGCTATCCGGACGAGTGGCATCCGAGCGGTCGCGGTATATGCTGAATGCCTTGTTGACCATGTGCAGGTTATCTTTGGTTAATACACCGCAATTCCGGATCAATCCGGCCAGACTGCGGGCAGTGTATGCACCGCGGCTAAATCCCAAAAGATAAATCTCATCGCCCGGGTCGAAGTTCTCCGCCAGAAACCGGTAGCCCTTTTCAATATTGTCATCAAGCCCCTTTCCAATAGCACCGCTTACAATTCTCCTGATCAATTTCCCGTTGGCGCCCACACCATTCACATAGTGTTTTACCTGCTGAGTGCCATAAATATCGGTATCAGAAATTATTTTGTGTATTTTCTCCACATTGGATCGCACCACATACCCGTCCTGATCCTTTTTACCCGGCCTGTCCCAGGTACCATCGCAGCATACTACCAGTCGTTTCATTGTGTATTGGCTTAAGATTTAAGTAGATCCGTTGACTGCCAGATAAATTTAATTTTAAATATTGAATATTTTCCACCGTGTTTTCACGGTATTTTAGGGAAATCAGATTAAACGTCTAACCTCAAAACCGCAGCTTCCTGTCCTCCATCATCTTTTCCAGGTCCAGATCTTCCAGCAGTACTTGTTGCAAAAAAGCGTCTAATGCCTGGCGTTTGGATATGCGGATAACGTGTTGGTTCTGCTCGTCGGTAAGTGCGCCTCCGGTGAGGGCAGCGGTGTAGGCTTTAATGTCGCGCTTGGTGGTGTTGCGGTCGACGCCCCTGGCGTTGAACAGTTTGTACTTGAGCTCGCTTACCAGTTCGCGGCAGGCGTCGGCCATCATGTCGTATTTTTCGTCGCTGGTAAATTGCAGCAGGCCCAGCCGGTCGAAAAAATCATACACCGTAACGGCTATGCTGCTAAAACTCTGACCGCATTTTTTGCGCTCCAATACCATAAAAGCGTTTGATTTTGCTGTCGCGAACTGTTCTTCGCGCGAGGGAATGCGCCTGCCATGCTCATCACGAAAGACTTCCTTTACCGCCCGGGCACGATCCTCGGATAACAAGTATTGTTCAATGAAGCGCTCAAAAGCTACTACGCTCAACCCGAAAAACTCGCCATATTTACCGCGGACGCCATGTGCAATGGCAACAGGTATTTCGCTTACGCGGATGGCAGGGTAGCGGGCAATGATATTGTCGGTGAGCTCGTTCACCATGTAGTCGCGTTC
>Ga0207645_10000188_pt1 | contig 49705 bp, 46 predicted proteins | sample KBSM53metaG_FD_184331 | JGI IMG/M metagenome (GOLD analysis project Ga0207645, IMG submission 184331) | Miscanthus rhizosphere microbial communities from Kellogg Biological Station, Michigan, USA - KBS M5-3 metaG (SPAdes) (version 2) | ecosystem: Host-associated > Plants > Roots > Rhizosphere >...
TGGGGGCGACGCCGTCATCACCGGAAGCTTTACCGAGGAGGAGGCGCGTGGGCTTGCCAGCGTGCTTGAGAACCCTTTGCAAACCCCGGTTAGCATCGAGGAAGAACGCAGCGTCTCGCCTACACTTGGGATGGATTCGATTCGCGCCAGCATTCTCGCTGGCTTGGTTGGACTCGCTATCACGCTTGTCTGCGTAGCGCTTTACTACAAAATTCCCGGCCTGATCGCGAATCTCGCACTAATTATCAATCTCATCCTGCTTATGGGCGCGCTGACGATGTTTCACTTCGTCCTCACTCTACCGGGAATTGCGGGCATTATTCTGACGATCGGTCTCTCCGTAGACGCGAACGTGCTGATCTACGAACGATTGCGCGAAGAAATGGCTCTCGGAAAATCGCTCAAGGTGGCGGTGAAAACAGCCTACCAGAAGGCTTTTAGCTCCATCTTTGACGCCAATGTGACGACTTTGATAACCGCGGCGATCCTGTTTTGGAAAGCGAGCGGCCCGGTGAAAGGCTTCGCCATTGCGCTTACGCTCGGCATTTTGGCCTCATTATTCACCGCCCTGATCGTCGGCCGGAATTTTCTCGGTTGGTTTGTCGATACGGGACGTTTGAAGCGCATCTCGATGCTGCAATTGTTTTCGGCGCAGCACATTAATTTCCTCGGCAAAGGTTTTATTGCCTGCATGTGCTCGCTCGCGCTCGTCCTAGCCGGCGCGACGGCCTTTTACATTCGAGGCGAGAGAAATTTCGGCGTCGATTTCCGCGGCGGTGATTTGGTGACGATGAGTGCTCCAAACAAGATTGATATCGGACAGGTTCGTGACGCGCTGAAGACGATCGGGTTTGGTGACGCATCAATTCAGGAGTCGTCGCAGGTCGGCAAGAGTTACATCACCGTACGCACGCCGCTGAACACGAGTGACAAAGTGGAAAAAGAGATCATGCAGTCGATGCCGAATACTGGCTTTAAAGTGGAAGGGTCGGAGAGAGTCGGTGCCCTCGTAGGTGGTGAACTGGCCAAAAACTCGCTGATAGCGCTCGGCCTCGGCATTTTGGGCATTTTAATCTTCGTAACCTTCCGCTTTGAGCTTTCCTTTGCGGTCGGGGCGATTGTCGCGCTCTTGCACGACGTGCTGATGACGGTCGGCATGTTTTCGCTCTTCGGCCGCGAGCTGACTCTAACAATGGTGGGTGCCGTGCTGACGATTGCCGGCTATTCCATCAACGACACCATCGTCGTTTACGACCGAATCCGGGAGGGCCTGGCCAGCGGACGTCGCGGTACGGTCGAAGAAATCATGAACGAAAGCATCAATCAGACATTGAGCCGCACAATTCTTACCAGCACGGTAACGCTTATTCCGATTCTGTGTCTCTTTTTCTTTGGTGGCCCGGTGCTGCGCGACTTTTCCCTTGCCATTATCATCGGTGTCGTAGTCGGAACTTATTCCTCGATCTTTATCGCTTCACCCATCGTTCTCTGGTGGACTCGCGCCCGCGGTGGCGCGAGCGTTCTGCGGCGGGAAATCACTCAACAAGCGAGCACGGCAAATCCACTTGCCCAACGGTAGGCATTTTTCTTTTCTGTAGTGACTGGCCGGAGGCGGAACGGCCGTATCGCGCATTGGGTTATCCGATTCTACCCGCCCTCTACATCGTACGCGCCGCGGCAATAATGCTGGTCCTGCTCGCCTACCGAGCACAAATACCATGGCCAGGCTTGGTGATCTTACTGACCGGTGTGCCGATTTATTTTTTCTGGAAATTTTTTGGGAAAGAATCACCGGCACCTTGACTTGTCCCGGCGATGCCGATTAGCACAGTCAGAGGAAACCTTCGCCCATGAATTTACTTCGACGAAAGAGCGTCACCCAACTTCAAACTGAGGCACTGACGGACTTCCGGCTTAAACGGGCGCTCGGCCCGACCAACCTGATGGCGCTCGGCATAGGCGCGATCATTGGCACCGGCATCTTCGTGCTCACCGGCACTGTGGCGGCGCAGAACGCAGGACCTGCGGTGATTTTGTCGTTCGTACTGGCAGGCGTCGCCTCGATTTTCGCGGCGCTGTGCTACAGCGAGTTTGCCTCGCTGGTGCCGATGGCCGGGAGCGCGTACACTTACGGCTATGCTACGCTCGGCGAGTTGTTCGCGTGGATTATCGGTTGGGACTTGATTTTGGAATACGCTCTGGGCGCGGTCACGGTTTCTATCGGTTGGTCGGGCTATGTCGTCTCTTTTTTGCATGACATCGGCATTCACATCCCCGGGCAGTTGTCGGCAGCGCGCGGAACGCTGGTTCCGCTGGCAGATGGAACGCGCGTGACGGCGATCTTTAATCTTCCGGCTGTCATCATCATCGGCATTGTTACTCTTCTGCTTGTAATCGGCATCAAAGAATCTGCGAACACAAACAACGTGATCGTAATCATCAAGGTGGCGGTCGTGCTGCTGTTCATCTTTGGCGCAGCTTACGCAGTGAACCCCGGCAACTGGCATCCATTTATCCCGCCGAGCACAGGCGTGCGCGGCCAGTTCGGCTGGAGCGGCGTCATGCAAGGCGCGGGGATTGTCTTTTTTGCCTACATCGGTTTCGACGCTGTTAGCACGGCAGCGCAGGAAGCGAAAAATCCGCAGCGTGACATGCCGATTGGCATTATTGGCTCGCTCTTGATTTGCACAGTGCTTTACATTGTCGTCTCTGCTGTTGCCACTGGCGTGATGTCGTACCGCGACCTAAACGTGCCCGATCCGATCGCGGTCGCTGCGGATCACGCGGGGCTAAGTTGGATGGCTTCGCTGATCAAGCTCGGCGCAATCGCAGGCCTCAGCTCGGTCATTCTGGTGATGCTGCTGGGCCAGTCGCGAATTTTTTGGACAATGGCCGACGACGGTTTGCTTCCAGAGTTTGTCAGCAGGGTGCATCCAAAGTTTCGTACGCCATGGATCACGACAATCGTGACAGGTGTCATAGTGGCATTTTTCGCAGCAATCTTGCCGATCCGTGATGCCGCCAGCCTCGTCTCAATTGGCACGCTGCTGGCGTTCGTAATCGTCTCGATTGGCGTACTGGTGTTGCGGCTGCGCGAGCCGGAGTTGCGGCGCAGATTTACCACACCGGCAGTATGGTTCGTTGCGCCTATGGGCGCGCTGTCGGCTCTTTACCTAATGGTTTCCTTGCCGTGGCGAACATGGGAACGGCTCATAATCTGGTTCGTCATCGGCCTGCTCGTTTATTTTTTCTATGGCGTCAGCCGCAGCAAACTCGCTCAGTCGCGCGCGTTTAGAGAAACACATTAGCGTAGCGACAGCGCAAAGGAAGCGTTGGGCAAAGAACTCGCAATCGAAGCCAACTTGAACTGCGCGATTCGCATTGCCGCAAACGAACGAGCATGACCACTCCCGGCGTTCTAGATCGAAGACGCGGACTGTGAAACGGGGAATACCAGCGGGTTTCAGAGCAGCGGCTGCAAATCAGCACCGCCGGGCGGCGGCGTTTTCGGGAGATTTGACGCGGTCGCCGGGCCCGAGTAGGCTCCGCCTCACCGGTCAAGCAACCCGTCTTTCAAACCCAGGAGTGATTATCGATGCCAGAAGTGATCGTTCGCAAAGGTGAACCCGTCGATCGCGCGTTAAAGCGGCTGAAGAACAAGCTGGATGCCGAGGGTATTCTCGAGGAGGTTCGCCGTTTGCGCGCCTTCGAGACGCCTTCACAAAAGCATCGCCGCAAAGCGAAAGCCAACGCCAAGCGCGGTCGAACGAAGTTCCGTTTCAACCCGTCCTGATAATTTCAGATTGCTAACACCGAATTCTTCGTGTGCTCGCGACCTGATGTCAGAGTTGCGGATTGCGAAATCGGCTACGTCTTAACTCTCTTTTCTTGCATCTCTGGCAGCGTAAAAGTTGCAAATTGCATGAACCAGTCCCTCGATATCGTGCCGCCGCGCTTCGATATCTATTGTTAAGCCGTGATCACGCGCGGTCTTTGACGTGATGGGACCTATGCTGGCGACGCGCATTCCTTTCGGCCATGGTAGCCCCAGAGCGAGGAAATTTTCCACCGTCGAGGAGCTGGTAAACGTAATCAGCTCGGCTCCTTCCTCGGCTAATCGTCGGCGCGCGCCGGTAGTGTCACGCGTTTCCGGCACCGTCCGGTAAGCGAACGCTTCGTCCACAATCGCTCCCAAGCCCGAGAGTTCTTTGGGAAGCACATCCCGTGTCTTTTCTGCGCGCACCAGGAGGATCCGCAAATTTTCGACGCTGCCTACCTTTTGAAACTCCTTTACTACCGCTTCCGCCACGAAATCTTCCGGCTGAAGATCGACGTGAAGATGAAAGTCTTTCACCCGCTGCGCTGTAGCAGGGCCGATCGCTGCGATCCGCGCACCGCCGATCTCACGAGCGTCGTCGTAGAGTTTGAAAAAGATCTCGAAAAAGGCGTCCACGCCATTCGCGCTCGTAAAGACGATCCAGTCGTAAAGATGCGCGTCCTGCACAAGCTCTGCGAACGCACGTAAATCGCTGGGTGGCTCGATCCGAATCGTGGGTAATTCGATGACCTGAGCGCCGAGAGTACGCAGTTTGTTACTTAACGCACTCGCCTGTTTTCTTGTTCGTGTAATCACGATCCGTTTCCCTGAAAGCTGCCGGTTTTCATACCAGTTGAGGCTTTCACGCAGCGCGACAACTTCCCCGAATACTGCAACTGCGGGCGCTGCAAAACCGCTGGTAACAGCTCGCTGGGCAATATCCCCTACGGTTCCGATGAGCGTTTCCTGGCGCCCGGTTGTTGCCCACCGCACAAGCGCCACCGGCAAATCCTCGCGCACACCGTGCGTGAGCATTTCGCGTGTGATCGCTCCGAGACGCTCCAGACCCATTAACATCACTTGGGTGCCGCCAAGTTTTGCCAGCGCCGCGTAGTCGATCGCGCTTTCGGTCTTGGCCGGGTCCTCGTGCCCTGTAAAAAACGTGACGTGTGAATTTTCGGCGCGATGCGTTACGGGAATTCCCGCGTAGGCCGGCCCGGCGATGGCCGAGGTGATTCCCGGCACAATCTCAAATTTGATTCCCGCATCAACGATCGCCTTTGCTTCCTCTGCGCCTCGACCAAAAACAAATGGGTCACCGCCCTTCAGGCGGACAACTTCTTTTCCTTCCCGCGCTCTCTCGAGTAGTAACGCGTTAATTTCCTGCTGGCTCGGCGAGGGTTCGCCCGGCTCTTTGCCGGCATAAATAATCTCCGCATCGTCGCGCGCCCAACTGAGCATCTCCGGGTTTGCCAGGTGATCGTAAACGATCACATCTGCGCTCTCGATGCATTCCTTTGCTCGCAACGTAGCCAAGCCAAGGTCGCCCGGCCCCGCGCCGACCAAATAAACTCTCCCACTCTTGGTCTTGCTTTTACTCTCCATTGATCCGCTTCAATAACCGCGCAGCGAGAACCTCGCCATCTTCGAACTCGCCTTCAACCTCGGCTTCACGCGGCGCGCCCAAGCCCTGGCCAAATAGCTGCCCGCGTAATTTCATCGTTTGGTTTTTTACGGTCGCCAGCACTCCTACCGGCGAATTGCAGTCACCGTGCAACAAACGCAGGAATTCTCGCTCCGCCCGCAAGCAGAGCAATGTCTCGCAATCATTCACAAGACCCACAATTGCTCGCACTCTGTCATCGCCTGCCCGAATTTGCATCGCAATGATCCCCTGTCCGCCTGCCGACAGAAAAATTTCGCGGGGAAGCAGTTCGAGAAAGAATTTCCGGTTTTCAAAGTTGATTTCGCTTTGTGTTGGCGATAGCCCAAGGCGCTCGAGGCCAGCGCCGGCCAGCACGATTGCATCCCAATCGTTCTCCGCGAGTTTGCGCAGCCGCGTCGGCACGTTGCCGCGAAGCTCGACAATCTTTAGATTTGGCCGTTTCCATAAGAGCTGGTGTTTCCTCCGCACGCTGCCGGTGGCGATCGTCGCGCCGTCCCGAAGCGCAGCCAAACCGCCTGGGTGCCTGGAAACCAAAACATCATCCGTCAGTGCGCGTGGGAGGGCCGCTGCGATCTCTACGTCTCCGCTCATTTCACTGGGCAGGTCTTTTGCGCTGTGGACGGCAACATCTACATCGCTACCAAGAAGCGCTCGCTCAATTTCTGCCGTGAACAATCCTTTTCTCCCGTGGCGCGAATCCACCGCCGCGGATTTGCCTTGTGGCGGATTTGCAGTCTGCGGGCCTTGATGGTCGGCAATCTGAGAAACCGCGCCACCTTTGTCCCCCTTCGTCACTATGATTTTGGTTTCCACCTTCGAGTCAGGACGCGCCGCTTGAATGGCTTTTTCAACCAACCGGGCTTGCGCGCGTGCGAGCTCGCTCCCACGCGTGCCAAGGACGATTTTCTCAGCCATCGCGCAATGTAGCTCCTTTAAGGGGAAGCTGGCAGCTTCCTTACAGCTCGGAGGCGCGCAGGGGACTATCTGCGACCGAAGTATGTTCGGCAGCTGGCGCGACGCGATTCAATCCACGTGCACTCGCAGCGACAAAGTCCTCGACATGTTCGGCGATGATTGCTTCCGCCGCCGCGATTTGCTGGCGTCTGAGGGCGAGCGATTGATCTGCCACCGATTGCAAAGCGTCGATGTCGTAAAGATAGACACCCTCCATTTCATTTACGTAAGGATCGACGTCACGCGGGACAGCAATGTCGATAATGAAAAGTGGACGATCGATACGACCGCGCAACATCGGCGCTAGATTTTCGGATGTCAGCAACGGTGCTTCGGAAGATGTGGACGTGATCAAGATGTCGATCTCCCGACATTGCGCCCGCCACTTATCGAACGGAAGGGCGCGCCCGCCAACAAGCCGTGCGAGTTCATGCGCGCGATCGCTCGAACGATTACTCACGCGAAGATCTTTGACGCCACGCGAGGCGAGCGCCCGCGCGGTGCGCTCGCTCGTCTCGCCCGCTCCAAGCACAAGGACTTTGCAATTGCCGAGGTGCCCGAAAATCCTTTGCGCAAGATCGATGGCAACCGATCCAACTGAGACCAAGCCGCGCGTGATGTCGGTGTGAGTGCGCACCTGTTTCGCCACGCGAAAAGCGCGCTGGAACAGACGATGCAAATATCGGCCAGCCGTGCGCGACGAGCGCGCTGCTTCGTAGGCCTTTTTCGCCTGGCCAAGAATCTCACTCTCGCCCACCACCATCGAATCGAGACCCGAGGCGACGCGAAAGAGATGCTGCACGCACTTTTCGCCTTCGTAACGGTAGAATGCCGGCGCATATTCGCGGGGATCCTTCTCGATCTCCCGCGCCAGGCAGCGCGCGATTTCATCGGTCGAGATCCGCCTGTCCGAAGCCCCATAAACTTCCACCCGGTTGCAGGTGGTGAGCAATAAAGCTTCCGCGCACCCAGCATTGCGCAAAATGCATTGGGTCTCGGCATGACCGGCGAAACGCTCTCGCGTTTCTACGTTTGCGGTGTGATGGCTCAAGCCGACGCAGAAAAGAGTCATGGCAACGACTGACTTTGGGCCGAGAAACTGATTCCCCAGAGAAGCGTCAGGGCGGCGGTAAAACCGAGAATGCAAAGCGTGGCCACGCGTTTGGGCGCCAGCCGGCGAAGGTGGCGGCCTTGCAAGATAGCGGCATAGAGTAGCCAGACTCCGACAGCGGCCACCAGTTGGACCCGGGGCAAGGGTCCCCCCGTAAAAAACCCGCTCACGAGTCCAAGGGTGTAAAGCACGAATCCCCACCAAAGGAGCCGTGTGATCGCCGCGAACAGATCAGTTAGCGGCGGTAAATGGTAAAAAATGGAACGCAGTTGATGCGTCTTAAGCTGGCGCTCCTGCACGAGATACATCACGCCTGCAATACAAGCGAGCCCGAACGCGCCGTAGGCGACGAGCGATATCGACGCATGAAATTCCAGCCACGAGTTCGGTGGCGTCTTGACCGGGTGCCGCACATCAATCGGTGCGATCAAGGCAAACGCTTGCAGTAGAAAAACGAGCGGCGCGGTGAACGCACCCATGAGCGAAAGCCGATAAGCCGGCCCGACCAGCATGTAGATGAGCGCAATCGACCAGGCGAGGAAGATGAACACCTCAAACAAGTTCGTCAGCGGGCAGCGGCCGAGGGCATGGCCGCGGACGGACAAAAATGCCGTTTGAAAAATGAACCCAAGCCCGATCGCAAGAAAACTAAACCGGCTCGGCTGAAAAGTCTTCGCGCGCAAAGAACGGGCTGTCCGCACGATTGCAGCGAGAAAACAAAGCGTCGAGACGATGAGCAGATATCGATCCACTGGAGGCGCCAAGCTAAAATCGTCGCCCGCTGTTGGCAATCGAGTGTTTGCGGCGACGCGGCAGCAAATCGCTGGAACTGTCCGCCAAGATAACCGGCGTTGACGTTTTAGAGCAGGTCGCTAGCGTCGCACCGATGAATTCAGCAATAATGGATAGATTGCGCGCAGGGGTCCGCGACGTTCCTGATTTTCCGAAAACGGGGATCGTTTTCAAAGACATTACGCCGCTCTTGAGCGATCACGTACTATTTCGCGCATCGATCGATCTGTTCCTGGAGCGCTGCCGCGGGAAAGAGATCGACAAAATCGTCGGGATCGACGCACGCGGATTTCTTTTCGGATCAGCGGTCGCCTATGAACTTGGCGTCGGCTTTGTTCCGATCCGCAAGCGCGGAAAATTGCCTTACAAAACCGAGATCGCTAAGTACTCACTCGAGTACGGCCAAGCGGAAATGGAGATGCATATCGATGCCATGATAGAGGGGGAACGAGTAATATTGGTGGACGATTTGCTCGCTACCGGTGGAACTTCTGCTGCGGCAGCCAGGCTTATTCGTAAAGTCGGTGGACGCCTTCTCGAGGCACAGTTCTTAATTGAGCTGGAATTTCTGAATGGCCGCAAACAACTCGATCCGACGCCGGTAATATCCTTTCTAAGATATTAACCTGTAACGGCGCTTGGCCTGCCGCGTTGTAAGGTTGCGGAGAGGGATCTGGCGTATAAGCGCAAAAGATTTTGCTTCGCTGGGGCCAGCTTATATGCTTCCGCGAAAGTGCCGATTCGTTTCCCAAAAAGAAGCCGACGCAATGTCATTCGCCAGGTGTCCGGCGATGGCGCCACTGCCAAACGCTCCACGCGTGTCCGGTTGCGCCCGCGAGCCGACTGGCACAAACGCAATTTTCTCACCAGCGTTCTTATTCCTTCGCTTTTCATCAAACGCTCCGGCGGTTACGCGCCGCCGCAATTTCCGAAAATCCGCGAAGGCGAAATTTGCATCACGTGGATCGGACATGCCTCGTTTCTCGTCCAGACCCACGAACTCAACATATTGATCGATCCGATCTGGTCGAAGTGGCTCAAGGTGATCAAAAGACTGAAGCGACCAGGCTTCGAAATTCATCATTTGCCGTCGATTGATCTGGTCCTCGTCACCCACGCTCACTTCGACCATCTCGACCGGCGCACGTTGCGGCGCGTTGCGGCGGATCAACCGATCGTCGTGCCCATCGGCGTGGGGAATTTGGTGCACAAGCTCGGTTTTCACATCGTGCACGAGCTCGATTACTGGCAGACGGTGGAATCGGGGCCACTGAAAATTTCACTTACGCCCTGCCATCACTGGGGCGCGCGGTTTCTTGCCGATTCGCATCGCGATTTTGGCGGATTTGTCATCGCGGTGAACGGCCGCACGATTTTTCATTGCGGCGATAGCGCTTATTTTCCCGGGTTCAAGGAAATCGGCGACCGCTATAACATCGAGGTGGCGCTGCTTCCGATTGGCGCTTATGAAGCGCCGACTGGCCGCGAAGTCCATATGAATCCGGAAGAGGCGGTGAAAGCTTTCCTGGAACTTCGCGCGCAAACATTGATCCCGATGCATTACGGAACATTTCGTCTCGGCTTCGAACCGCTTCACGAGCCTCCGCAGCGATTGCTTGCATCCGCTCGCGCTCATGGAATCGAGGAAAAAGTCCTGGTGATGACCGAGGGCAAACCAGTTGTACTTTGAAGAAGAAAACGCCGAACGCCCAACGTCGAACGCCGAATATTGAATTCAGAAACTGGCGTGTTGCTGAACTTCCTAACGGAGAGTATGACTCCAAGCGCAAGCCCGCGTACGACCTCGAAGATCGGCTGCTGGAGTTCGCCGCAAATATCGTCGAACTCACCGGGTCATTGCCAAATACTCGAGCTGGAAATCACATCGCCGGACAACTCTTGCGGTGCGGCACATCGTCTCTTTCCAATCACGGAGAAGTCGAAGCGGCAGAATCCCGAAGAGATTTTCTTCACAAACTGCGAATCTGTCTCAAAGAATTGCGCGAGGCAAAACGATGGTTGCGACTCGTAGGTCGAGTGAAAAACCTTGGATCACCTGCGAACTTCGTAACCTGCTTGAATGAAGTCGAAGAGCTGATTCGGATTTTCGTGGCCAGTATCAGGACGGCTGAAAAGAATGCCAGATCATGCGCAGCTCTCCTGAGTTCGACGTTGGGCGTTGGGCGTTGAACGTTCGGCGTTTTCTTTCTTAGATGTCCGCTCCGAGCTCCCCGCGTTCGGAAATTCTCGGCGCAATCGGTGCGGGCCTGATTGTCGTTTTCTTTTGCCTCATCCTGCTCTGGCATGATCCGCTCGTTTTTTGGAATGACGATTATGAATTGTCGGTCCTGCCGGTGTTCGCCGATGTGGCCCGCTCCTGGTCTGAAGGCCACTGGCCCATCTTAAGTCCGTATTCCTGGGTCTGCGGCAATCTCGCCGGCGAATTTCAATACGGCACGTTCTCGGTGTTTGTGAACGCAGCTGTCATTCTCATTTGGAAATTTCCGCTGACCTTTCCCCAGCAAGCAGCCGCTCTTTCCATCACGCACCTATTTGTTCTGGCAATCGGCGCATTTTTACTCGCCCGTGATCGCCGGTTTTCAGTGCCGTTGTCGATCTTTGTTGCGCTAGTCGCTTCGTTGAACGGCTGGATTATTTGCTGGGGCGCCACCGATTGGTTCGGCGCGCTTGGCGCCTTTACCTGGTTGCCCTGGGCATGGTGGGGAGCAGAGCGCGCATTAGGTCGACAAAGGACAAAATGGCGGTTTGTCTGGCCGGCACCGTTCGTGTACCTGCTTGTCACCGGCGGATTTCCCTACACGGTTTTGATGTTGCTGCTCTTGATCGCGTGGCTCTCGATCAAGTCTCTAGTCGAAACTCGCAAGATCTTTTCAATCTTGCCGATGCTCCTCGGCGTCGCGCTCGGCTTCGGGCTTTCCGCGCCCGCATGGCTGGCGCTTCTCGAGTTGGTTCAGGGTTCAGCACGCGAATCGCAGCCAGCAGCAGCACATTGGCAATGGATCGTGCCTTGGCGGGCTCTGCCCGGATTTATCGTTCCGGGCTGGACGGTCAACTGGATCGGTTTCTCCTCGCGTCTAATGCCGCACACAGCCATCGAACTGGCTTGTGGCTTGGTTGCTCCTGCGGCGCTAGTCGCTGGATTCCTGTGGCGTCCGTGTTTGCTCATTCGGCGCCTCAGATGGGAGCTGATCTTGCTCTTGCTCGTACTCTTGCTCTGCATGCTTCCAACGGCTGGTCTTTTCCGATGGAGCTTTCGCTGGTTGCCGTTCTTCCATTTAATCCTTGCGATTTGCGCGGCCGACGTGCTGAGCGTGAGACCAAGTTCACCGACTGCTTCTATGTCGGTCCTTTTGCTGATCGCTGTAACCATCGCCATGTCGATGCTCGGCACGAGCGGCAATTATGGCGTTGCGCTCATGCTAATCTATTTTGAGATCGCCGTTGTCTGGGTAGTCGGTGAATGGTTTTTCTCGGGCATTGAATTTCACAAATGGGCACCTGCTTTCGCGACTTTTGGACTATTGCTTGCGACCTATCTCTGCATTCCAACAAACTGCGGCGTTCCGAAATACAATTTTTCTCAAGACCTGCTTAAACCATTGCCGCTGGATCCACAGCGCCTTTATCTCGGCATTTACCCGTGGATGGAGCTTTCATATTGGGTGGCAAACAAACCACAGCCGGTCGGTCAAGTTCTGCGCCCCGGAAGCACACCGATGTGGGCCGGATTGCGTTTCGTCAACGGTTACAGTCCGATCCGCGCGGCTGGCGTAGCGCGCGAATTCGCAACCACGACTCACGGTGAGATTAACCCGACAACGGGAGATTCCCTGCTCAATTACCAGGCTGGCCCAGACGGCGAACTGAGGTTGTTGGGTGTGGATGGGATCGTCGTTGCTCGAGAGTTGGATCTCTCTCCTCAGCCCGAGTCTGAGTGGGAGCTCGTGGTTTCAGCAGACGAAGGAAACGTTTTCCATCGTCGAAGTGCGCCATTAGCCCGGGTGCGTTCGGTCACTTCAATCGATTCGCGGCCTGACGAGCAATTCGCCCCAGCGACAATTTCACGAATCAATGACTCGCGAAATCGGGTGGAGGCAGATATTGATGTGCCGGCCGGCGCTCAGCCCGCCCTGCTGAGTTTTTCGCGCCCCTATTTCCCCGGATATCAAGCGCGACTGGGAAATCAGAAGCTCGCAGTCAGTTCTTATCGCGGATTATTTCCAATCGTAGAAGTTCCACCCGGGTTTCATGGAAGGGTTAACCTGATTTACCGGCCAGCCTGGTTGATTTGGGGAGGCAGCGTAGCCATCGCTTGCGCTCTGGTGGTAATGCTTGGCTTTTGCGCTGCGATTTACGAGCGCAGACAGCGTCGCTAAAGAAGAATCTAGCTTTCCTGTTTAGAAGCTTTTGAGCTTCTGTCGTCCGCCGCGGTCGCCTGATCGCTACCGGCACCGATCGATTCCAGGATGATCCCGAGGCAACGGTAGATCAAATCGAGATCGGTCATGCTGGAATATCTGGTTTTGCCTTCACGTGGCATGAAATAGGCGCGATAGATATGGTCCACATCGCTGTCACGGCAGTAGGTGTTCAACAGCCAAAGATTTTCGTCACGAAAAGATTCCTCGATCCGGGCTTCGTCTACCCGTGAGAGCATCTGAATGTTTGTCGCCTGAAACTTCGTTGGCAGGGCGCGCACCAGTCCCTTCATCAATTTGTTGTCATGAACACCGGAAAAGAGATGTGGATTTTTCGAGAGCACATGGAGAACAGAAAAATCGAGACTGGGATTTCGAGGCTCCTTTGCGATTTCGTACGTATCCGAAGGCAGTCCAGCTAACTGGAAAAAATCCTGAGCCGGATTCCCACCGATCAGCAGGTCTGGAATAAGAAATCGGACATGGACGCTGGCGGCAGGCAACACGCTTTTCCAAGTCTCGATACTCAGTTTGAACGGCGGTCTGCGTACCTGGATGCAATGAGAAACAAAGTCACTCAGCGAGATCCCTTTTTTCAGGCCCCATTGCTTCCACGCCGATGGAATCCATTCAAGCTGCGGCCGCAGATAGAATATCAAAGAGACTTCCAACCGACTGTCGAGACCGGCGAACAACGGAGCCATTTCCGGCCTCGACAGGTTCTCTGCGCTCAGGATCGCGATCCGATCTCCATTAACCACCCTCAGAGATGCAATCTCGTCACTAAGCCTTTGCGCCAGAGGTTCGCCTTTCTCCTTGGCCTGTTCAAGGAACCAGAGTGGCACACCCAGATCGGCAGAGGTCTGGGCAACCCTCAATTCTTTGCCGAAAAGGAAAACACCATCTTTTTGCAACCTGCCAAAATTATGAATAAGCGCCGCCTGAATGCTGGTGCTCCCGCACTTTGGGAATCCTGCATGAATTATGATCCGTTGGGTCACGCTGCCGGGCCTCCTTATTCCGTACCTTGATCCATTAGTTCAATCAGGATTGTCAGGCACAGCTCGGACGCAACCTAAAGAATTGTAGGGCATGCGCTTCGCTTGCCCGATCATAGACTTGGGAAGCCCTAATCCGAGTAGTCTGGTTTTATGTCAAAAAGGCAGGATGGGTGCCGAAATAGATAGGACTCGACACAAACGCCCTATAGTTTTTTCGGGTCTTCGAGGAGCTCGATCACGCGTTTGAGCAGCCGACCTGCGCCGCCGCCGTCGATGCTGCGATGATCGAAACTCAATGTAATTTGCGCTTCGGTCTTGGGAACAAACTCCTTCTTTGCTTCATCCCACGAGGGAACTTTCTTTCCCACGCCGAGACCGAGCAACAATGTCTGATCGGGTAGCGGGATCGGCGTGCCCCATTCCATTCCAAACGTTCCGAAGTTCGAAACGGTGGCGATGCCGCCGGCCTGCATATCTGGCGAAATCCGCCGCTGCCGCGCGAGATCGACAAGTTCCTTGTATTTGGTCGCCAGATCGGCAAGAGACGTTTTGTCGGCGGCGCGAATGACCGGCACCATGATTCCGTCCTCAGCTTCAACCGCGATACCCACGTCGACCGAACTGGATTCCACGACGCGGTTGCCGATTAATTTCGCCGCTGCATTTGGATTTTCCGCCAGGGCGAGAGCAAGCGCGCGGAGCGCGTAAAGGCCGGGGCCCGGTTTTGGATCGCGCGTTTTCCGATTTTGCAGCACCGGATCGAGATTCACGGAGGAGCCAATAGTTGAAAGCGGGCGCGTCCAACTGCGCCGCATCGCGTCAGCTACGCCGGCGCGAATAGCGGACGCTTCATGCGCCGTTTGGTTCTCGATCTTATGCAGGAAATTTTCGAGATCTCTAACGGTGACCCGATTGCCTGCGCCGGTCCCCATGATCCCCGCGAGATCAGCCGTTGTTAATTGCAACTCCGCCATTCGGGCGCGCACTCGAGGGGACATGAAACTTTCGCCTTTCGTCGAGGCCGGAACCGGCAATTCGCCTGCACGCTCGCCATCCCGACCGCGCGCGGCGATTTTTCTCTCGTGCGCGGGCATGACTTCCTGATCTGCGCGCGCGGGAATTTCCTCTGCCACTTCGCGTTGAGGCGGAGGCGGCGCTTGTTTCGCAAATCTCGCGGCATCTGCTTCGCTTGCTTCCACGTAGCCGAGGATCGCGCCCACCGGATACGTTTCCTTTAGCTGCACGGTAATCTTATCGATCTTGCCTTTGCACGGCGTAGTCACGCCCATAACGGCTTTGTTCGTCTCGACGTCGATAATTTCCTGATCGGTGACGACCTCGTCGCCGGTCTTCACTTTGATATCGACAACGGTAGCTTCGGCGATCGATTCGCCTAGCTGCGGCATTATAATTGGAACTTGCGGCATAAATTTTACTCTCGGAGCAGGGCGCGCGTCTTTCGCGCAATCTCCTTTGCGTTCGGACGATGCGCCGACCAGAGATTGGGATGATACGGAATGGGTGTGTCTTTCGCGTTCAGGCGCTGCGGCGCAGCGTCGAGCAAGTGAAAGCCTTCCGCCGCGACACGCGCGACGATCTCAGCTGTTGCGCCGCCCCAGGGAAATGATTCTCCCACGCAAAGCAAGCGCCCGGTGCGCGCAACCGAAGCAAGAACGCTGTCGGTATCGAGTGGTTTAACGGAACGTAGATCGACAACCTCAATCTCGAAACCTTCGCGAGCTAATTGTTCCGCGACCGCCAGTGCCTCGTGCAACATCGCACTGTAAGTCACAATGGTGAGGTCCCGCCCTTCACGCGCGATGCGAGCTTTGCCTGTGGGTAAGCCTTCGGTCGGCAGTTTATCTGCCTTGAGATGATAATAGAGATATTTGTGTTCGCAGTAGACGACCGGATCGTCGATCGCCACGGCTTCAATGAGCATCGTGTAAGCGTCCTCAACAGTCGCCGGCGTCATTACGATGAGTCCGGGGTAATGTGCGTAAATCGACTCCATCGATTGGCTGTGAAATGGCCCGCTGCCCTTTGTTCCGCCAGAGGGCAAACGCACCGTGATCGGGACCGGAACATTCGTCCGCCAATAATGCGTACCGGCGTTGTTCAAAATTTGGTTGAGCGCGATGCTCGAGAAATCGGCAAATTGCATTTCGACAATTGGCCGCATTCCCTGCATGGCGGCGCCGATCGCAGTCCCGACGATTGCGTCTTCACTGATCGGCGTGTTTAGCACACGTCCGGGAAATTCTTTCGCGAGACCTTTGGTTGCCTTAAAGGCGCCGCCGAACGTTCCGCCAACGTCCTGGCCGTAAATGAAAACGCGCTCATCATCGCGCAACAATTTTGCCTGCGCCTCGCAAATTGCTTCCAAATACGTAATGCTCATTCGACGAAATCGATCAGAGCGCGCGTCGATAACGCACACCAATCTTCCTTGTCGCCTTCGGGCGTGGGCTCTTTTTGCGCGGCGGCAATTGCCTCGTCTATCTGCGCGACTGCCTCTTTCCGCCATGCGGCCAGCGTCTCGGGGTCAACCAATTTAAGATCGATAATCATTTGCTCGGCGACCTTCAGGCAATCACGCGCAAACGGTTGGCGTTTCATCTCCTGGGTCACGTAACTGGCGTCATCGTGCTCGCCATGACCAGACAGACGCAGCACGGACGCGACGACCAATTGCGGCGGACGACCTGCGCGCGCACGTTTCACCGCGCCGGCGATCACATCCAGGCAGGCGCCGAGATCCGTTCCGTCGAGACTGTAGCCCTCAAAACCGTAACCGATCGCGCGATCAACCAAGTCGTGACAGGCGAATTCGCGGTCGTTAGGGGTTGAATAAGCATAATGATTATTTGTCGCGACGACCACGAGCGGCACTTGTTCCACTGCGGCAATGTTCATTCCTTCGTGGAACGAGCCGGTCTGCATTCCTCCCTCGCCGATGCACGCTAGGCCGACGAAATTTTTCTCGCCTTTAAATCGTTTCGCCATTAACGCGCCTGCCGTCACCGAAACCATCGCGCCGAGATGGCTGATCATCGCGAGTTCGTTCTTACGCGGATGACCGCGATGAATATTGCCGTCGCGGCCCCGCATCGGGCCCAGGCGGGACCCGAGATACGTGCGCGTGACGTCCAATAGCGGTTCGCCGAAAGCAGATCGTCCAGCCTGATCGCGAATCAATGGCGCGAAGATGTCGCTCTTTTGCAGAAACAAACCGCATGCGACGCTGACTGCCTCCTGGCCTTTGCCGATATAGACTCCGCCTGTGATTAGCCCGCCGCGATAGAGACTAACGAGCTTTTCCTCAAGCGTGCGAGCCAGCAGCATCCAACGGAATGCCTCGACGAAACGCTCGTGTGGCGGCGCAGCTCTGCCCACAGCAGTTTCGCGCAGCGATGCGGGCGTAGCCTTTTTTGTTTTTGATTTTGCGGTCCGCTGCGCCGTCTGAAGCATCGGACAATTCTACCCAAGATCGACAAAGACGCGCAAAATTTTTTTGTGCTGGCAGCCTGTGCTCCTCTATCGCGCGGCGAAGCTAGATTTCGGTTCGGTGCCGCCGTTCCCAGCCATGGCGAATTCCCGTTGCGAAGAAGCTATCTTGCGCGTAGTCGCGAGCTGTTCGTCCGCTGGCGGCGCTGTTAATTTCATTCCAACCAGCTTGCTCACGCCGCGCTCTTCCATTGTCACGCCGTAAAGAACATCGGCTTTCGCAATGGTACGTTTGTTGTGGGTCATGATGATGAACTGACTTTGCTTCACGAATCGCTCCAGAACGCCGATAAAGCGGTTGATATTGCCTTCGTCGAGCGGCGCATCCACTTCGTCGAGAATGCAGAACGGGCTCGGTCGCACCATGTAAATCGCGAACAGCAAGGCCACCGCCGTCATGGCGCGCTCACCTCCGCTCAGCAACGAGACGCTTTGCAACTGTTTGCCCGGCGGTTTTGCGCTGATCTCAATCCCGCAGTTGAGCGGATCGTTCTCGTCGAGCAACGACAAGTCAGCGCGCCCGCCGCCGAAGAGCTCCGCAAACATTTCGCGAAAGTTGGCCCGCACCTGGGCGAAGGTTTCAGCGAACAATTTTCTGGTGGTCGAATTGATTTGCGCAATCACATCGAGCAATTCGCGGCGCGAATTGGTGAGATCGTTGTTTTGTCCTTCGAGAAATTTGTAGCGTTCATCGAGCTCGTCGTACTCGTGCACGGCATCGAGATTGACCGGGCCCATGTTGTCGAGCTGGCGAGTGAGATCAGCGATGACTTTCGCAACCTCTGGAGGTGCGAGTTCCGGCCGGTCAGGCGTCGCAGGAGCTTCGTCCTCCAGTTTCTCGTTGCGCTTCAATTGTGCGCGTAAGGTTTTCTCGAATGCGACTTGATCCGGCGAGAACTCACGAAGATTTAGCAAATAACGCCGGGAAATGTGCTCGACGAGATTGTCACTCTGCATTTGCAACTGCGACTCACGAACTTGTTGTTTCGAACGCAAATCATGCAGCTCATTCAACGAGTTTCGGCTTGCCCGCAGCTCTGACTCCATTTCGTTCATTGCGCGTGAGTGTTCCGCACGCTGATCGGTCAATGCGGTGACAGTCGCCTCCAGTTCGGCGCATTCTGCTTTCTGTTTTTCGATCGCAGCTTCCGCGCTCTTTGATTCCTGTGCCTGAGCGGCCAATCGCTTTTCGAAATTCGCAATCTCCGCCTGCCGGGCTGCGATCGTCTCAATCAGTTCAACTTCGCGGGCCGCCATCGGCTGGCGCTGGGCGATGAGGTTCTCGTAACGCTGTCGTTCAGTGGCGAGAGCAAGGCGCAGTTCGTTAAGCCGTTCAGTGGCCTCGGTTTCACGTTTTGCTGCGTTTTGAATAGCACTTTGGAGTTCGAGCCGTTTATTTTGCTGCGCCTCCAAGGCGGCACGCTCTGATCCCAGCTCTTCGTCTAATTTTGCAATGCGCTCGGCCGCGGTTTGGATTTGCTGCCCAAGGACTGTCTGCTCCGAGCGATGGTGGTCGATCTTCTGTTCGCTTTCAGCTAATTCTCGTTCCAGGAAGAGAATTCGATTGTCAGAAGCGGACTGCTCCCGGTCGGCCGACTCAAATTGACGCCGCGTTTCTTCGACGTCGCTTCTCGCTTTCTCCAATATTGCACTTGCGTCGTCGCGTTTTAGCAGCAACGCATCGCGCCGGCTGCGGATCCCAGCATTTTCTGCGCTCAGAACGGACATGCGCGCCTTGCGTTCGAGCAAGGAATCGGCTGCCGTGTCTCGGCTGCCGCCAAAAACTATTCCTTCGGCAGAAATGAATTCTCCTGCGAGCGTCGCAGCGGCGAAATCCTTTCCACGTTTCCTGGAAGACAATGCCGTGTCCAAGTTGCGAAAAACTGAAACATTGTGGAGCAAACGCGCGACGAGCGGCGCAAGAGAATCTGGCGCTTTCACTTTTTCGCGCGCCCAGGCAAGAGCTTCTTTCGGAAGAGCCGCGTGCGTTTCGGGCGAAGAATTCGACAAGCCCGGCAGAACCAAGGCAGTCTGCCCGATTCTCTTTTCTTTTAATGTCGTGATAATTTCGGGCGCCAGCTTTGCGTCTTTCAGAACAATCGCCTGTAGATTTCGACCCAGGGCAGCCTCGATTGCCGCGATAAATTCCGGATCGACATCGAGATTCGAAACCAAAGCTCCGGCTAGAGCGGGCTGTATCCGCGACGGATTATCAAGGCCTTTAAGCACCGATTGCGAACCTTGCGCGAGACCTTCACCCTCTTCATTGAGCTGATGCAGAATTTCCAGGCGCGATTCTTTTTCCGCTACCGAGCGTTCGAGTTCGGTGAGGCTTTTTTCAATTTCGGCGAGACGTCGTTGTTGTTCGCGCAATGCGTCTTCACTGGCTTGGGACTTCGTCTTTAGAAGCTTGAGGTTTTTCTGCTCTCGCTCTGCCGCCGCGCGCGCAGTCGCGAGCGCCTTCTGGACTTTGTCGCGGGTGGCACGTGCCTCGGAAATTGTGGCGTCAAGACCACGTCGAGTTTCCTCCGTGGCATCACGGCGAATCGCAAGTCCGGAGAGCTCGTCTTCGAGTTCTGCAACTCGCTCTTCATTTTTCGACCCTGATAATCGCAGCGCCTCCAGTTTCGAGTCCCACGCGTTCCGCTCGGAGCGCAATTTCGAAATTAAATTATTAAGCTTTTCCAGTTCGCTTTCCTTGGCTTGAAGAAGCTGGCTGGTCCTTTCGACCAACGCATTCACTTCCCCTAATTCTTTGTCTTGTTGAACGCGCTTTGCCTCGGCCGCAGCTACGTCTTTCCTGGATCGCTCGATTAACTCCGTCAATTCCTCTGCGCGTTGCCGGTTGAATTGGATTTGATTGTGATGCGTGCCGATTTGGCTTTGCAGACGTTGTAATTCACTGCGGCCATCTCCAATCTGGGCATCAATTTCCTCCAGCGCGCGACGTTGCTCGGCCATCTGGGTTTCGCTCGTATCGATCTTAGCTCGAATAGCCTGTTCGGATTCACCGAGCCGCGCAATCTCCGCGTGACAACGCGCAAGTTCGGCTTCCAATGAATCGAGCTGTTTACGGGAATATTGGGTGTCGAGCACGCGCAGGTCGGCGTGCAACGCCTGGTAGCGCCGCGCCTTGCCCGCCTGCCGCTGGAGGGACCCGATCTGGCGTTTCACTTCTTTGATAACGTCGCCGATTCGCAACAGATTTGCTTCGGTCGCTTCCAATTTGCGCAGCGCATCGCGTTTTTGCGTTTTGTATTTTGTGATTCCTGCCGCTTCTTCAAAAACAGCACGGCGATCTTCCGGGCGCGAGCTCAAGACCATGTCGATCTTGCCTTGCTCCATCATCGAGTAGGCTGTCCGCGCGATGCCGGTGTCAGCGAAAAGACTTTGAATGTCACGAAGACGACAGGGCGTTTTGTTCAGAAAGTATTCGGAATTGCCGTCGCGATACACACGGCGCGTCACGCGCACGTCGTGCCAATCAACGGCCAGCTCTTTCGTGCAATCGGTGAAGGTGAGCGACACCTCGGCGAACCCGACAGGCTTGCGCATGTCGCTGCCGTTGAAAATAACGTCCGCCATCTCATCGCCGCGGAGCGATTTGGCAGACTGCTCGCCAAGTGCCCAGCGGACGGCATCGAGCACGTTGGATTTTCCGCAACCGTTCGGCCCGACGATAGCGGTGACGCCCTCGTGAAAATTAAAAATCGTTTTGTCGGCAAACGACTTGAAGCCGAATAGCTCGAGCGATTGTAAATGCATTTTCGGCCAAACCTCGGGCCTCGGCAGCCTCAATACAGCAAGCCTGTCGGGGTTACAAGCGGAAAATCACACAATTTGGAGGGTTCTGGCGTGATCCAGCCACAGGATATTGCGTATTCGGCGGGCATGGGCTCAAGATTTGAACACGTCCAAGTTGCCAGCAGAAATCCAGGCTCTTGGGACAAGGAGGCAGCCGTTGCTTCCCCTCTCCCTCGCCAGGGAGAGGCGTCTCCCCCGATCATTCCCTGCCATTCGAAAAACACGACCCTTGAGCGCAGAGTAACGCACACTCTTGCCTTACACAACTGAATCACTCAGGATGCGCCAATGGCCGGTGAATCGACGGCGTCGATCCAACAAGCAGAGCGCGTCGATCATCAATTGGTTCGCGGCATCGGAGTTCCAGCTCTCACCGCGAATATCGTTAGCTCGACAATCGGTGCGGGAATTTTCGTAATTCCGGCGACCGTCGCAAGAGGACTAGGATCGGCGGCGCCACTTGCATTTGTTTGTTGCGCGATTGCGATGGTGTTGTTCGTAACCTGCTTCGCGATCGCCGGCAGCCGCGTGTCATTGACCGGCGGCCTTTATGCTTATGTGGAAGTCGCGTTTGGTCGTTACGTCGGATTCCTCGCCGGCATGCTTTACTTTCTAACCGCACTTGGGGCGGTGGCCGGCGTAGTCAACGTTCTGGCGAATTCAGTCGCGCTCGTCGTTCCGTTCCTCGGCAGCCCCGTGATGCGGATCGTAGTCATGCTCGCTGTTTACGGGTTGCTCGTATGGATCAACATCCGCGGCGTGCGCGAAGGCGCAGGCGCGGTGACCGTGATTACGGTGGCAAAACTTCTGCCTCTGTTACTGTTTGTTTGCGTCGGAATATTTTTCATTCATGCGCCGAATCTGGCCTGGGGCGGTTGGCCCAGCAGCAAGTCGTTAGGCGACGCCGTTATCCTGCTGATTTTCGCCTTCGTCGGAATCGAAGTGGCGTTGATTCCGAGCGGCGAAGTGAAGAACCCGGCGCGCACAGTTCCGCGGTCGGCTTATCTCGCGCTAGTTGTCACGACGATCATCTACCTCATGATTCAACTCGTAGCGCAGGGAACGCTCGGCGCCGGTCTCGCAAAATATCCTGACGCGCCACTAGCCGAATCGGCGGCGAAATTTCTCGGCAACTTAGGCCGCACGATTCTTCTGGCAGGCGCCAGCATCTCTGCATTTGGATTTGTGACGAGCGACATCCTGAGTTCGCCGCGAATGATCTTTGCTTTTGGCCGCGATGGCGCCCTGCCGCAGTTTTTCGCGCACGTCCATCCGCGCTATCGATCACCGGACGTCGCGATCATTACTTACGCGACACTGGCTTTTGTCCTGTCGATCAGCGGCACGTTCGAAAAGCTGGCGGTGCTTTCGAACGTCGCCGTGTTATTGATGTATCTGCTTTGCTGCGCCGCCTGCTGGTTTCTGGTGCAACGCGATGTGCGCTCGGATGGTGAACCTTTCAATTTCCCAGGAATGAAAATTGTGCCTGCTCTGGCGATCATTGCGATCATTTGGATTCTCGCCCACGCTACGGCTCACGAATTTCTGGTGACCGGAATTGTGTTGGCGCTCGCGTCTATCATGTACGTATTGCGGCAGCGCTTGGCCTCGCGGTAGCGAGACGGCGGAAGTCGTAGGCAAACGGCGAAAAACCGATTAGCTTTTCACCATGCGCGACAATTATCTTGAAGAGTTTTATTCGTTCCTACGGTTTCCGAGTGTTTCGACGGACGACCAGTACAAGCAAAAGCTGGAGGAATGCGCACGGTGGCTGGTGGAAAAACTCACGGCCATTGGTTTAGAGACTCAGCTCGTCCTAACGCGTGGTCATCCGATTGTTTGGGCGCGCAACAAACATGTGCCCGGGCGCCGGACAGTTCTCATCTACGGCCACTACGATGTGCAGCCGCCGGATCCTATGGAGCTGTGGGACTCGCCGCCGTTCGAGCCCGTGTTGAAGGACGGTTACGTTTTTGCGCGCGGCGCTACCGACAACAAAGGTCAGATCCTTTCGCATATTCTCGGGATTCAGGAAACTATCGAGCAAGACCACGATTTGCCCGTGAACTTGCATCTGGTGATCGAGGGCGAAGAGGAAATCGGCAGCGCAAATCTCGGCAGTTTTCTAAGCGAAAATCGCGACGTGCTGAAGTGCGAAGTCGCAGTGGTCTCCGATACCGGAATGATCGAGCGCGGCGTACCAACGTTGAGCTATGGCCTGCGCGGAGTAACAGCCCTCGAAATTAAATTGACTGGCCCCAAAATGGATTTGCACTCCGGCGTTTTCGGCGGGGCGGTTGCAAACCCGATCACTGCGCTTGCGCAATTACTGGCCACCCTTCACGATCGCGAAGGTCGCGTGGCCATCGCAGGGTTCTATGATCGTGTGAAGCCTTTGGAGAATTGGGAGCGCGAAGCGTGGCGCAAACTTCCGGTCGATGGCGACAAACTGATTCTACACGAAACGGGCGTGCCTGAACTTTTCGGCGAAGCCGGCTACAATTCGGTGGAGCGCATCTGGGCGCGACCGACTACCGAGATCAATGGAATCGGCGGCGGTTACCAAGGGCAAGGAACGAAGACGGTAATCGCCAGTCATGCCATGGCGAAACTGACGTTCCGTCTCGTTCCGGACCAGCAAGGCGATGAAATTCAGGAACTGGCACAAGCGCATTTGCGAAAAAATCTGCCCAAAGGCGTCACAATGGAGATCACTGCCGGCCACAGTGGGCCGTGGTATCTCACTGATCCGCATTCAACGCTCGGGGAAGCGGCCCAGCGCGCATTGCGCAAAGCGTTCAACCGCGATCCGGCGCTCATCCGCGAAGGTGGCAGTATCCCGATCGTCTCACAGTTCCGAGAAATTCTCGGCATTGAAACACTCTTGATGGGACTCGCGTTGCCCGATTGCCGTGCGCACTCTCCCAATGAGAATTTTCCACTCGAAAACTTCGAGGGCGGAATTCGTCTCAACAAAGCAGTCCTCCAGGAGCTCGCACACCCGTAGCACAGACATCTTGTCTGTGGGTCAGGCGGGCATTCTGCCTGCCGATCTCTCCTCACGTGCTGTAGCGCGCGCTGTCCTCAGCCCATCACAAAAGGAAACATCGTGTACTGGATTGTCCGCTGAGGACAGCGGACACTACAGCGTTGAGTTATGAAGTGGCTTCTGATTCTTGTGATGCTGTTCGGGGCTGTCGTTGCCTCGGCTGCGGCCGCGGAAGAATCGTTAGGCAAAAAGATCAAGAAATTCCTTACTACGACGCCCACGCCGACTCCCGCGCGAAAACATCAGAAACGCCGCACAAAGAAAGCTTCGCCGACTCCATCTCCCAGCCCAACGCCAAAGGCGAAGTCCAAGCACAAGAAAGCCTCTCCGACTCCCACACCGACGGCATCTCCTTTACCAACAGAGACTCCGTCCCCCACTCCAGAAGAAACTCCGACACCTTTGCCCTCTGGCCGCGCTCCAGGGAAAAAGGGCGCGCCCAACGTTACGCTTTCGCCTGGCGAGATCGTGAACTTCGACACTTATCCCGTGAAAGTGCGCCAAATCATCGATGCCAGCCTCGAATTGACGAAACAGAATCTCGGTTACACGTATGGCTCGGCTGATCCAGCCAACGACGGCATGGATTGCTCCGGCTTCATTTATTACGTCCTTCAGCAAAACGGGTTTCCCGATGTGCCGCGCGATTCCACCCAGCAATACGTTTGGGTCCGCAAGGCTGGAAATTTCAACGCGGTCCTGAGTCGCCACGAAGATTCATTCGAACTCGACGACCTTAAACCGGGCGACCTGCTTTTCTGGCGCGGGACCTACAAAATCGATCGCGATCCGCCCATCACGCACACGATGATTTATCTGGGTCGCGAAAAACGAACTAAAAAGCGCGTCATGGTTGGATCGAGCGATGGCCGCACTTACGACGGAAAACAACGTTGGGGCGTCAGCGTTTTCGATTTCAAATTACCGCCGCCACCCAGCAGCGGTGACGCCAAAATTAGTCCCGTCTTTGTCGGCTACGGACGTATTCCTGGCCTAAGCGAAGATTGAGTCCTGATTTGCGTCGCTGGATCAGATGCTCCGCCGAGAGAGCGATGCCTTCATGGTACGGGATAAACGAGCCGTGAATCGCGGCACCCGTGCGGGCGTCATTTTGGTTTTACGGTTGCTTTGCTCCGCAAAGGGCCCATGCACAGATTACCGCTCCCCAAAGACACGCGAGGCCGATCAAGCGTAATTCCCCAATGTATTGCGGCTTCTTCACACGGCGCAGGGTAATGTCTCGGGCGAACCAAAATCCCCAACGGCCGCTCTCGCAAGCGTTGATAGTGAATTCGCGCACCCGTTTCGGCCATTCTGTGCACAATATTCCCGTGCTAAGAAAAACCAAGAACGCGAAAAACGAGCGGAATTATTGCTACGGCCCTGTCGACGAATCGTATGGTGGGAGCGTAATTGCTAAAATGGTGTCAGTCCGAAGTTTTGATACCATTATCATCCGCGAAGATCGAGCTCTATCGTTCATCCTCAGTTTCCGTGGGGCTCGCATACGGTTTCGGTTCCGCGGTTGATGTTAGCTGATCCGAGGCGCGGGGAATACGCCGCTCGTATCCGACGAAGGCGATCGCGATGAGCGTGAGCATCACGATCAGCACAACGCGCTGCTCGTTTTTTGAAAGCTCGAAAATCCTGAACAAGCGCTTCATTTTTTCGCGTAACGAATCGGATCTTTTATTCCGGCTTCACGGAATCCTTTGAGCCGTAGGAGACACGAATCGCATTCGCCGCAGGCGAGACCTTCCGGCGTCGGATCGTAACAACTGTGGGTGAGCGAGAGATCGACGCTTAGTTCGACAGCTTTGTGAATGATTTCGGCTTTCGAAAACTTGATTAGTGGCGTGTGAATTTCGAAGCGTCTTCCTTCCGCACCGGCTTTTGTTCCAAGATTGGCCAGATTCTCAAATGCTTCGATGAATTCCGGGCGGCAATCCGGGTAGCCGCTGTAGTCGATTGCGTTTACGCCGAGAAAAATGTCGCACGCTTGAATCACCTCCGCCCAGGCGAGCGCGTAGGCGAGGAAAATCGTGTTGCGTGCTGGGACGTACGTAACCGGAATCCCTTGGTTAATTTCTATTTCCGATCTCTGTTTGGGAACGTTCAGATCATCTGTTAAGGCTGAGCCGCCAAAGATTCGCAGGTCGATCTTTGCCACTCGATGCTCCCTTGCCCCTAAGGAACTTGCGACGCGACGGGCAGCTTCGATCTCGAGGCAGTGACGCTGGCCGTAATCAAACGAGAGCGCGCATGTTTCGTAGCCTTCCGCTATCGCAATCGCCAGCGTCGTGGTCGAGTCAAGTCCGCCGCTTAAAAGGACGACTGCGGGTCTCATTTTCTTCTTGCCTCGACGGATTTCGCACTAAGTCCACAAAGGACACAAAGAAGTTTCAATTGTAACTGCGTTGTGACCGTTGTGTCCTCTGTGCGAGCTCTTTTCCAATGCCTTCGTCCGGATACTCGGCACGAACCGTAAGTGCGATTCCGCCGCGCGCGGAGAATTGAGCGGTGATGATCGCCTCCCGCGGCGCGCACGCTTTCACGAAATCGTCGAGAATGCGGTTCGTGACGGCTTCGTTGAAGGCGCGCTCGTTCCGGTACGAGGCGAGATAAAATTTGAGCGACTTGCTCTCGATGCACAGGCGGTCGGGCACGTAGTCGATATCGATCCTGGCAAAATCGGGCTGGCCAGTGATCGGACAAACGGAAGTGAAATCGTCCGTTTCAAAATGAATCCGGTAATCTCGGCGCGATGGATTTGGGAAAGTCTCGAGCCGCGCCTCCGCGGGCGAAGCGGGCAGTTTCACTTCGCTTCGCCCCAGCAGTGTGAGCCTCGGCTTTTTCGTCTTCGCCACATTTCAAATTAACCCGTTACTCGCGCGGCGTTCAACTCGCGTTTCTGGGTAGCGCATGCGTCTCGCGTGCTGGTTTCGGCGTCGCGCCGAAACAATCTTTAGAAGGATTCACAACTAGCCACGGATTTCACGCGGCCAGAAAAGTTCGCGCGGGGGGACGCCATCGCCAACACGCGAGACGGATGCGCTACCCGGGCGTTCGTGGCGTACCCATTTGTTTCTCTTGAACATCGAACGCCGAACTCCGAACGTCCAACGTCGAATCGCCCGAATGCACATCAGACCTCAAGGATCAAAAATCGAAAATCGTGCGGGCGTGATCGATGTGATCGCGCAGGATTCAAATACCGGCGAAGTAGTGCTGGTGATGAACGAACCCGAACCGTGGGATGATTCCGATGAGCGATTGATCGCGTTACAGGACCGATTCAACGCTTATGTTTCATTCTTGCTCGATGGCGAAATGGCGGAGACGCATCCTGACCTCGCGGGCAAACCGGCCCGGATCGAGCTGCGTTGCGCCCACATCCCAGACACGCGCGCGCTCGAGTTGCTGGGTATGATACACGATCAGCTCGCGTTCCAGGAAATAAGAATGGAAGTCGTCGTGGCCGAAACCCGCGGGTAGCTCCCGTCTGCGACCATTATAACCCACTGGACCCACTCGGAACGCTTTCTGGGTTGATCGGTGATGAGTTTCGCGTTGAGTTATTCGCCATATGCGGAGTTGGAAAGTTTTGGTGCCGGTCTTTTTGCTTTGCTCGGGCGCCTTCGCAGTTGAATCGCGCCTGCCGTTTAGCACGGTTTTTAAGGGGCAAGATCAATTCAATCGCCTGGTCGCGAAAGCCAAATCCGAGAATTGGCAGGCGTTGCCGATCGGCGAACGGACCGCCGCCGTGGGGCTGGCCCTGGTCGGGACGCGCTACAAACATTTCACGCTCGAGATCGATAACCGGATCGAGTCGCCCTCAGTGAATTTTCAGGGGATGGATTGCTGGACGTTTTTCGAAATCGCGCTCGGCTTCGCCCGGATGCTGAACGAGCCGGAATCGAATTGGACTCCGGAACGCCTGTTGCACTACATCGAACTGGACCGGTATCGTGGCGGCGAATGCACGGGCGAATATCTTTCGCGTCTGCATTATTTGGAGGACTGGCTTTACGACAACGATCGCCGTGGCCTGGTGGAAGATCTGACGCCCAGTCTCGGCGGCGTGAGTGTTCCGCATTCAGCGCGCGAAATGAGTGTCGGCTGGCGGCACTATCGCTATCTTGCGGCAAATCGTTCCTTGCTGGGACCACTCGGGCGGATGGAGGCAAACGTTTCTTCGCGCCCTCTCTATGAAATTCCAAAAAGCCGGGTTGCCAAAGTTGAACCAAAATTGCGCAGCGGCGACATCATCGGAATTATTTCGCGCGAGAGAAGTGGACTTCATTCGACTGCACACGTCGGCCTCGCGGTCCGGACGAAAGACGGGAGTCTGCATTTCCTGCACGCTTCTTCGCCGTCGAATTACGGTCGCGTCATCGTTGACTCGCGATTATCCGAATATCTGTATCGCTACCGGTCGGACAGCGGAATCCTGGTCGCGCGGCCGCTGCGTTAGGCTTCGTCTTGCTCGCGGAATTCCGCGAGCAGCTTCTCCAGCTCGTCAATGGCCTCGTCCGCGTCGACGCCGTGTGCTTCAAGCGTGGCGGTGGCGCCGCAGTCGAGATTGGCCCGCAGAACGTCGATGAGACTCGCAGCAGAATATCGTTTGCCTTCTTTAACGACCCATATTTCCGATCGAAACCTGCTCGCACGTTTGACAAACTGAGCGGCTGGCCGCGCGTGTAAACCGAGTTCATTGCTGATCCGCACCTCGCGTTGGACTGAGATGGGCGCCCGTTTTCTGTGAAGGCTCATGCCTGGCTCGTACCCCAGCGGCGATGGAGAAATCGCTCTATTGGCGAAAAGAAGATTTTGTCCGCGAGCAAGCCGATGACAACGATCACGAGCATGATCGCAATGACTTGATCCATGGCACTTAACTCGCGCCCGTAATGGAGAAGCTGGCCGAGACCAAAGCCCGTCAGGATCGTCACAAAAATCTCGGCGGCCATAAGTGAGCGCCAGGCGAACGCCCAGCCCTGCTTCATGCCACTGACGATAAACGGAAGCGCCGCAGGCAGGATGACTTTGAACCACATGTGCAATCGCTTGGAGCCCATGGTCAGCGCGGCGCGGCGGTAAATCGGCGGAACATTGCGCACGCCGGTTTCAGTGGCGATGACCACCGACCAGAGTGTTCCCATGACAACCACGAAGAGCATGGCCGCTTCGGTTTGCCCAAACCATAAGAGCGCGAGGGGGACCCAGCAGACGCTTGGCAATGTTTGCAGGCCAAGCGCCATGGTGCCGATCGTGTCACCAAACAATTTCCAGCGTGCGGTTAAGAGTCCGACTGGAAGCCCCACCACGAGTCCGATGAAATAGCCAACGAGCAATCGACGCATGGTGATTACCGTTGCCTTGACCAGAGTTCCGTCCACAGCCGCGCTGTTCAAATAGATCGCCACCTGCCACGGCGACGGCAAGAGGACGGGCGACCAAATTCTGGCACGAAATGCTGCGTCCCAGATCAGGAGCAGCAGAGCGAAAAATGCGGCTGCCAGAAGAAATCGCTTCATCCCGTGGCGGTCTTACCGAGGCCCTTTAGAGCTTTTGTGATCCGGGTGGCGTAACCAGCAAGATCGACACTGTTGATGTCGCGCGGGCGCGGCAATTCCACCGGAAATTCTTCCTGAATGCGGCCCGGATGCGGCGAAAAAAGCAGGACGCGATCGCCCAAGCACGCCGCTTCGCGAACATTATGCGTGACAAAGACAATGGTCTTGCGCCGCGCTTTCCAGATCTCCTGAATATCGCCGTAAAGCTGCTCGCGGGTGAGCGCATCGAGGGCCGCAAACGGCTCGTCCATAAGAAGCACGCGAGGATTCGGCGCGAGCGCTCGGGCGAGCGAGACGCGCTGCTTCATTCCGCCGGAAAGCTCGTGAATGTTTGCGCGTTCAAACCGGCTCAGGCCCACTAGTTCGAGATAGTATTTCGCGACATCGTGTCGATTTTTTTTGCTCAGGTTGGGCTTTAGCTTGAGGCCGAAAAGCACGTTTCCAAACACGTTCAGCCACGGAAAAAGAGCCGGTTCCTGGAACATCACCAGACGCTCTCGTCCCGGGCTGGTCACCGGCTTCCCATTCGCGAGGACACGGCCGCTATCGGGCTTTTCCAAGCCGGCAATAATATTAAGCATTGTTGTCTTTCCGCAGCCACTCGCGCCGACAAGGCAAACGAATTCACCTTCCGCGACGTTCAAACTCACGCGGTCAAGCGCGAGCACTGGACCCGATGCACCTTTAAAACTCTTCGACACGTTCTCGATGGCAAGCTTCGAGGGCGCAATGATTTCGAGCTCCTCAGTAACTGAGGAACGGTGGCGGCCAGCTCGGTGCATCACGGAGTTTCGATCAGCTTCGACGTATCTGTCGAGCCTTTTAAGAAACCCGCGTCTTTTCCATCCTTCACCGATTTGGCAATCAAATCGCGCGATACTTCGCTTGTAAATTGAATCCGTCTCCACGCCTGCGCGACTGCGTCCGGTGCGAAGTCAGCCCGCGTTTCTGCCTTCAATTCCTCGATTAGTAACTTCTGGGCTTCTGCTTCATTCTGCTGAATCCATTTTGTTAATTCCACATTCGCGTCTGCGAGTTTCTTCGCCAAATCGCGTCGATTCCGCAGGAATTTCACACTGGAAACAAGCCAGGTGGTGATGGTGTCCTTGTCTTCGAGAAAAACGCGCGCCTTGGCATCGCGCTCGAGACGAGTCACCCACGGTTCTACTGTCCAAACAGCATCAACTCCGCCACTTTGAAAGAGTCCGAGTTGATCCGGGTTTGCGGTTGGGATTACCGTCACGTCGCCGCCGGTCAGGGTGACGTTGAATCCGTGCGCCTTCAACCATGCCCGGCAGGAAACGTCCTGCGTGTTGCCGAGCTGTGGCGTGGCAATTTTTTTTCCGCGAAAATCCGCCGGCATCTTGATAGGCGAATCGGCTTTTACAACCAGGGCTGCGCCAGCATTGGCTGCGCCGGAAATGACGCGGATTTCCTCGCCGTTCGATTTCAAGTACGCGTTGAGCGCGGGACTTGGTCCGACATAGGTGATATCGAGCGAGCCGGCAAAGATCGCCTCCATCGCCGACGGGCCCGCGTTGTACGTGAACCATTGAATTTCGACATTCGGTCCGAGCCGTTCTTCAAACCAACCCTTGCCTTGCCGCGAGAGCGCGTGTGCGATTACGCCCTGCGCATGAGTGATGTTCGGGAAATGCCCGAAACGAATCACCGTTTTTTCTTCCGCGGTCACAAACGATGCCCCAAGCAGGAACATCCCAATAATTGCTGTTATTTTTATTTTCATATTTTCTTCAGTAACAGAATGTGATCATGAGAATAAACAAAGTCCGATCATGACCCGGCCAAATGGCCGAACTCGGTATTCACTTTTTCATTCTCTCAAGCCCGCGCGCGTCGGCTCCCGCCGGCCAAATATCGGGACAGCGAGCCGGAGGGGGAATGTTTGCGCCGCTTCTTATTGGTCCGACGGGATTCCAAACGTAATTGGTTCAAGATTATGGCGTCGTGAAGTGCCGCTCGGAGTGTATAGTGTTTCATAACTTACATCATTCTCTCAAGCCCGCGCGCGTCGCCTCGCGCCGGTCCCGTATCGGGACAGCCAGCGGAAAGAGGAATCTTTGCGCCGGTTCTTATCGATCCGGCGGTGTTCCAAACGTAAACGGTTTAAGATTATCGCGTCGTGAATTATCGCTCGAAGTGTATAGTTTTTCATAATTTAGAACATCAGCTGCACGCGCCCGATGACTTCATCGAACTGATCCTGCCCAAATTCAGGATTCGCCTCCCGGAAATCCGACCATGTGTGAATGTAGTTAATCATCAGCTTGAGATCGTCGCCGCGGATGTAGTAATTGAGGCCACCGGTAATGGAGCGAATGCCGTCGTTGCCTCTTTGTCCCGGGTTTAAATACTCCCAGCGCGTCGCCAGTTGAAGCTTCTTCGGGATCAGGTAGTAAGCCGCCGTTATATAGTACCCGTTTGTTGTGAAGTCTGGGATGCCTGGCTCACCGTTGAAGGTAAGACCATCCACTTTTTCTTGAAGGTATTCACCGATTAAATCAAATCGACCCAGCTTCAACCATGCATCCACACTCCACGCCGTCCGCTCGGCCGGTGTCGACAGCACGAAGGGCGAGAGCGAACCATCGTCGTTGACCAGAAGGTTCAACCCTTGCGAGATATTTGTGCCTGCGGCGTCGCGGCTATCGAGAACGTCGGCACCCAGCTTCAGACTCGAATCCTGACCGAAGATTTTGCCTTTGAACGGCTGCAGCTCCAACCGGCCGACATACATGAAACTGTTATTGTCGTTAATGCTCGTGTTGCGCCCATTCCCGTTGAAGATACCAGCGTAATACGTCAGCAAATCCTTCTGCTCAGGCCAAACGTTCGTGAACGGCTTTCCCCAAAATTGAGCGCCGATTTGCCGGTCCGGCGTGATTGCCCCGGTTGGCAGACTACGCTCGATCAGGAGCAGGGTAGTGTCGGGCGTAATCTGTTCCAAACCGAACGGCGCTTTCCATTGGCCAACTTTGATCTGCGCCTCAGGATATTGGTGCCAGTTAACGAAGACGTCCGTGGCTGAAAACGCGGTGCGATTGGAGTTGAGACCATCGCCTTGGCCAAAGTCGCCTTCGATCTTGAAGTCGAAGTGCTCCGCAAATTCCCCGGTCAGATTGATCCGCGCCCGGCGCAGCCGGAAACGATCATCGATCGCAGTCTGACCAAACCGTCCCTCGAAAGCGGAGACATCGCCGCCTTCGACGTTGGCCTGAATGAATCCGCCAAGCGTCAGCTTCAATTCCGGTCCGCGCTGAAGGACGTAAACCGGCGCTTTCTCTTCGACGACTGCCTTTTCGGTGTAGGTTTTTCCGTCATAAGTGACTTTCGTTTTCGTTTTGCCCTCAGGGACCGCCGCAGTTTGCTTTTTTAAGCTACTCACTTCGGCTTCCAGTTCCGCGTTGCGCTTTTGCAGTTGTTCGACGGCGCGTTCGAGCTTCTCAAGTCGCTCGGCCTCGGAAGCAGTCGCCGCAGCAAGCGGTTTGACCGACGCTAGCAGCAGTATTGAAACAACAATGCTGGTTTGTGAAAAACATTTCCTGATTGACATGATTTTTCTCCTACGTTGCCGCGCCTTACGCGCGGGCATTGTGTGATTGGCTCCCCCGGGACCCGGAAAATTGCTTAAATGCCTCCACTCTTCTCCGTCCACGAATTGGCGGTTCACCCTGTTCGGACAAGATTGCCGTGAGTGGGATGGATCGGTGGAGGAAAGGCGGTGTAACTTTGTCGCGACGATATTTGCGAAGTGTGATCTCGACAATGTCTGCGAGGGTGAAGCGATCTAGTACCGCGCTGATGGCGTTCCGAACGTCGAACATCAACATGCGCAGGCCGCAGTGCACTTCGTCCGGGCAGGAGCAGCGCGCGTAGGATGTTTGGCTAACGCATCGAATCGGCGCCAGTGGCCCCTCAATCAACCGAATGATAGCGCCGAATTTTATCCGGCTCGTGGGACGCGCAAGGGAATAACCGCCAAACTTTCCGCGTCTGCTCTTCACGTATCCGGCAGCCTTGAGCTGCGTAAAAATCTGCTCAAGAAATTTGATCGGTAGTTTTTCTTTCGTGGCCAGCTCGCTTACCTGGAGCATCGGCCAGCCAAGTTCGGCGGCGATGCCGAGATCGATCAGAGCTCGGAGCGCATATTCGCCACGTTTAGAAAGTTTCATGGGTCGGCCTTATTTTCGTGTTTCGTTCCTCATCCGGTCGTTAATGTCGACTAAAATAATATGGTTTAATCCCCTACTATTTTAGTAGGAAATACAATGCAAGCATTTTTTTCAATTTTTTTTCAATGCCCCAGCCACTCTGTTTGGAACGCCGCTCGATTGGGAATGATGTCCCCTTCGCACTCGTCCGCACCTTCAGCTTCTTGCTACTTTCGGACCGGGATCGGCCAAGACTAAACACGACCGGCCACCGCAACCGACCCCTCGATTTAGGTTCGGGGCCCCGAATCTCTCAGGAGTTATAGTCAAACCGAGGATCGAGCTGCATCAACGCGTCTGCGGCATATTCTTGGTCGTCGGCCGATAGGTACTCCCGATAGCCCCCTACTTTTCCTCGCCGCACGTTGAATGATTCGGGATCGTTCATGTCGCGTGGCTGAAGGATCTTGGAGTCGAAAGAGCCTGCAGCTTCCAGGTTTCTCATGTTGCTGAATTCGCAGAACCGCAACGCGGCATCCAAATGCTCCTGCGAAACCTCCTGCTCTCCAACGGCCATCAGGACACGGCTAAAATGTTCCGCTGGGCTGCTGCGCAGGCCTTCATAACGCACGAGTGTTACATTTGGTCGATCGCCAAATTCAACCAGCCAATCATTCATCGTTCGAACGATCTGCCCAATCCCCAGAAGGCGATCGCGCAACATCTCGCCCACTTGCTTCCTCTTCAATTCGTCAGGCGCGTCTGCTGTTGGACGAGTAAGCTGAACGTAATGGGACACGAAGGCGTCTCTCGGATCGCGGACGAGCAGGATGATCTGCGTCCGCCGTAGCTCGTTGGCAGGAATTAAATACTTGCCTCGCGCTCGATCCCACCAGCGGCCCTTGGTGCGGTGCTCAAAGAGATCATGCGAATAGATCACGCGGGGAATTCGCGGGTCACGGTATTTGGTCAAGTCGAGAGAAAACGGGTGCTCATACCGCGCACAGAAGTAGGCCGACAGAAACGTGCGCAGCCAGGTGCGGCCACTTTTTGGAATGGATACCACGATGGCGTCGCCGCCGCTCAGTTCCGCGGCGCGGCTGGTCAGGTTCATTCGCCACGGCATCGCAACTGCTGATCGGCTTATGCCATACATGGTGCGGGAATTTTCTCGGCGGCTTCGACCGTCCGCCAATGAAGCACGCGCGTCGGCCTAAGAGCAAATCGAGCGTCCACCAGATTCGTCCTTCATACTTAGCCGCTCAGAAACGTGCGTGCCCATTCGTTTAGCACCCACAAGTTCCAAAGCCGCTGGGCATGATTTGCTCGACCCGCTTGATGTTCATCCAACAGCTCTGCTGCGATGCCTTCGTTAAGGAACGGCCTTAGTGCTCGGTGCAGCGGGAGTAATCCTTCGCGGATCTGCTGTCGCGCCTCGTTGCGCCACCATTGCCCAAGTGGCACCGAAAACCCACGCTTCGGCGCTCGCAGAATTTCCGGTGGCAGGTCGGCTGCGACAAGATCCCGCAGTATCAGCTTGCCTTGCTTGTCGTCGACTTTCCAGGCTGCTGGCAGTCGGGCGCAGAGTTCCACCAGCTCCTGATCCAGAAAGGGAGAACGCACTTCCAAGCTTCGAGACATGCTCGCAATATCCAGTTTTACCAACAACGAATCGGGAAGCGGTTGGGTGTTGTCCCAATGCAGCATCCGTTCGAGCGGTTCCATCGTGCCGCTCCAAAACCTCGCCACCAGGCTGTCAAGAAAATCGTCGCTCTGCATTCTGAGGGTAGCGGTGGAGATGCGCTGATAGATACGCCCGGAAAAAAATTCGCTTGAAAACAAGCTGTGCGTTTCCGGCAGCACCCGTCGCCGCAAATTGCGCATGGCTTTGCTTCCGAGCCGGCTCTGTCCGCGCATCGATGCCAGAGTCCAGCGCTCTTTGAACGCAGATGAAAACCATGCTGAGGAGTGATGCTGCCACGCCTTCAGGCGATACTTCGGATATCCAGCGAACGCTTCATCGCCGCCGTCGCCGCTCAACGCCACTTTTACATGGCGCCGGGTGAGTTCGCAGACCAACATCGTCGGCAGCGCGGATTTATCGGCAAATGGCTCGCCGTAGTACCTCACCACGTCGGGCAGGAGCTGCAACAGATCGGTGTTCCCGATCAGCACATGATGCTCGATGCCAAAGTGCCGTGCCGACGCCTGGGAAATACTCGATTCATCATATTCCTTTTCTGAAAACCCAATGGTAAAAGCCTGTACCTTCTGTCCGAGACCGCGCACCAGCCGTGCCAGCAGTGCGTTCGAATCGATTCCGCCGCTCAAGAGCAAACCGAGCGGAACGTCGCTGCGCAGGCGCAGGCGGAGACTTTCATCTAGCTTTGCCCGAACTTCATCGAGCGCTTCACTATAGCTGCATTGAACCTTTGGAGAGCCGCGAAAGGACCAATAGCGCTGCACCTTCGTTTCTCCGGCGCGCCAAATCAGATAATGGGCGGGCGGCAATCTTTTGATTTGTCTGACCATGGTTTGCAATCCCGGAACGAAGCCCAGCAGCAAATAAGCAGCGAGCGCGTTGGGATTGATTTCCCACGACGCGAGGTTTTGATCGAGGAGCGGCGCCAGTTCCGAACAAAAATAGAGGCTACTCCCGGCCGAGACGTAATTAATGGGCTTCTTCCCCAACCGATCTCGCGCTAGGAAAAGCGTCTTCTGTCGGGAATCCCAAAGCGCAAAGGCAAACATCCCGCGCAGGAAAAGGAGCATGTCAATGCCGTGCTCTTCGTAGAGATGGACCAGCGTTTCGGTATCGCCTTGCGTTTTAAAGCGGTGCCCGCGTTCTTCCAAACCTGCGCGCAACTCCAGGTAATTATAAATCGCGCCGTTGAAGACGACATGGACCGTTTCGTCTTCGTTAGAAATTGGCTGGTGGCTGCCGGCCAGGTCAATGATGCTGAGCCGTCGAATCGCCAAACCAACGCCTGGCTCAACGAAGCAGCCTTCGTCATCCGGCCCGCGGTGCCGCAAAGCCTGCGTCATCTGCTTAAGGAACGGCCGCCGATCAGACCGGTCCTCCAAAGCGACATAACCAGCAATCCCGCACACGAAGTGCCTTTTTAGCCTCGGATGTTCGTGACGGGAAGCTGAATCGACGCGAGATGGGACCGCTTGCCAAGGTAGCGACGCGCGTTAGATTGTTTTCTCCCAAAAGAAAATTGGGGGCGTACTGGCTTCGACTCATCGTTTGAAGCGCAGACGGCATGTCGAGGATGGTTCGTTGGCCTCGTTAAAAACCGAACCAAAACAAATAAACGCAGATCACCAAGATCTCGCTCTCGCGGCTTAATTGACCGTGACGTTTGGAGTTGGACGCCTGCTACGGCCCCAAACGTGGACAGCAGGCTAATCAAACGGCGGAGCGACCGCGCCGGATGGTGAAGGAAATTCGTGGGCGCTCGGGAGTCGGCAGTGTGCCGGTGCAACGTTCGGCTCCTTAAAACTTTTCACCGGATAAACATGTAGATGTTTGCGTCGATAGCGACGAGGACAGGGGTTCAACTCCCCTCGCCTCCAGCCTTCTTCGTTCATGATTCGGCCTCAAAAGCGCAGCGACTCCTGCGATTCCCGCAGTTGACGAGATTCATAACGGCCGAGTGACAAGGCATCTGGAGGTCTAAATGACGCAACGAATGCCGCGTCGAAGATTCAGAACTCGCAATTGGTTCACGCTGATTGCAAAGTGAAATAATGCGGGACGCGCTCACCCCAATGATGCAGCAGTACCGGCGGCTGCGGGGCAGCATTCCGGCTGATACGCTCCTGCTCTTTCGCCTCGGCGATTTTTACGAGCTTTTTTTTGAAGACGCGAAGGAAGCGTCCGGACTGTTAAACGTCGCACTGACCAAGCGGAATGGCGTGCCGATGTGCGGCGTTCCATACCACGCGGCGCGAAGTTATGTCGCAAAGCTGATCAAGGCGGGTCGGCGCGTGGCCATCTGCGATCAAACCAGCGAGCCGCAACCGGGGAAAATTGTTTCACGCGACATTACTCAGATTGTTAGCGCGGGCACCGTGAGCGATCTCGACCTGCTCCAATCCAAGCGCGCAAATTATCTCGGCGCCGTTTACACCGATGGCGGCGTGTTTGGCTTTGCATATGCCGACCTCAGCACAGGCGAGTTCCGACTGACGCAAGCGCAAGATCGGCAATCTCTCCTCGATCAGTTGGCGCGCGTCTCGCCATCAGAACTTCTGGTTAGCGATGAGCAGAAACGGCAGTTCGCCGACATTGCCGGTGTACTTGGCTACGACACCTACGCATTTCTTCCCGAACAAGCGGCCTTTACTCTGGGCGAGCATTTTAAGACCAAGTCACTCGACGGCTTCGGCTGCGCGCAAATGCCCCAGGCAGTCGCCGCCGCCGGGGCAATCGTTCATTATCTGAAACATCAGCTTCGGCGCAGAATCGATCACCTCACTTCATTGCGCTGCGATGCGCCGACGCATTATGTCGTGCTCGATGCCGCTACGCAGACCAACCTCGAGCTGGTTGAATCCCGCAGTGCGCGGGATACGAGCTTGCTCGCGGTGCTGGATCGCACCGTCACGCCGATGGGCGGACGGAAACTTCGCGCCTGGATTTTGCAACCGTTGCGCAATCTGACAGAGCTGGAACGCCGGCAGCAAATGATCGCCGATTTTTTGCAAGAGCCAGATCTGCTCGCGAGTATTCGCGGCGACTTGAAATCGATTCGCGACATCGAGCGCGCAGCCGGGCGCTTGAGCCAGGCCTCAGGCAACGCGCGCGATCTCGTCGCGTTGAAAACGTCACTGCAACAGCTTCCGCGGCTGAAAGCTGAATTACAAAACCTGCTCGACCGCCTCGCTTTTGGCGCCAGTCGCATAAACGAACAAGCCGAAGTCGAATTATTGGCGCAGCGTCTGCAAAACGAAATCCAGGAAATGCCAGAGCTAGCGGAGAAGCTCGCGAAAGCGCTTGTGGATGATCCGCCATTCGCGCTGAAGGAAGGCGGAATCTTTCGCGATGGATACGATGCCGGTCTTGACCAGCTTCGGCAGGGCTCGCGCGACGGGAAAAGTTGGATCAGCCACTTGCAGGAACGCGAGATCGCCGCCACCGGAATCAAATCGCTCAAGGTCCGTTACAACTCCGTCTTCGGTTATTTCATCGAAGTGACGAAATCGAATTTGGCCAGCGTTCCCACGCACTACACGCGCAAGCAGACAACCGTGGGCGGCGAACGCTTCATCACCCCAGAGCTGAAGGAAATGGAGGCAAAAATCCTCGGGGCAGACGAGCGGGCGCGCCAACTCGAGTACCAGCTTTTCCAAAGACTGCGCGACGAGACGTTGCGCGAGCTAGAGCCAATCCAGCAAACTGCGGCAGCTATTGCGGTCCTCGACGTTATCTGCGCACTGGCAGAAACGGCGCGAGTCTTCCGTTATTGCCAACCCAAGCTAAACAACACACTGCAGCTCGTGATTAAAGATGGGCGGCATCCCGTGCTCGATCAAAACCTGGTGGAAGAAAAGTTTGTGCCGAACGACACGTCGCTAGATGGCGACAACATGCGGCTTGCCATCGTCACCGGGCCGAACATGGCGGGGAAATCCACTTATATCCGCCAGGTTGCGTTGATTGTGTTGATGGCACAGATCGGCAGTTTTGTTCCGGCCGAGAGCGCAGAGATTGGTCTGGTTGATCGCATTTTCACCCGCGTTGGCGCGAACGACGATCTCGCGCGCGGCCAATCAACCTTCATGGTCGAGATGAACGAGACTTCGAACATCGTCAATAACGCCACCGAGCGCAGCCTCGTCATACTGGACGAGATCGGTCGCGGGACATCGACGTTCGACGGACTCTCAATTGCCTGGAGCGTAGCCGAATTTCTGCATGACAAGATCAAAGCGCGCGCACTTTTCGCGACGCATTACCATGAGCTGACCAAACTCGCCGAGGAACGCAGCGGCGCGTGCAATTTCAACGTAGCTGTGCGCGAATGGAACGATCAAATCATTTTTCTCCGCAAGATCATTCCGGGCGGCGCGGACAAAAGTTACGGCATCCAAGTGGCGCGCCTGGCCGGCTTGCCAAAGGAAATTCTTGATCGAGCCAAGGACATTCTCTCTCACCTGGAAAATTCAAGCCGCGCAACCGAGGAAGCAAAACCGCGAGGAAAAAAATCCGCAAAGACGATGCCCGACGCGCAAAAGCCGCAATTGGATTTGCTCTAAGGCGTGGTGGTTTTGGTTGGGAATCCAAGTTGAAACTCGCATCCCGTTTTCACAGCCCATAAGTTTGGGTGTGTGCCCACGCAAGATCTTCATGAAATTGTTTGAGCGTGTTGAAGTCTATAACGATTTCATGCCGCGCCCGGCGGCGATGAACATGGCAATCGATGAAGCGCTGCTCGAGTCGGCAACAGCCCCGTCGATTCGCTTCTATCGCTGGGAGTCCCCTGCCTTTTCGTTTGGATACTTCGGAAGATTTGCCGATGTCGCTGGTAATGCTTCTGGACGCGATCTGGTCCGTCGATGGACCGGCGGCGGCGTTGTCTTTCACGGCGACGATCTCACGTATTCCATCGTGATTCCCGCGACTGATCCAGTCTTTGGCGAATCATCGATGTCGATCTACGAAAATGTCCATTCCGCTTTAGTCGATGCGCTGGCTGAGATGGGCCGCCACGCAGTTGTAGCCGGGGGCGTTGACCCCGGCGGTACTGCCGCCGGCATGCGAACAGCTGTCAGCGCCAGCGGCTACAATTGCTTTGCCAATCCAGTTCGCGCAGACGTGATGTTAAATGGACGGAAGATCGCCGGCGCTGCACAGCGCCGCACGCGCAATGGCTTGTTGCATCAGGGCAGCATTCAGCATGTCGATCCTGGAAGTGATTTGGCGGAACGATTTGCGCGGGCGTTGTGCGAGAAGTATGGCGAACGCAGGATCGACCATGATGCTTTGAAGCGGGCGCGTGAACTGGCGGAGCAAAAGTACGGAACCGACGCATGGTTGCGTAAGCGTTGAGCGGTCTTCGGCAAGCTGCCGAAGGCCACTCCAAAAGCTTTGGGGCACTCCCTCGAAAATTTACGCACGTGTTGTTTTGACAACCTGTTAGCCGCCCCTCTATGCTCGGCTCGTGGAACTCTTCGCACGCTCGGGCCCGAAGCGAACTAGTATTGCGGCGACGCCTTCTCCCGCCACCTCGCTCGCTCGCCTGGCGAAGCTGGTCCAGCCCCATCTCGAAGAAGTAGAGACGCGGATTGCGCGACAGGCGACCGCTTTTGATCCGGCAATTGAAAGTTACGTTCTGTATGCAATAGGCAGCCGCGGCAAACGTCTTCGCCCACTTTTGGCACTTCTTGCTGGCGGCGCCGCTGGCAGGATCAATTCTGGACACGTCGATCTTGCTGTCATTGTAGAACTCATCCACCTCGCCACACTCGTGCACGACGATGTCATGGACGAAGCGCAGCGCCGTCGGGCACAACCCACTGCCAATGCGCGCTGGGGAAATTCGCTCAGCGTGTTGCTAGGCGATTGCCTTTTTGCGCACGCGCTCACGTTATCGACAAATTTCGAAAACGCTGATATCGGCCGCGCGATCGCGCGCACAGCCGCTACCGTCTGCTCTGGTGAAATGATCCAGACTCAGCGCCGGTTCGATCTAAACCTGGGCGTGCAGGACTATTTGCGAATTGTAAGAATGAAAACCGGCTCGCTCTTCTCGACCGCAGCGGAATTGGCCGCGCTTATCAGCGAAGCCGACCCGAATGTGATCGAAATTTTCAAGAATTTCGGAATTCAAATCGGGACAGCGTATCAAATTTACGATGACTGCGTGGATCTTGCTGGCAGCGAGAGCGTGACCGGCAAGACCCTCGGGACCGACCTGCGCAAGGGGAAGTTTACGTTGCCAGTCTTAATTTTCCTGCGTTCGGCCTCCGAGTTTGAACGGGAACGCTGTTGCCAACTAGTGCTCGAAGAACGAATCGAAGAAATGATTGAGTTGTTGAAGAATGGCGCGACCAACGGCGCGATCAACGAATCAATCACAGCGGGCAGCGATTTGATTCGCGAGGCGCAATGCACGCTGGATAGAATCGCCTCGAATCCCTACGCGGATGCGTTGTTCTCTCTCGGTGACGCGTTGTGTGAAATGTTCGATCAACTTCGCGTGTGATGGCATGCGGCGAGGGCGCCGCTTCTACTTCGAATCCATGTCGCAGCTTAAAATCCGCGAAATGCCGCGGGAAGAGCGGCCACGCGAGAAACTTGCTGCCCGCGGGGCGTCAGCTCTATCCGATCCCGAGTTAATCGCGATCTTGCTCCGCACGGGAGTTCCTGGCGCCAACGCGATCGAAGTCGCGCGCGAGTTATTGAAAGAATACGGTTCGCTGCGCGGCCTCAGTCGCTGCGGCGTGCATGAATTGAAGAAAATTCCCGGCATTGGACCTGCCAAAGCCGTGCAGCTCGCCGCGGCCTTTGATCTAGGGGATCGTCTGGCGCGCGAGACGTTATCGAAACAAAAGATCGATTCGCCCGAACTCGTGAACGAACTCATCGGTGCGGAGATGCGGCGACTGCGCACCGAATCATTACGCGTTATTTTGCTCGATACGCGTTATCGCCTGATTCGAGTCCACCCAATCCAGGAAGTCTCGACTGGGAGCGTCAACGAAAGCATCGCACATCCGCGCGACATATTTCGGCCCGCTGTCATTTCCTCGGCCTACGCCGTCATCGTCGTGCACAATCATCCTTCCGGCGATGCGTCCCCGAGCCAGACGGACCACAGCCTCACGCGCCGGTTGTCTGAAGCCGCCGAGCTCATGCAAATTAAGCTGCTTGATCACATCATCATCGGCGCGCCCAGCGAAGGCAGCCCCGGCTACTTCAGCTTTAAGGAGGCAGGCGTGTTGTAAGAACGGAAAATCCGAAATTCGAATTTCGAAGTCCGAAACGATGAGCAACGCGAAGATTCATCCAACAGCTCTGGTCGATCCAGGCGCACGCCTCGGAGCCGATGTCGAGATCGGACCATTTTCGGTGATCGGATCGGACGTGCTCATCGGCGACGATACGATCGTGCAATCACATGTCGTGATTGAGGGAGAAGTTGCCATCGGTATCCGCAATTTCATCGGGCACGGCGCCATTATTGGCGCGCCGCCGCAGGACCTTTCATTCTCGCCCGAACGAAAAACGAGAGTCGAGATTGGTAGTGAGAATGTCATTCGCGAACATTGCACGATCCATCGCGGCAGCGCAGAGGGAAGCGCAACCAAAATTGGGGACAAAAATTTTCTGATGACCGCCGCCCACGTTGGCCACAATTGCACAATCGGAAACAACGTGATCGTCGCCAACAATTGTTTGCTCGGCGGTTACGTTCACGTGGATGACGGGGCATTTCTCGGCGGCGGTGGCGTCTTTCATCAGCATATGCGCATTGGACGACTGGCCCTGACTCAGGGCGCGTCTGGTTTCAGCAAAGACATTCCGCCGTTCCTGATCGCCGCTGAAATAAACTATGTCTTTGGCGTGAACATAATCGGCCTCCGGCGCGCTGGTTTTAGCGGACGCGATCGAGATGAAATCAAGGCTGCATTCAAATTACTTTACACAAGTGGACTAAACATTTCGCAGGCGCTCGAACAAGCAGCGACAATGAACTTCGGCGCGCCAGCGCGGGAATTCCTGGACTTCGTCGCGAACGCAAAAAAGCGCGGCATTTGCCCGCTCAAACGCGGGACTGCTGAGGAGATGGCTATTTAACGAATAAGCTCAAACGCGACTCTTTCGGCAGACAAGCCGGCGTCGAGACGGAGCGCATGGCGCCCGAAGCCGGCGACTGAGTGCTTGACCACGCGACTGATGCTGCAATGCAAGATACCACCCCATTCTTTTTCCTGCTGAAAAAGAAGCTGCCGACTTTCCAAATGCAGTTTCTAACCTAGCCCTCTACGCATTCAGGGAGTGAACTTGTAGATGGATCCGTCGTCGTCAACGCCCCCATGAACGGTGGCGCCGTAAAAGTTTCCGAGCCGATCGACGACCAGCCCGTTATAGGAAAACGAGCCATCTGGGGGGCCCTCGAACATGTGAACTACAGTCTCCATCCACTGACCGCCGCCAACGGGGCTCAGCTTAAAGATGGTGCCGGTGCCCAAACCACCCTCACTCGTAGTCCCATAGAGATTGCCAGTCCTGTCAAAAACAAGATTGCTGATGGGGTAATTGCCGTCGGTTCCGCCTTGGAAGCCATAGAGTACCCTCTCCTTCCATTCGCCGTTAGCCCGAGGAGCCAGCTGGTAGACAGCGCCGATATCATTAGCCCCGCCGTAATAAGTGGTTCCATAGATATTACCCGAAGCATCGAAGAGCAGCGCGCCATAAGGAAAACTGCCGTCCGGTTGGCCTCTGAATGAATAAAGCGTCTTGAAATCCCACTCTCCGACTTGCGTCGGGGTGAGCTCGAAAACAACTCCGCTGCCATAAGTGCCGCCGGTGGTAGCCGCGCCATAGAGGTGGCCATGGCGCAGAATCATTCTTCCAGCCGAGCCTGTCGATCCGTCCGCGCCACCCGTGAAAGTGTGAATGACCTTGAGGACCCAAGTTCCGTCTTGTCCCTGGTGGATTTTGTAAATGGTGCCCAAGCCGTTCGCGCCACCGGTCGGGGCCATTCCATAGACGTTGCCGGCCTGATCCACTGTTACCCTTGCGCCGGGGCCATAACCATCGTCTCCGCCGGTGAAAGCATGAATCACTGTCTGGGTCCAAGTTCCCCCGGAGTTCGTTAGCTTGTAAGCCACGCCGCAGCCGCCTTCACAGCTGCCTGACCCGCCCGTAACCGCCGTGCCGTAGAGGTTACCTTCGCGATCGACTGTCACGCCTTTGTACGGCTCGCCCCCGTCGACGCCGCCCGTGAAGCTGTAGAGCACGGTGTGCACCCAGCCATCAGGTGTGCGGCTGAGCTGAAAAACTGTGCCACTTCCAAAATCCCCGCCGAGTACCGTTGTGCCATAAATATTACCTGCACTGTCGGTCTCCAAATCGGTATCAGCGTATTCGCCTGCATCCTCTTCAAAGCTATAAATCACGTCCGTCGTTGCTGCGGTGACCGTGGCCAGTGAGAGGGCAAAAACCGCAGTCGCCGCAACGCCTCTGATCCGAAAATAAATCGACGATTTCATGGAGATTATTTCAACTGGCGTTGGTCGCCGCGTCAAGATGTTTTTGGTTACAACTTCGACGGATTTCGGCAGCGATCATGTCGATAAGAACGAGAACGATCCAATATGGAATCCATGGGAAACGCTTCCGAACCGGTAAAAGGGGCGGGTTCATTGAGCGGCTCACTGCGGATGCGTCTTCTTAAAGCCGCCCTCGTAACCGTTTTCAAAAGCAAGATCCCAATTTTGTTTATTGCCAGATCCCTGCTCCTCGAAATACCTCTGGGCGATCATGTTTAACTCCGCGGCCGCCGGCAGCCTTGCATCATGCGGGGCTTGCTCTCCCGCTCTCTCGCCGATCGCATACGCCGCGCGTTCTTCCGGCGTTCGGCCGTGCGCTGCGCGATGAGTATAGAACGCAGTCACACCGCACACGACGAACGCCGCCACTGCCATCATCACAAAAAAACGCACCGGTTTGAATTGTCTGGCCATGACTCGGGGAAACAAACCCTATATGATTATTGCTGGCGCCAGCCAGCTCGAATGTTAGACCGCATCGGAAGCAGCTTATCTTAGAGGCTTCTTGTCGCGCCGATTGGGAAACATTTCCTTGTGGCCGCGACCGTGGCGACGCGACGCCGCCAATTTTCTTGCAACTTTCGTGGCCAGTCGCGGTTTCAATCCGCGAGACAACAGGAGGGATAACTATCATGTGGAAGAAATTTAATGTGATCGCATTGGCGGTCCTCGCATTCGGGTTTGCTTCGGCTCAGAGCTCGAGCGCAGGCACCGAGGTAGTGGAGCCTTACCGCGCCCCCGCGCCGAGATACAACTACGCACCACCGCCCCGGCCGGTCTATTATGCTCCACCACGGGTGGGTGTGTTCTTCTACCCGCCCTTTCCTCGCTTTTACGGGCCGTGGTTCGGTTTCCGCCACCACCGATTTTTCCCAGGACACCATCGTCATTGGCGGTGAACCCAGAGGGCTGAGGGCAGTCGAAGCAGTTCGCGTCTAATCAGCTCTTTCAACGCCGTTCTCCTTTTGCCGTCGCTCCGCCGCTGCGGACAAGCCAGGCGGCCGCGCCCATTTTGCGTAGCTTGGGCGAGTCGGCTCAGCGCTTCACGTCCGCCAGGACGAAACGTTTAACGCGCCCGACCTGTAACGTGGAAATGTTCTTAAAAAATGAGTGACGGACGTGGCCAATCTCTGATTCAATAATGTTGATCGCGATCTTATGTACGGCGGCCGAGTCACCAGCGAAGAAAAAACGAGCATCAGCATGTACGTCGGTGTCAGCATCGCGGTCGTGCTCATCGCCGGGGCGCTCTACTTCTTCTTTCTCGCGCAGAAAGAGAAAAGGGAGACCACAGGTTTCGATCCGAACCGGCCCGTCCCAAGCGACGCTGTTTTGAAACACCGATTAAAGGCCGAGGAATATTCCGTCGTGCGTGAAGGTGGCACCCAAACGCCTTTTCAAAACGAGTTCTGGGAGAACCAGCGCACCGGCCTCTACGTGGATGTCATTACCGGCGAACCACTCTTCACTTCGCTCGACAAATTCGACAGCGGCCTTGGCACGCCCACATTTAGCAAACCGATCTCGAAAGATCTCCTCGTCGAGAAGGTGGACACATCGCGCGATATGCAACGCACCGAGGTGCGCGCAAAACGAAGTAACGCACACCTTGGCTATCTCTTTCCCGATCCGAAATCGCCCACCGGACAAAGTTACACCGTTTACTCGGCCGCCTTTCATTTCATTCCAATCGAACGAATGAAAAGCGATGGTTACGAAACGTTCCTGCCGCTTTTGGATAAAAAGCCTGCCACGCCGTAACCGGCGTGCAGGCGGTTAGCGTCCGAGTTTACTCGCTGCGGCGAGGATCAGAATAAGCGCGCAGAAAGTCGCGGCAGCTCAGAGTGTTTCGATCTCTTTGCGCAGTTGCTCTCTCGCTTTGCCGGTCCGTTTTTCCAGGCGACCGAGCAACTCATCTTCCTTGCCTTCGATGAACGTGAGATCGTCGTCGGTAAGGTCGGCGTATTTCTGCTTCAGTTTACCTTTGATCTCATCCCAATTCCCTTTGAATGACAGTCTGTCCATAGCATAAGGATTCGCTGCTCGGGCGACGCAAGGTTGTAATATTCAAATCAATTATCAAACTCTCGTCCTTTGTCACTCGCCACAGTGTCACTGGCCGCTTCTTAGATTGTAAACGCGAATAAGTGGCGCGCTACGATTACGAAACGGATGCTCTGGCAAGGAAGAAGAGAAAGCGAGAACGTTGAAGATGTTCGCGGATCCGGCGGCCGACGCATTGCCGTGGGCGGCGGAATTGGCACCGTCGTTCTCGTAGCTGTTTATCTCCTGCTCGGCGGCGATCCAATGGCGCTCCTTGATTCGCAGCAGGGGGTGCAATTATCGCAACCTCGGGAGAACGACAATCAAGCGCCGCGCGATAATGCATCGAAGTTCGTTGCTGTCGTTCTCGCCGATACCGAAGACGCCTGGCACGAGCTCTTCCGGCAAATGGGCCGACAGTACGAGGAGCCGAAGCTCGTGCTCTTCACGGACGAAACCCGGTCCGGGTGCGGGTTCGCCAGTGGCGCGAGCGGTCCGTTCTATTGCCCGGAAGATCGCCGCGTTTACATCGATCTCGGTTTTTACCGTCTACTCCAGGAACGCTTGGGTGCAGGAGGCGATTTCGCACAGGCCTACGTCATCGCCCACGAAGTTGGACACCACGTGCAGAACCTGCTCGGTATAACCGATCGCGTGCAGGCGATGCGCGGTCGGGTCAATCAATCCGAATACAATCAGTCATCTGTCCGGCTCGAGCTCCAGGCAGATTTTCTGGCAGGCGTTTGGGCCCGTTACGCCGACCGGGTCAAGCACGTGGTCGAAGCCGGCGATATCGAAGAAGCGATGCGCGCGGCCAGCGCGGTTGGCGATGACAGACTCCAACACAGCTCGCGCGGTTATGTCGTCCCCGACTCATTTACGCACGGCACTTCCGAACAACGCCTTCGCTGGTTCCGCCGCGGTTACGAGACCGGCGATCTCCGCCAAGGCGACACCTTTAACGCGCCTGACTTGTAACAAAGCAACGGAGAGCGCAGCTTCTAAATCCGCCACAATTGTGCGGTGATGATTTGGAAATTTGGCAGTAATTGAGGGGCTGTGGCGACGTTTCGATTCGGGGAGCGCACGCGCCCCGCGTGTTGGCGATAGCGCCTTGCGATCGCGAACTTTGCCCCTGGAGCCCGCGGTGTTACAAACACAACGCGACGCTGTGATCGAACTGCGCCCCGAAGAAGCCATCAACGACGAAGCTCTGTGCCGGATTCAACGCGACATTCACCATCAATGAGGAATATATATACATCTATGATGCAGGGCCGTTGGGCATAAGTGTCGAAACGAGCACTGCCGGTGTCACAGTGATTAGTGAACAACGCCATGTCTCTCGGCCCAGTCCCAAAGCGCGGTGAACTCTGCCGGCTGTCTGTGCGTTCGTCCGAAATGCGCCCGGTGTTCCATTAGCATCTTTCCAAACGTCATTCCGTCAGCCCCGGCACGATTCGGATCGGCGCCGCGCTCGAGCAGGGCTAGCGCATCCGCGTAAGCGAGCTTGTCGTCGGGTCCCATTTTCGTGCGGTAAAGAAGCAACGTGTAACCGCCAGAATCCGACTCACTCTCCGGCATAGCGGAATCGACATCAGCGCCGTGGTCGAGGAGCAGGTCAAAGCGCGATCTCGCCTGATCCGGGTAGTAACCCAAATACCAGTTCTTGAGAATCATCGGCTCACCGAACTCATTGCGAGCGTTCGGATTTCCACCCGCCTCAAGCATCGCGCGGAGAACGGGCGCCGACGCATGCACCGCGTTGGCCATTGCGAAGGAGTCTCGCTTGCCATTGGTGTAGTTCGGGTCCGCACCGAGCGAAAGCAAAGTTCTAACCGCCCCGGCTAATTCCGGGCGCTGCCACGATTGCGTCACGGCGAAGTAGAGCAGCGTCGTGCCGTCGCGTCCTGGCTTCTGCAAATCCGGAAGCGCCTTTGCTGCCACGCGGATTGCGTCTTGATCGTTTTTTACGATGGCCTGCGCTACAGCAAACAGCGCCGGCTGATCGCCAAAGTCCCATTTCCCCGAGCGCTGCTCCTCCCGTATCTGGCGCTGATGCTTCTCACCTCTTTGCATGGACACAAAAAAAGCAACGAACAAGCAGATCACGGCGCCAAAAGCGAGCACCAGGCAGATTCCGCCGATTAAAAGGATTTTCTTGGCCACGTCGTGTCTTAGCGCTTCCAATCGCCAGCTATTTGGGCAGCGATCGACAGGGCTTCACCTGGTTGCATCGCGCTGATTAGATAGGATTCAGGTGATGCGGACAAACACGAAGTTCGTGGAGCGCCGCTATCGCTTCAGATCGGCGATGATGTGAGGTGAAGACGCGACCCCAATTTCTTCCCCTCCTGTGCAATTGCTTCAATATTTATCGTTCCAACCAGCAATTTTTCGCGGGTTACCACAAAAACTTCGCCGAGCTTTGCGTTGAGCATCATTTGCTCCGCCTCCGCAATCGTCTGGTCTTCGAAGCAATAGGCAT
>Ga0207645_10000193_pt1 | contig 49552 bp, 46 predicted proteins | sample KBSM53metaG_FD_184331 | JGI IMG/M metagenome (GOLD analysis project Ga0207645, IMG submission 184331) | Miscanthus rhizosphere microbial communities from Kellogg Biological Station, Michigan, USA - KBS M5-3 metaG (SPAdes) (version 2) | ecosystem: Host-associated > Plants > Roots > Rhizosphere >...
CTTCTTTTTTTCAATGCATCTGACTTATAGTAGGCAAATGCTTTCGCCGTGTCTGTTACAGCGGTAACGAGTGTAACTTTTTTGTTGTCACCTAAATCATGGCCATATACACGGTCTAAAATACCGTTATCCATTCTTTCCTGCTTGCCTTCTTCAAATCCTTTTGTCCAGGCATCCCAGTCTTTCACAGTGAACGTTGTTCTTGAGCGGATTTTTGAATCGATAACCGCTGTATCCTGCCAGGTAGCAGTATATAATTGAATGCTCGGGTTGCCAACGACTCCACCTTTTTGCATGGCTTTTTTCAAACCAGGATCCTTCGTAAAGGCCTTTGCCTTTGCCGTATCGTCAACCTTCAATGCCACCATTACCATGTTACTATCCTTGAGGCCGCGTCCGATAACATAATTATGTATACCGTTTGCAAGCCTAGCAGAATCGTGTCCATCATAAGCCACTTTCCATTTTGCATAATTGGCTACTTTGTGTGTTACGATCACCATGTTCATCGGTGTCGTAATAATGGTGCTCTTTGCGGGTTCCGTAGCAGCAGTTTTAGCAGCTGTGTCAGCAGCAGTACTGTCTGTAGTGGCTGACTCTCCGCTTCCGCTGCCTCCGCAGGAAATTAAAAAGGTTACCAGCGCTGCACCGAAAAGCAGGCCGATAAATCGGGACTTCTTCATGATTTTGGTTTTAGATAATGAATAAATAATTTATAGTACAAGGGCTGGAAAAGAAATGTCACAAGGGGTAAAGAGACACTAAATGTAAGTTTTTTAAATAGCTCAGTGAAAATTATTTGACATTCCCCCCGGTCTGTTACAATACCAGACTGCCATGGTTGCATGATGCCATCTGCGCAGAATTCCTGTTTAGTATGAATATCTTTCGTCGTAGCTTTATTATAAACTTGATTCACATTTTGTATAATTTTTCACCCGGCAGAAGTCCATACTAAACGACCTGTTATGTCTGAACGAATCAGTGCAGCGATTTCGCCTGCTTTACCATCAAACGGTATTTCCTCTTCATCGCAGGAAGAAGAAGTATTTCTTTTCAAAAAGATCCAGGAAAAGTTTGCCGAACAGTTTGAAAAAGCATTTCCTGATAAACTGGTGCCAAAGGCAGTTGTGATAATCCCGTCGCTCACACTCGACCAGGAAATTCTTGCCAAAGTAAAAGGCGTGGTACATTATGAAGAACGGCTGCTTTGCATGCTCATGCTGCTTCGCATGCCCCGCACCCATGTGATATATGTCAGCAGCACTACCATCGATCCCGTGATCGTAGATTACTATCTTCACCTTTTGCCAGGCATTACAGGTTATCATGCCATGCAGCGACTGACGTTATTAAGCTGCTATGATGCATCATCAAAATCATTAACAGAAAAAATATTGGCGCGGCCGCGGTTGATTGACCGGATACGGAAAAGCATTCCACCCGGTTCAGCTGCCCATATGGCTTGCTTTAATGTTACTTCTTACGAGCGACGGCTCGCCGTGCAATTGAATATTCCCATCTTTGGTTGTGACCCTGACCTGCTCGACCTGGGCAGCAAAAGCAACAGTCGTAAGATTTTTAAAGAATGCGGTATTCCAACCCCGCCCGGCTTTGAAGATTTACACACGGCGGATGATATAGTAAATGCACTCCTTCAATTGAAATCGGAGTACCCGGATATGCGCAGGGCGGTTATAAAAATGAATGATGGTTTCTCCGGCGAAGGCAATGCACTTTTTTACTTTACAGGCATTGAAAAATCTGCCGATAAACGGCAATGGATATACGAAGAATTAAACCAGCGGCTGAGAATTGTGGCTGACGGTTTAAGTTGCGAAACGTTTTTAAACAAGTTTGAAGAGATGGGAGGTATAGTAGAAGGCTTTGTTGAAGGACAAATCAAAGAATCTCCATCTGTGCAGTGTCGTATTGATCCCGATGGCCGTTACCGGGTTGCCTCCACGCACGACCAGCTGCTTGGCGGAGAGAGCGGCCAGGTTTTTCTGGGGGCCTATTTTCCCGCCGCTCCTGACTATTCAGCAGAAATCGGTGCTATGGGTAAGAAAATTGCAGAAGCACTGCAGCAGCGCGGCGTATTAGGCCGTTTTGCCGTTGATTTTATTTCCGTAAAAGAGCAGGAGGAATGGCAGCATTATGCTATTGAAATAAATCTTCGCAAAGGTGGCACTACCCATCCCTTATTAATGTTACAATTTCTTACGGATGGAAATTATAACCCCGATAATGGATTGTATTATACAGCAGGCGGCCAGGCGCGTTATTATTTCAGTTCGGATAATTTAAAAAGTGAAAAATACGAAGGACTGACACCGCACGATCTTATCGATATTGCTATGCTGAACGATCTTCACTATAACGGAACTCACCAGGAAGGTGTGATCTTCCATCTCATCGGTGCATTATCTCAATTTGGAAAATTAGGCGTTATGTGCATTGGCAGTACGGCAGAGCGGGCAAAGATGTATTACGATAGAATTATTTCAGTATTGGATAAAGAAGGGAAACAGGTATAAGATTTATAAATTTCAATTTCTTGTAACAGAATTTTGCTTCGTTCTGTTTGCCTGCGGATAGGGATAAACAGGATAGCTGCTTCTTTGTACGCCGATACTTCCTGAAACAGAAAACGTTTTTGCATCATTTACATACATCAATCCAAGTTCAGCTCTTGAATATACTCCCAGGCCATTATTGTATTTAAACAATCCATTGGCGGGATAACCTTTAGCCGGATCAGTAGTAAGAAAGGAATGATTGAAATTTATATAAGCCGGCGCTAAAGAAACACCTGCAAATGCGTACAGGTTTTCGTTCAACCGTCGGTTTAGTTGCAGACCCATAGGAGCGGACACAACAGAAGCGCCGCCGCCATTAAAAAAAGTATAGCCCGCCGATACGCCGCTGTATGCTGTAACTGACCATTTTTTATCGGCTGTAGCCGCGATTGTCTTTCCATGCAGATAATCCGTAAAGGAAAAAGGCAGCAGCGTTTGTGCTTTGACTGCAGCAGATGAAATCAACATCAAAGACACTATCACGATACGCATATACTTCGATTTGAAATAAAGTTACGATTTTACCCCCTTTTAATCAATTCAGTTTCGCCGGGTTTTGTAACGTTTTCTAAATTACCAGGTTGAACTTCTTCGCGGTCGCATTGCCGGTATTTTCCGGACAAATAATTTTACCAATAATAATCCCGCCACAAAACCGCCGATATGGGCGGCGTATGCAACACCGCCGGCAGCCTCGTTGCCTCCAAGCATACCCATGCCGTTGATCAGCTGAAAAACGAACCATAACCCCACTACAAGGAACGCCGGCAATGAAATGATGCCTAAAATGACCCATACATGCACACTCCGGCCCGGGAACAGCAGGATATAACCACCAAGCACACCCGAAATTGCACCCGACGCTCCAAGGCTCGGAACAAGTGTGCTTTGATTCAGCCAGGCCGCACTGAATACATGACTTAACCCGGCAAGAATACCACATAGTAAATAAAAAACAAGGTAGCGGACATGCCCCATTGCATTTTCAAGATTATCGCCGAATATCCAGAGATAAAGCATATTACCGGCAATATGCGCAATGCCGCCATGCATAAACATGGACGTAATTAAAGTAAGGTAAACCGGAATCGGGGTAGTTTGCAAACCGGGCATGTGGATAGCCTGCCCCGAAACCGGATCATGGATGATTCTTGAATGCGTTACGATATCATGACCGGTAAGGATTTCGCCCGGTACTGTGGCATAGCCAAATGTGAAAGGAATATCGGTTCCCAACCGCTGCCAGTAAATAAAAACAAAAATGTTTAAAACGATTAACAGGTAGTTGACGACCGGGGTGATTTGGCGATCCCTGTTATCATCGCCTATTGGCAGCAGCATTTTTTATTGTAAGATATACAAAAGCCATACCTGTTAAGCATTCCTGACAGCAACAGGTACTGTTTGTACGTTTTATTTTTAGGAATTGCTTTTTGCAGGCTATGGGTAAATTCAAAACAGTTCAGAAATACCCGGTAAAATCCTGTTTATTTCCAGGCTCCATTTTTGCGTATTGAATACCATAATCAGTTTTTTCTTATTTACATTTACCAACCATTTTTGTTGAATGTTTATACATAAACAATATAGTATCATTTACCTGGTCGCGTTATTTTGTACAACAACAGGATGCAGTCAATCGGCGGCAACGAACGATGATAACAATGATATTGCCGGAACGTTATCGGCAGATGTATTAAATGAAGTGTCAGGAGCAGCTGTATCCCGCCTTTATAGCAATACTTTTTTTGTAAACAATGACAGCGGAGACAGCAGTCGTTTTTTTGCTATCAGTTTTAAAGGGAAATTGCTTTCTACGTTTAATTTCAAAGGAACTGCAAACAATGCCCTTGGTGTAAAAGATTGTGAAGATATTGCCATAGGGCCCGGACCGGAAGCCGGCAAGAATTACATTTACCTTGCAGACATTGGTGACAACAGCGCGACACGGTCTTCAATCCAGGTATATCGCTTTGCGGAACCTAACAGCCTTGAACACACGACAACGGAAGTTACCGCTGATGTCCTGGACCTGGAATACCCGGACGGACCGCGTGATGCAGAAACGATAATGATCGATCCTGTTGAGAAAATGATTTATATTATTTCAAAGCGTGAAGATACAGCTCATATTTACCGTTGCCCGTTGGGCTTTACGGATAACGACAAAGTACAGTTGGGTCTTTGCGGCAGGGTTGTTCTTGAGGGCAGCGGTGCGGGTAAATGGATCGTGTCGGGTAATATAGCACCGGATGGAAATGCAGTGCTGTTAAAAACAGTTTCGTCTGTTTATTATTGGAAACGCAGCGGTAATGAACCTGTTTATACAACGCTTCAGCGAAAGCCCATAAAGCAAAGTGCCTATGCCGTACACGGGCAGGAAGAAGCGATTACGTTTTCAGCAGCCGGCGATGGATATTATATATTAAGTGAAGGCGCTCATAGCAAGATTTATTTTTATAAACTGGAAAAATAAATCTTCGATAATTTCAGTTGCAATCGATGATCGTTTCCTGGATATTTCATGTCGATCCGAACTTCTGACAACAATTTTTGTTAGGATAGTCATTATTAAAACCGCAAACATGAATGACCTCAGCAACAAAGTGGCTTATATAACAGGTGGCAGCAAAGGTATAGGATACGGCATTGCCAAAACCCTATATGGCCTTGGTATGAAAGTGGCCATTACCAGCAGAACGCTGGAAGCGGCTCAAAAGGCCGCAGCATCGATAAGTAAGGATCAGACACGTGTCATGGCATTGGCATCCGAAGTCAGTTCACTTGCAGACGAAACGAAAGCAGTAAAAGATGTCATAAATCATTTTGGAAAACTGGATGTGCTGATCGCCAATGCAGGTGTCGGCATTTTATTGCCTATTGAAAAATTAAGTGAACAACAATGGAAACAAACTATTGACACCAATCTCACCGGTGTGTTCAATAGCGTAAAAGCATGTTTGGACGAATTGAAAAAAACAAAAGGTTATATCATTACAATTGCCAGCCTCGCGGGCACCAATTTTTTTGAAAATGGAACAGCATATAATGCCAGTAAATTTGGACTTGTTGGCTTTACGCAGGCATTAATGCTTGATCTGCGAAAATATGGTATTAAGGTAACGACCATTATGCCTGGTTCGGTTGCTACAAACTTCAACGACCATATAGTGAGTGATGCCGATGCATGGAAAATACAACCGGAAGATATAGGACAAATCGTATCTGATCTGCTAAACATGCATCCACGCACATTGCCGAGCAAAGTAGAGGTAAGGCCTTCTATACCTGTAAAATGATATTGATACATTGACGGGTTATGCCGGAATGCAATAATGATAGCCTCGTCAAAAAATCTTACGATTCCAGTATATTTTTCAGCAGCATTTCCTTTGCATACGTGAATTTCTCGTCCTGTTCTTTTCTTACTTCTGCCACCAGCACCCTGCCCAAACTTGGAAGTGTCAGTTTTACTGTAGCCACATTAGCTTCTACAATATTTCCTCTTTTTCGCAATTGCAATTCATTGTTGAGTTTTACCTCTTCGCCGGGTATCACGGGTGTCGTTTCAAACCGGGTGCACATATATTCATTTAAAAAAAGCTGCATAGCTTTGATTTCATCGTGTGAAATAGCCACCGGATCATGCATCCAGTATACAAAGTTCACAATGTGCCGTGAGTAATTCAGCACTTGCTGTTCATTGCCGTTTGCCGAGATAAACACATAACGTGGGAATACCGGTGCAATTATTAATTTTTTTCTGCCGTCTACTACACTTTCGCATTCGTACAACGGGAGATAGCTGGCGATCTTCTTTTTCTTGAGAGAATCGACAACTTTTTTTTCTTTGCCGGGACGTGTGTACACGGCATGCCAAATTTTTTCAGCCATACTGAATAGTTTTAGAGTACGTTAAATGGATACGTTTCCTTCAGTGGGCTTTCATTCAATTACTGGAGTGGAAAATCAGAAGAGATATTGATGTTCTATGCCTGTTTAGATGTAGAATCACTAACCAGGATTCATTATTAAATCAACACCGGCTTAGACGGGGAACTCTGCAACCGGTCCGATTCATATCGAATTCCCGCACAAGATATACTACGGTTTTTAATAATGCAATACCCTTTTAGTAGTATTATTCCGATAATTCCATTAATAATTAGCAATTGGTGCCTTTCTGCAACTTTAAAAAGAGAGTCTTAATTTTAAGTCTATCATTTAATTATGCTCAACAGACGTGAACTTCTGAAATTATACGGCTCATTTGCCCTAACCACTTTATCGCCTCGTTCATTTACTAATGCTGCTGCACCCGCCAACGGGCCATTCCGGTTTTGCCTGAATACGAGTACAATTAGTGGTCAAAACCCGGGGCTTCTTAAGTATGTTGAGATCGCGGCTGCCACCGGTTACGACGGGGTAGAGCTTTGGATCAATGACATCAGGGATTATGTCAACAAGGGCAACTCTGTTGAATCTCTTGCAAAGTATATTAAATCAAAAGGAATATCGGTATATAATATTATCAGCTTTACCTCATGGATGGCGGATGATGAAGAGAAGAGAAAAGCGGGTGTTAAGGAATTGGAAGATGAAATGAAAATAGCCAATGCGCTCGGCTGCCGCCGCATTGCCGCGCCGCCGGCAGGTATTGAAAAAGGAGAAACTATTGATTTTCAAAAAGCAGGTGTACGGTATCGTGAGATCATTGAATTGGGCAGAAAATACAACGTAATGCCCTTGCTTGAATTCTGGGGCGCATCCGGCACTCTTTATAATTTCAGCCAGGCGCTTGCGATTGCGGCGTCTGCCAATGATCGGGATGTACGCATCCTTCCGGATGTATATCACATGTTTCGCGGTGGTTCGGGTTTTAATTGTTTAAAAATGGTAAATGGAAAACTGGTTGATATTATTCACTTCAATGATTACCCGGCTTCTAAGCCGGTTGATGAGCAAACGGACGGGGATCGTGTATACCCGGGTGATGGAGCCGCGCCGTTGAAACAGGTGCTGCATGATCTCAAGGCTATGGGAGGCACCAAAATACTTTCACTTGAATTGTTTAATAAATCCTATTGGCAACAGGATGCGACACTGGTGGCAAAAACTGGATTGCAAAAAATGAAAGCATTGGTAAATGCAATAATGAAATAAAAGACAATAAAAATTCTATTGCAGTTTGACAGGAGTTTACTGCTACATGCCCCTTATAATTTAAGCTTATTAATACTGATTATGGAACCGCCGTTTATCAATAAAGAAAAAATCGCGGCTTTACTGCCCATGCACGAATGCATTGATGTGATGCAACGCATGTTCCTGTCGCTTGCAAATGGTGAATGTGTTCAGCCTTTGCGATCCATCATGCGATTGCCCGATAAGCCAGGTTTACTCGGCATGATGCCGGGCTATGCAAAGGAAATGGAGGTAATGGGCATTAAGGTGATCACGGTGTTTCATAACAATAGTTCCTTTGGCTATCCGTCGCACCAGGGCGTAGTTATGTTGTTTGATGCACAACATGGACAGCCGCTTATGCTTTTTGATGCGGAAGAAATAACTGCGATACGTACGGCCGCCGCCAGTGCGGTAGCTACACAATTGCTTTCAAATAATGACGCTGACGTGCTCGGTGTACTTGGTGCCGGCGTGCAGGCGGAAAAACATATTGAGGCTATCTCAATTGTACGGAATATTAAGCGGGTACATCTCTGGGGGCGCAATAAAAACAACGCTGCCGTGCTTTCCAACAAAATGAAGGACAAATTCAACATGAATGTTATCGTTGAAAATGACGCGGAAGCAGTTGCAAAAAATGCGTCCATTATTTGTACGGTTACTTCATCTACCCAGCCGGTTTTAAGAGGAGAATGGGTGAATAAAGGAACGCATATAAATGCCGTGGGATCGAGTACGCCTGCGTCAAGGGAACTGAACACGGCTGCGATCTTAAAAAGCAAATTGTTTACAGACAAATATGAATCGCTTTTTAATGAAGCCGGCGACTTTCTTATTCCCCAAAAAGAAGGCACAATAACAGAACGTTTTGTAAAAGCAGAAATAGGAGAAGTATTGACAGGTAGCAAACAAGGACGAATGCATCCGGATGATATCACAGTCTTTAAATCGCTCGGTATAGCCGCCGAAGACATTTTTTCCGCATGGCATATTTATAAGAAAATAAAAAATTGAGAAAATAAATCTAGCCGCGAAGTTTTCGATTTAAAAGAAATGTATAGACCTCGGAACTTTCAATAATCCGAAAAAGCTATTTACTTGTGCGCAACAGGATCGGGTGTACCATCAGGGTCGTTCTTTGCCGTGCCCGATGTTTTTATATTATTTCCAATAAGCAACAATAACCCCGCAACATGTGGCGCGGCCATAGATGTGCCGCTTGCTTGTGCATATTGTCCGCCTTTCCAGGTGGAAACCACACTAACTCCCGGTGCGGCATAGTCGATCACATCATTTCCATAATTAGAGAAACTTGCAAAATTATCAAGACTGTCTACTGCGGAAATGGTGTAGACGTTTGCAGCATTTACTCTTGCCGGTGAATAATTCGCAGCAGGTTTTGCAACGTTACCTGCCGCTATGGTGATAAATATTCCTTTTGCCGCTGTATTTTTCACCTGCTGATCGAGAATATTCGATACCGTATCTTCTCCCGAACTGATATTTACAACATCACCGGCCTTTGCATTCGCATTTACATAGGCCAGTGCCTGTATAATGGCGCCCGCGGTACCTGTACCATCTTTACCCAACACTTTGAGTGACACAAGGTTTGCACCCGATGCCACACCAAGTACACCAAAATTATTATTCAAAGCACCGATAATCCCCGCAACGTGGGTGCCATGCCCATTTTCATCGTTGGCGGATGGTTCACTGCTGAGAAATGAGTGGCTTCTTATCGTATCCACATTCAGATCAGGATGCGTGAAATCAATACCACTATCGACGATCCATGCAGTTTTGCCCCTGCCATCGCCATAACCTACACGGGTTACATTCCAGGTAATCAACGTGGGTTCAACTACCTTGAAACAATCGCCCAGCGCAACTATCCTGTCCTGTTCAATGATGCTGATAGATGCATCGGTCCTCAACCGCTTTACTTCATCTGCAGACAGGGCAACGATGAAACCCGATGGTGAACCGCCAAATGACTGCAACAAAGCCGATGACCGGATATTATTTCTCTCCAGCAAATTACTGCTGTACCTTGACAGGTCTGTTGCAGACAAACTTCTTGTATTGGTATTGTCACCGATAGTTACAATGTATCTTCCTTCTATAACACTGCCCGTTTCAGGATTTATCTGTACCCTGCAGGCTTCCGGCGGAGACGAGGTGGTATTTGAAGATGTACCATCTTTTTTGCAAGCAGCAAAAACAATAAAACTACACAAAAAGCAGATTTTCGCGATTCGCATGTGATTATAATAAAAGATTTAATAACGGTCAATAATGCTGCTAATAAATCCCGGAAGCACAAGTTTAACAATTTTTTAGTTTGACCGGGCGTTCATCGTAAAATTTCAGAGACCCGGAAATTTTGATTTTTTCAATTATTTTACGCTCAAACCATCACCAATGATGAAGAAAATTGTTTTCACCATAGCCCTTTGCTTACCCTTCTTTGCTTTTTCACAGCAAAAAAATATATACGATACGGCTGCAGATAAAATCTGCGATTATATGAACAAACATGCCGATACCAAAATCACTTCGGAAAAAGAGGCGACTACATTTTTTTCTGAAGCATTTTTGGATGCATGTGCGCCCTTGCTTGACAGGCTGATGGAAGCTGAGGGTGTAACCTCATTCGATAATCAAAGCGGGAGAAAACTGGGCGAAAAGATCGGGCTGAAGCTGGCCGCAATGTGTCCGAAATATCTTGAAATAATGCATCCCGTTATAAAAGCCCAGATAAAAGATGATGGGAATACCGAGACCGGAACGCTGAAAGGGACGGTAACAGAAGTGGCCCAGGATAATTATACCTATCTGAAATTAAAAACAGGTGATGGTATACAAAAAAGAGTGGTATGGCTGACAGCGTTTGATGAAGCCGAGAACTTCAATAATGATCCGCAGAAATTGGTCGGTAAAAAGATAGAAGTGACATGGAAAGCTGCACAACTATTTCATTTCAAAAGCAAATCATTTTCTTCTGAAAAAGTGATCAGCGGTTTAAAAGTAAATTAATACCCGGCGGTCAATTTATAATTTCAAATCGATCTTTTTTCCTGATTTACAAGCGGCGAAAATGGCATCGATAATTTTTAAATCCTTTAAGGCTTCTTCTCCATCTACCGGCACCACAGGTTGCTTGCCCTGTAATATAATGGCCGACATTTCGTCCATCTGCACCGTTTGATGTGTGACGTGGGGTTGCGTCAGCTCGCCTTTATGTGTGCGACCCATGATCGGACCATAACCAGTTGAAGGCTGCATTTCGGCAAATCCTTTATCGCCATCCAGGAAAAACCGGTCGAGATTATTTAAACTATAGGTGGAAAGACACGAGGCCACAGCACCTCCGGGAAAACCAAATTGAAACTGGATGGTTTCATCTACTCCCTCTTTAAATTTTGCAGGATTGGTTTTTGTTTCCTGCGCCGTAACCCAAATGGGATCTTCGCCAATCATGTAACGGGCACCATTAATCGAATAAATGCCGATGTCCATCATGGCGCCGCCGCCTGCAAGTTGTTTGTTCAAACGCCATTGGCTGGGATCGCCGATTATAAAACCACTCTGCCCCTGGAAGAATAACACTTTACCAAACTCCCCGGCTTTTCGCATACGGATCACCTCAAGCGTTTTTGCTTCAAAATGCATCCGGTAACCTACCAGCAATTTCACGCCGGCTTTTTTACAGGCCTCCACCATTTCCTGCCCCTCTTTTGCATTTACCGCCATGGGTTTTTCGCAGATAGCATGCTTCCCTGCCTTTGCTACACGGATCACCTGTTCCTTGTGCAAACCATTTGGTGTAATGACGTAAATAGCATCAATGTCGGAATTGTTTTTTACGTTATCAAAGTTTTCATAGTTATAACAATTTTTTTCAGGTATGCCATACTTTGCCTGCCAGTCTTTTATTTTAGATGGCGTACCGCTGATGACACCCGTCAGTTTCGCCATTTTGCAATCACGCATCGCTTCTGCCACTCTTGTGCCATAACTACCAAGTCCCATAATGGCCACTTTAAGCACCGGTCCATCGTATTTACGGTTATCCGGTAGCGTTACGGCATTATCTTTTGAAATAAATGGCAATGCTGCTGCTGATAAAGTAATTTTTTGCAGAAAATCACGACGTGAAGACATAGAAATTATTTTCAATTAAGGTAGTTATAAATTTTGAAGTAGCTCTCCAATTTTTTAAACCGGGGCCGGTTATACCCTTGGTTGATTTTACGTCGTATAAAATAAATACTTTAGCATCAGAATATCTGAACCAATAAACAGGCAGACTATGTACATCCTTATTACCATACTCGCCATCATTGTCACTATTATAGTGTTGATTTTAGTTGTTGCATTATTTACGAAAAAAGATTACAGCATTCAACGGGATATCGTTATCAACCGGTCTACGCCCGAGGTATTTAATTATATCAAACATTTAAAGAACCAGGACTATTATAATAAATGGGTGATGAAAGATCCCAACATGAAAAAAGAATTCAGGGGAACCGATGGCACGGTTGGGTCCGTTTACGCATGGGATGGAAATAAACAAGCAGGCGCCGGCGAGCAGGAAATTAAATCAATAGTTGACAATGAAAGAATTGATATCGAGATCAGGTTTGTGCGACCGTTTGCCGCTGTTTCCAGTGGTCCATTTGTAACGCAGGCATTGTCTGCTGATCAAACCAAATTAACATGGGGATTGAGCAACACCATGAAATACCCGATGAACGCAATGCTTCTTTTTATGAATATGGACCAGCTGTTGGGAAAAGATCTTGAGACCAGCCTGATAAACCTGAAAAATATTCTTGAAAACAAATAGCTTTTACTCCCGTCATTATTTCATTGATAATTAGTGCACTTTCCAGGAATAATATAAAAGACTCCCCAACAATTGTGGAAATTCTTCCTTCCAAAAGCCGTTTTATTTACTTGTTATGCTGTGGCCCGTTAATTGAATAAATGTGTGAAACAACATTGTTTAGTTAAAAAGCCGCATATGAAAAAGGTAAGTCTACGAACCGCCATACAATATTATGGAGTAATGATATTACTTCTTGTTGCCCCTTTTATGACCCTGATTGCCCAACAGGAAGTAAAAATAAATGGCAGGGATGTCGGCTCCTGGTTTGAAAGAAACTGGATGTGGGTGGCAGGTGCTGCTGTAATATTGCTGATAATCGCATTTGCAGGCCGGGGTAACAATAACCGTAAAAAAACAACCACAACCGTTGTGAAGGATGATGCAGGCAGAGTAAAAAGTATAACGACAACGGAAGTGAAAGAATAAAAGCATTTTTTGACCTGGTGAAAACTTTCCCTCTATGAAACTATACTATAACTGAAATGCCTCTTTAAACGAAGAGGCATTTTAATTTTTAGATGCATCACTTGCTCCATTTTTTTTCCATCGTATCATAGGCTTTTCCATCTACCGTCGACTTCTTTTTTGAACGTGAAATGCCTTTCTTTTTTCTTGCATTAATATTGTTAACCAACGAATTTTTTACACCCGGTTTATTTTTACCGGTCTTGGTATTTTTTTTGGCGGCTTTCTTCTTTGTTTTCATGTCAAATTTTTTTGATCAGAATAGATTATCCCTGTATAGTTAATTCAAATATTTTACCCGGGTGTTTCGCAGCCTTCACGTTTGCTGTTGCAATAATTCCCCGTTTGTCCTTTGGTATAATTTGTGTCAACCTTTTTATAAAGAAATATATGGGAGACATAAAAACATTGACGGACGCTGAAGCCGTTAAAAAAATCAAAGAAATGGCCGATGGTAAGGTTTGCATGTTTTGCACTTACGAAGATTATAAAATGGAAAGCCGGCCTATGGCTACTTCAGCGATAGACAACGATGGCACATTATGGTTCTTCAGCAAAAAAAGCAGTGATAAAAATATCCAGCTTGAACATAATCAGCAAGTGGACCTGCTATATATGGATACCGGCAAGCAGCACTATCTTGTTTTAACCGGCTATGCCGACATCGTGTTTGATGAAGTGAAGGCAAAAAAGATCTGGAGTCCAATAAATAAAGCATGGTTTGAAGATGGCATTGACGATCCTGAACTCACTATGCTGAAAGTGGTGCCCGCTGAAGGTCATTATTGGGATACGAAAAACGGCAAATTGATTTCAACAATTAAAATGGCTATTTCTGCGGTAACAGGTAAAGAAAATGATATTGGTATAGAAGGAGATGTATTACCATAAGTAAGCAACTTATGGCGTCTATTCTTTGGTAAAAATAATGGGCCCGTAAGCGGGCCCATTATTACTGTATTCATCATTGGTCAGGCGATTTTTGCAACTTTCTTCAACGTTTCACTCCTATCGTCTTTGCTGAGAGTTGACGACTGATTCTCACTGTTGGCTTTAATGTCCGCTGCATTGATCTTTTTTACTTCAGGCTGATTAAAAAGATTGACAATGCCAAAAGCGCCGGCTTTTGTAAATAAAACTGATACTTCCTGCCAATAGGATGATACCTTCCTGTTTTTCTTTTTCATCATCATACTTAAGGTTTAATGTCCGGCGCAATAGCATTTATATTGATCCCATTCACGATTTATCAGATCAGCTTCACCACACAAATTTCGAAATAGAATTTGTTTAAAAAAGCGTTATGTGAGCGGGCTGCAGCAAACGCTACGTGAATTGACTATAATCTACAGTTATGTGTTTTTTAAAACAATGGTGATTGCGGAGCAGAGGTATTACCTGTCCAGCCATTTTTTAAAATCAGGTGCTTTCAGGCGGCTCATATCGATTTCCATTTTATGCAATGGTTCTTTCAAGCGTACCATCAGTTTTGAATTATCCAACGGCTTTACCGTTTGCACGGCTTCTATATTGATAATAAACTGGCGGTTTGCGCGATAAAACTTTCCCGGATCCAATAGTTCTTCCACCTCTTCCAATGAAGAATAGTCGATAATATATTTTTCACCGTTTAAAAGATAAACATAGTTAAGTACTTCTTTCGCAAAACAGGCAATATTGCCTGTGCTCACCGGCATCCACTGATTGCGGACATTTACAATGAATTTTTCTTTGTAAGAAGCCGGTTGAGAATTCGAAAAACTCTGAATGAATTGATGAATATCTGCAGGGAGTTTATGTTGGTTGTTGATAATTGATCTGCATTTGTCAATCGCTTTTTTTAACTCTTCCTCATCTACAGGCTTTAAAAGATAATCAACGCCGTTCACTTTAAAAGCCCGGATAGCGTATTCATCGTAGGCTGTTGTAAATATTACGGGACAATTGATAGCATACTGATCGAAAATTTCAAAACTCACGCCATCACTTAACTGTATATCCATAAATATAAGATCCGGCATGGCATTTTGCATAAACCACCTGCGGGCGGCTTTTAAACTTGACAACACTTCGATAACTTCAATATCATGCGCAACTGACTTTATTTTTTCACGAAGAATAGTCGCAATGATCTCTTCATCTTCAATTATCACTGCTTTGAAGGATAGGTTCATAATAATGGTATTTTTACAATGAATAAATTTTCGTTTTCCGTTATAAGTATAGCACGGCTGGTGAAATAACGGTAGAGCGATTGCATACTGGCAAGACCCTGCTTATTACTTGTTTCAACAAATGCCTTTCGTTGGAGGTTATTTTGCACAACAAGATATTCGTCTTCACAAAATATATCAATGATCAACGGCGTATCAGCATCTATGATATTATGCTTGATCGCATTCTCCGTGAGATTTTGTAAAGTAACCGGTGCAATTTTTTTACAGTACTTATCCCGGCTGACGTTAATATTTATTTGCAGGCCGTGTCCAAAACGTGTTTTTTGCAAACCGAGATACCAGTTCACAAAATTTATTTCATCTGATAGAAAAACGGTTTCACTCTCCCGGTTTTTCAGAATATACCTGTAAATCTTACTCATCTGCTCCAAAAAATGCCCGGCTGTTTTTTGATTCGTCTGTATCAGTCCGCTCAATGAAGTCAAAGAGTTAAATAAAAAATGCGGATTTAACTGTTGCCGCAATCCTTCATACATCACCGTTGCTTTTTCTTTTTCCAACTGCTGCGTTTTGCATTCCAGGGCGTATACTTCCTGCTGGTGTTTCATCTTGTTTCGATATAACAGGGATAATACAGCGGTGGTAAGAATAGAAATGAAAAGGTAAAAGAAAATGCTTTTGTAGAAAGGAGTTTGAATAAATAAGGGAATACTGATGTCTGCATTTTTGGTGTAGCCTTTTTGACCAATAGATTTTACCCTGAACGTATAATGACCCCCGGGAATATTCGTATAACTTACAAAACGACGATCGCCTGCATCTATCCAGTCTTTATCAAAACCATCGAGCATATAACTGTATTGCTGTTTATCGGGACGTTTAAAGTCAATGGCCGCGAATTCAAAAGAGAACGTGTTTTGCGTTGCACTTAAAATTATTTGTTTCTCTTTTTCAAGTAGGTCATGGTAATAAAAATCCTTGTCGTCTATCATCATTTTTGTCAACACCAGGGGTGCTTGTTTTTCTCTTTCAGAGCCAGGCATTTTCATAGAATAATAACCATTACTGGTCAGGAACAGCATCCCTTTTTGCGGAAGATTCAACAGTTTTATATCAAGTCCGCCCTTAGTAAAGCCGTCTATTGCATCAAATGCACTGACCTGCCAGCTTCCCCGGCGAATCATACAAACAGCCGCTTCTGTAACACACCAGATGTTATTGTTATCATCCTCCTGTATACTGGTTACAAGATTTGAACGCAGTCCATCTTTTGCCTGAAATATTTTTTTCAATACCGGTACCGTGCCATTGCAATCAATATAACATAAGCCGTTCGAAGTGCCCACCCATATGTATCCCTTGCTGTCTGCGAATAAAGAAAATGTTTTTGTTCCCGGTATCTTCAATCCCATTTCCTGCCCGGGAAACAATTGAATTACTTTTTTTGTGGCAGGATCTGTATACCCTAAAAAACCGGTTGGTCCGGCCAGCCACATTCTTCCCTTTATATCTGCGGCTATATCGAGAATGAAAGTCGCATTTATAAAGTGTGCTGCGTCGGCTTTATCATTGTAATGCGTGTACGTTTTCTGTACGGGATTATAAACAAACAAGCCGTTTCTTTTAGTCGCAAACCATATATTTCCATCTTTGTCTTCTGCTGCACGCGAAAAATTGTTCGCCAGTTTCTCAGCGGTATACCGGGGCGGTTGTGGAATTTCTATCAGTCTTTCTTTTAGTGTGTCGTATTGATATATAAAATCCCGCGACACGATCCAGATATTTTTATGGCTATCTTTTAAAATCTGGCGTACATCCATAGACTGTTCTTCCTTCGGCAATATTTTTACAGGGCATGAATATTCTCTGCCTGTTTGCTTATTGAACACCTGTAATCCGTTTGCAAATCCTACTGAAATAAGCCGGCGTTTGTTATCTTCCAGCATATCCGAAACATAATAGATATGCCTGGAGTTGCTGACGAGATTAAGGTCATTAAACGTGAACCGGCCGGGCGGTATTTCTATTTTTAAAAAACCATCATTACAAAGACCCCATATGTTGTCATCCTTGTCTGTTATAATCTCATGCCATTGATATGCCGGTAAACCGGGATATTTTTTTTCATCATTAAAAAAATAAAACCGATGAACCGTTTTATCAAAAACGCCCAGTCCCTTATCAGGGCTGCATATCCAAAATTCTTTAGCACTCTTTTCTTTTATTGTAGTGACTATGTTATACAAAACGTTATTAGCCCGGCCCGCATCAGGCAGCCATTTCTTCCATTCACCAGTTTTCCTGTTGTAAGATGATAAACCACCTGCCCAGGCGCTGAGCCATAAGATATCATTATCAGGAAAAATGCTTCGGAAAAGATCAAAGCGGCGGCTATTTTTTTGTACAGGTTTCTCTCTCACCGCTTTCATTATTCCTGTTTCGGGATCGAAATGATACAGCCCATCGTGTGTTGCGAGCCAAAACCAGCCCTCTTTATCTTCGTAAATATCATAAACAGTATTGTAAATCTTGCGAAGAGCCGGAGCATAGAAAGTATCTTGCTGATTAATCACGTTAAAAGCGATCAACGAATCTTTCTTTGCATCCACCCTGATAAGCCCCCTTTGCGATGTGCCCATCCATAATCTCCCTTTGCTGTCAAAAAATAGCCGTATTACTTCTGCTCCCGCAAGAGAAGGATCTTTATCATTTTGCAGTTTATGAGAAGTGAAAGCGTTTTTTGCCGGATCAAAACTTACAAGACCACCACCAAGCAAACTCATCCAGATAACTTGATTCCTATCCTCGGCCAGTTTTGTGATCGTATTCGCTATCACCGGGTCATTATACTGCCGGAACATATACCCGTCGAAGCTCAATAATCCATTCGTGGTACCAAACCACAGGTAACCCGTTTGACCCTGCAGCATAGCTACTACCCGTCCGTTACTGATACCGTTTGTTTCGTTATAGTGCGTCACCTGCACTGCACAGGGAAGCTGGGCTGCACAATAACAATGCACTTGAACAAACAGGCAAATTAGTTTAAGGTAGCGCATGGCCATTAAAATTACCTTACCGGGAAAACGGTAAAAATTTTTACTGCTGAAGTGCTGGTTTCAATATCCGAACGGTAACAGATCCTGCCTGTATTGATAGTTTATTTATCAAGCGGCATTGATCATGGCGCCTGCCAGCTCTGTATAACATTGTATCCAGGCCTCTTTGGTCTCCTTGCTATAATCGGAGCCGAGGGCCTGTTCAAGCGTCCACAGCAGTGCGCCTCCAGCTTTTTCGTAGTGCCAATTCTGTACGCCATAATTCCTGTGGCGGATAGCCAGCTGACGGATATCCTGTTTGAACTCTTCCAATCTGTCAAGACCGGATATCATGACCGTTAACATATTCATCAACTTCTTCGATTGTTCCGACCGGCTTGACCTGAACATTGGCTTTAATTCCGGTGTTTCCAAAAAAAGCTTGCTATAAAAAACATCTCCAACCAATACGGGGTCAAGTTTAGCAATGATCTTCCACGTCTTTTTAACCAGACATATTTCCTGCTCAGTCATTCTGTTGCGTTTTCTCAGTTTTTAAAGAGGATGATGAAACAAATGTCGGCTGATGACATGCGGGGGTAAAATGTGATTGGTTGTACTGCCTGGATTGTGCATCGAAGTGCAGTAAATGCAGTGCGGGCTGAATGAACCGGAAAATAAAACGGTGCGATTTACTGATAATTTATTCGCAGAAAACAGTGAACCTGGTTTACAACGGTTCAATTGTTTTGATGAAGCCTGTTGAATTAAGTTCTTATTTCTTTTTAGAGGAAGGTATTTGGGGGTATGGATTGATTACCCAGAAATTCGGAGGTTCCGGAAATTGGCGGATAAGTTCGGTATATTTTTCTTTGAGGTTACGTTTGAAACTGCCGAGATAGCCTGGCTTGGGAATATTTGCATCGTCAAGCTGCACAGCTTCAATCAGGTCGTTTCCAAGATACATCATCAGTTGCATAGACTATTGTTTACAATACAAAACAACTTCAATTCCTGTTTTTGTGCAATACCAACTAGTACTCTATTTTAAAAGTAAGTTTACGTATTTTTTGTCGCGGGTTGCCACGCGAAACAAATAGTATCAGTTTCTCCCTGTTGACTTATGATAAAGAAAAAGCCCGGTACAAAGCCGGGCTGAGTTTAAACAACTGAATTTAAAGATTATCCTTTCCCTTTTACCTCGTTCACGATGATGCTTTGCACACCGCCTTTTTCAGCCACTGTTCCTGTAACAGTTATTTGTTCACCTGCATGTGTCTTCGCCTGTGCATAGCCATCTTTTTTATCATGATTTTCCACGAGCAAATACACTTTTCCATCGCTTGTAAGTAATCCCATTGGTGAACCTCCTTTTATACAAGTAGCGGCACACTCCTTATGACCATCGCCTTTGGCGCCACTCGCCATATAGCATGTCATATCCAATACTTCGCCGGAAATTGTTTTCGTTTTATCCTGGGCGTTAGAACCAACAGCAACGAGGCTGAATAAAATTGTAAGAGCAGCAACCGCTTTGCGGAAATGAAGATGAATACTTTTCATAACAACTATTTAGGTATAATAAATAAAAAATTAGCCGGACATGTAATTTACGATATTTTAGAGATAATAGTTTCAGTGGCTTATATTAAACTAACCTTTTACAAAAAACCGGCTCCGTCGCGACAAATTTCCTCAACTTGAAATAATAAAGCTTATTACCTTTAAAGAAACAGGTCATAATTCTTGCTTTATGAATCAATCTTCCATACATCGTCGCCAATTTATACGAAATACATCCGCCGCACTGGCATTGGCAGCACTTCGTCCCGGTAAACTCAATTTCTTGTCCGATGCGCCAACACGCCGGGTCGCCTTAATCGGTACAGGTTGGTACGGCAAAAGTGATCTGTTTCGCCTGATACAGGTGGCACCGGTAGATGTAGTTGCACTTTGCGATCCGGACAAACATCAGTTGGATAAAGCAGCGGACCTGGTAAGCCAGCGTCAGCAAAGTCATAAAAAGCCGGCATTATATGGCGATTACAAAAAGTTGTTGTCTGAACAAAAACCGGAAATCGTATTGGTGGGTACCCCCGATCATTGGCATGCATTAATTACAATTGAAGCGATAAAGTCAGGTGCACATGTGTATGTACAGAAACCTATCAGTACCGACGTGATAGAAGGCGAAGCAATGCTGGCAGCCGCGAGAAAATATAATCGTGTTGTACAGGTGGGCACGCAGCGCAGAAGTACGCCGCATTTAATAGAAGCAAAAAAAAATATAGTAGAGGCCGGTTTGCTCGGAAAAATATCACATGTCGACATGTGCTGTTATTACCATATGCGCAACAATGGCAATCCGCCGGTACAAGCTGTGCCCGACTTCTTTGATTATGAAATGTGGACAGGTCCTGCACCCATGCGTCCATTTGATGGATTACCGCACGTAAGATGGTGGCGCACATTTATGGAATATGGAAATGGTATTATGGGTGACATGTGTATTCACATGTTCGATGCCGTGAGATGGATGTTGAACCTGGGCTGGCCGAAAAGTGTTGTTTCTACCGGCGGCATTTATGTAGACAAAACCGGTAAAAGTAATATTGCCGACACGCAAACAGCCGTTTTTGAATATGATGGTCTTAACTGCGTGTGGCAACACCGCAGCTGGGGCACTCCTGCCGATCCTGATTATCCCTGGTCGTTTAAAATCTACGGAGAGAAAGGAACACTATGCGGCAGTACGATGAGATATGATTTTATCCCGGCAGATGAAAAGGATAAAAAAATACACGGCGATGTGCTGTATGAAAAAGAGAAGTACCCGGAAGATTTGAAAGAACCGGATATTGAACTGAATGCAGCGCCAGCTACGCGTGGGCAAATGATCAACTTCCTGGAAGCGATTGATAAAGGCGGACGACCGGTGGCCGATATTGAACAGGGACATATCTCAACCGCCAGTTGTATAATCGCCAATCTTTCGATGCAATTAGGTGGCCGTCCGTTGAGTTATGATCAGGCAAAACGCGAAATTACCGGCGATGCGGAAGCTACAAAACTTTTAAAAAGGCCATACCGTCAACCATGGATCCATCCTGATCCGGACAAAGTGTAGACATCGCCGTTGACGTTTTATTCATACTACTTTTTACTGCCTGTCCTTTCTTAAACGGGTAAGATCATTTTTTCACTTTATTATCCAATATTTGCAAATTCTGGTTATTTAATCGCTAATAATTATGTTTAATAAATCGAATCCACTTCGCGTACTCGTTGTTGGTTGTGGCAACATGGGCGGCTCGCACGCAATGGCTTATCATACCATTGATGGTTTTGAAATTTGTGGTATTGTAAGTACGGGAAAAAGTAAAGAACTGCTGAATGAAAAGCTTGGTGGCAATTACTCATTATTCAGTGATTATGAAACAGCACTTGAGGCTACCAAACCGGATGCTGTTTGCATTTCAACGTATCCGGATACACATGAAGCATTTGCTATAAAAGCATTTGAAAAAGGATGCCATGTGTTTATTGAAAAACCGGTTGCGGATACCGTTGCAGGGGCCGAACGCGTTGTAGCAGCCGCAAAAAAAGCAAAGAAAAAATTAGTTGTCGGTTATATCCTCCGCCATCATCCATCGTGGGAAAAATTCATCGAGCTCGCACAACAGTTAGGTAAACCATTGGTGATGCGTATGAACCTGAATCAGCAAAGTCATGGTTATATGTGGACAGTGCATCGCAACCTTATGAAGAGCCTTAGCCCGATTGTTGATTGCGGCGTGCATTACATTGACGTAATGTGCCAGATGGTACGATCAAAGCCCGTGCAGGTAAATGCAATAGGAGCACGGTTGACGGAAGAAATTCCCAAAGGCAATTATAATTATGGTCAATTGCAGATACGCTTTGCAGATGGATCGGTTGGCTGGTATGAAGCCGGCTGGGGACCAATGATCAGTGAAACAGCATTTTTTGTAAAAGATGTGATTGGTCCGAAAGGCTGTGTATCGATAGTTGCTAAAGATGCAGGAGGAAAAGGAAAATCTGATTCGGTTGAATCACATACAAAGACAGAATCACTTCGTCTCCACCATGCGGATATAAATAGCCAGGATGAATTTGTAAAACCCGACGAATGGATTGATATGGTAGATGAGCCGGATCACCAGGAGTTATGCAACAGGGAACAACGATATTTTTTGAAAGCGGTAAATGAAAATATTGACCTTACAGATCACATGGATGATGCAGTAAACAGTTTGCGTATTGCTTTTGCCTGCGATGAATCGGTGAGAACGGGGAATGTTGTTCCGCTTTAATGAATTAAACACGTTTTATTTTTGTAACGACGTGTTTGTAAGGAATAAATAATCAGGTGCTGATTTCCTTGCTTAATTTTTTTAAATCTTCCGCAATAGAGGATATAAGATTGAACTGATCCACCACAGACTTAAGCTCTCCGAGCGATTTACGGGTTTCTGTTTCATAAAGTTTATTATTCAGCTCCTGTTTGCGTTTGTACAACAGGTCATTTAGTCGTTCGTTGATCTTGTGCGGTATTGCCGACGTGCCAACATCTTTTATTTCCTTTCCATTCTTTAAAATATCATTTGCTGTTTGCAGTTGAACCAGGTCTGCATGAATAATAGAATTAAAATCGGCCGAAGCGTATTTCGCCGATAAAGGCAACACGTAATGTGACAGGGTAGCGATATGTGAAGTCAGCGTATGATTAAGCACGACAAACCGGTGTATCTGCTGCCTGTTATACTGTATAAATTTTGGTTCGTCCAGCATGCGGCTGAAAGCATCGGAAAGGTTAGCTAACGCTACAAAAGCATTTTGCCTGGTCTTTTTATATTCTGTAATCGTAACAGGTTTACCCGTGAATGCAGCAGACACGTTTCTGAAATACGCAATATTGTTTTCCAGTGCCAACAGCATATAATCTTTTATCTTTTCTTTCTCCCATGCAGGAACGATAAAGAAGTTTGCAAGAAAAGCAATCAATGAACCGATACCGGTATCTATTAACCGGTCGGTGAAAATTGTTTTTAAATTGCTGTCATATACCAGGTGAAATAGTACCAGCACATAGGCGGTGGTGAAAAGAACGCCGATGAGATAATTGCTTCGCAGAAAACTGTAAGTGCCAATCATAAGAACCAGCATACAAGAAAACAGCACAGTTTTATTTTGTATAAAATACAATAGCAACAACGCTACCAGTGCTCCTCCTGCTGTTCCCCAGAGACGCTGGTAATTTCTTTTTTGCGTGAGGCTGTACGTAGGTTTTAATATCACAATTATTGTCAGCAATATCCAGTAGCTATGCCCGATCGATAAATAGCGGGAGAATATATAACCCGCCACTGTTGCAACGCTTACGCGAACCGCATGCCTGAATGTATTTGAGTCAAACGTGAGATTATCTCTTAATAGTGCCCAGCTGATATTTTGTGTATTGACAAGACCTGCATCATCGATTTTTTTATCCGTATTTTTTATTTTCTTTTTATCAAACGTTGTATACAGTTGCAGCGTTACCAATCTTGCAGCAATGTCTTCGATGCTTTGCAATATTTGCCGCAGGCTGATAAGTCCCTCCAGGTTTTCTGCCGTGTGCCGTGCATCACGGAAATGCTCATACTGAGTCTTTAATTGTTGTACAGCCTCTTGCAATGTTTCGTTTTCTCTTGCTGCATGCCCGCTTTGTACGGCAAGGCCGATTTCATCCAGTTCATTTGCAATGGCGTAAATAATCGCCTGGAACTTTTGCAGGATATCTGTATTATCAAAATAGCTATGCAGTAATTGATAATCCTGGAACGATGTAATTGTTTTTTCAAAAAGATCCTGTATGTCCAGGAAAATCATCATCAATATGCGGCCCGTCGGTATAGATTCTTTTATAACCGTTCGGTTCTTGAATAGTAGTTCGCTGACTAAGTTTTGGCTCTGCTCCACTTTAACCTGCTGCTCCAGCATCTGTTTGTATACTTCATCATAATTCACCGAAGCATTATAAAACAATGCACGAACCCGCAGGTAACCGGATGTGATCGATATACATTCGCCCAATGCCTGTTGCGTAAGCTTGTAGGGCCTTATGCTGTAAAGAACGAGGCTCAACAGCATATACCACACGCCTCCTGCAGTAAGGTATAATACATGTAACAGTAACTCAGTTCCCGACATTGGCCTGTCGATAGTGAGTACCATAATTAATAATGCTGCCACCCCTACCGATATAGCTCTTGCGCCAAACACGCCGATCATGCAAAAAACAAAACAGAAAATTACAATCAGTGAACCCATCCACCAGGGATAGGCGGATAAGAGACCGGTAAGAAACGCTACAACGATGACAGCACCGGTACAAATCAGCATACCGTTTCTTCTATGGTGAATGGGGCCTGGCGTATCGGTAGTGCTGGCGCACATGGCACCCAGTGATAGTGCAATACCTGTTGATAGCAGATCAAAATAATTCAACACGATCGCCGGCAATACGATACCAACCGTGATTCTTATTCCATCACTGAAATAGTGGCCGGTTATAAAGCGACGGTATTCTTTGCGATAATCCATGATGAGCTGCAAAGGTACCAATGTAGCGTGTTGAATAAATGATACAGCGCATTGATGGATAGATATTAGACAGGCTTTCTTAAATTGTGCGTGTTCGAAAAATTTGAAATGAAGAGAACATTGGTCATCGGCGATATTCATGGTGGACTTCGGGCGTTAACCCAGGTATTGGAAAGAGCAAATATTTCCAGCGGTGATACATTAATATTCCTCGGAGATTATGTTGACGGCTGGAGTGAGTCGGCACAAACTATTCAATATTTAATTCAATTTTCAGAAAAGCACTCGTGCATTTTTATCAAAGGAAATCACGATGAATGGTGCGAAGAATGGTTACGCAGCGGCAGAGGCGAAGCTGTATGGCTTTATCATGGCGGCCTGGAAACGGTGAATAGTTATGATGCATTTGATGACAGCGTGAAACAGCAACACCTGGAATTTTTTGAACGGATGAAATTGTATCATATAGATGAACAAAATCGTTTGTTCATTCACGCCGGTTTTACTTCCATGCACGGCCCGCAGCAGGAAAAATATCCGTCTAATTTTACATGGGACCGCACCTTATGGGAAACGGCCATTTCGAAGAACAAGCGTCTCAAAAAAACATCTCTATTTTATCCAAAACGGTTAAAACTTTTTGAAGAAATCTATATCGGTCATACGCCCACGCTTTATTACAATGAAACAGTTCCTATGCAAGGTTGCAATGTGTGGAATGTGGATACCGGTGCTGCGTTTACAGGCAGGCTTACAGTTATGGATGTTGATACAAAGCAATTCTGGCAAAGTGAACCGGTAAAAGATTTATACCCGGGTGAAAAAGGAAGAAACAATGATTAATTTAATTTCCGGTTATAACTTTAATTTTTCATCACATAAACCTGGAATCATTGCAATTATACGCTGACAACATCATTAATTTCTATAAAACAATTCGCCCGCCATCAAGCCTTCCCAAAGGCATCGATGTATTATATCCGCAAAAACAAAAAGAAGTCATCGCCCTCGTTGAACAGTTCTATAAAAAATATTATTCCGACAATAATCAGCGTACTCTTTTATTCGGAATCAATCCGGGTCGGTTTGGTGCGGGGGTAACGGGGATAAACTTTACAGCGCCGAAACAGCTGAAAGAAAATTGCGGCATCGGGCATTCATTGAAAATGCATTCTGAACTTTCGGCGGAGTTTATTTATGAGGCAATAGAAACATACGGAGGCGTTGAAAAATTTTATAAATCATTTTTTATTACTTCGATCAGTCCGTTGGGCTATGTTAGAGACGGTATCAATCTAAATTATTATGATGATAAAAAATTGCAGGAAGCGGTTACGCCATTTGTGATTGATTGCATAAACAGGCAAATGCAATGGAACGTGAATCGTAACCGGTGTATATGCGTAGGCGGTGAAAAAAATTTTAAGTTTTTTCTCAAGCTGAATAATGAACACAAATGGTTTAAAGAAATTAAACCGCTGGCGCATCCGCGGTTTATTCTGCAATACAGGAGAAAGCAAAAAGAAGATTATCTCCGGATGTACATAGACACATTAACCAGCACCTGAAGCAGGTGACGGTTGAAAAATACCCATCGTTCAGAATTGTCAATAGGGCATTACCAATGCCTGATGCACTGATCTTCTATTGATTTTAATAATTAGTGGTGGAATAATTAACGGTGATTACTAACCGCCGCATAAATTTTACAAATAAAAATAAAAGCCGCCTTTTTTACAAGGCGGCCTTATCATTTCATACACGATTAACGGGTATTGGGTGCTTGCACAAATGTGCTGTCGTGTTTTTTCTTTTTCTTTTTGGTGGTGTCACTTTTTTGTCCTGGTGTCGTATCCTGTGCCGCATACTGACTGATATAGCTATCGTCAGAAGCTGCAGCATAGGAAGATGAACTGCCCGATGTTGCCGATAGTGCGATCGCTGATATAGCCACAGCACAAATCAAGAATACTTTTTTCATACCACTTCTTTTTAGTTAAATAATAATACCGCGCACAGCAAACAAGCTTGCTTATCTGTTCCGCTGGTTACATCGGGTTCATTTAAACAATTATATTGCCAGCTCTGAAAAATGTTTATAACTTTTTTGTAAGATGTCTTATTAACAAAAATTTTTGAGAACGAAAAAGACCATCTATTTTTGCACTTCAAGTTTACGAATTATGAAAATCAGTGCGGTCCGTTCAATGTGCTAAGGACCTTTTTCTTCGAATAATTTTCTGAGTGGTCACGCTACTCCGTGTTTTCTATTTTTTAATTCATTTTTTCAAATAACATATGCCTCAATCTACAACCTATAACAATAAGGTATCGTATTACCTGTCATTGATAAAACAATCCATCCGTGGCGATGAGATGGATTATACATCGGGCAGCATCCGCAAAGCCGTAGTGATGCTTGCTATTCCCATGATGCTGGAAATGATGATGGAATCTGTGTTTATGCTGGTTGACCTGTACTTTGTTGGTCATCTTGAAAATGCCAGCCACGCAATTCAAACCGTGGCCCTCACTGAATCTGTATTGACGATTATTTATTCATTAGCGATTGGTATGAGTATGGCGGCTACCGCGGTAGTGGCCCGCCGCATTGGTGAAAAAAATCCTGAGGAAGCGGCGCATGCAGGCGTGCAGTCTATTATTGTTGCTTCAGTTGTCACCATTGTACTCGGCATTACCGGCTTTGTATTTGCAGGCGATATACTTCGTTTCATGGGCGCCAGTGAGCAAACGGTTACAGATGGAACTCCCTTTGTACGCATAATGATGGGCGGTAGTCTGGTGATTATGCTGCTGTTTCTCATCAATGGTATATTTCGTGGCGCCGGCAATGCAGCTATGGCGATGAAAAGTTTATGGCTGGCCAATTTCTGCAACATCATTCTTTGCCCCCTGCTGATAAATGGCGCCGGACCAATCCCGGCATTCGGACTAACGGGAGCGGCTATGGCCACCACAATGGGCCGTGGAATCGGCGTTTGCTACCAGCTATGGCATTTATTGAAAGGTAACGGCATTATCAAAGTAAAAGCACATCATTGGAAATTTGATTTTCCAATTATCAAATCATTGGTAGGAATTGCAACACCGGGGATTCTTCAATTTGTGATTGGATCATGCAGCTGGATATTTTTAGCACAACTCGTTGCAAAGACAGGTGGCGACCATGGATCTGCCGGCTATCAAACAGCATTGCGATTGATGATGTTTTTCTTTTTACCGGCATGGGGATTAAGCAATGCAGCCGCAACACTCGTAGGTCAAAATCTTGGCGCAAAGCAGGTGCAACGTGCAGAAGAATCTGTTTTAAAAACAACCTGGTACAACGTCATATTTATGGCGTTTGTAACCGTATTATTTTTAACCTGCGGGCAATATTTTATTTCTTTTTTTACCAATGATGAGCAGGTAAAGCAGGTTGCAACAAAGGCATTGCGGATAATCAGCACCGGTTATATTTTTTATGGAGTGGGTATGGTCATGATCAACGCATTCAATGGAGCGGGAGATACATGGACACCAACATGGGTAAACCTGTTTGGCTTCTGGTTATTCCAGATCCCGTTGGCATATTTACTTGCAAAATACTTTGATTGGGGACCAACCGGCGTATTTGCTGCAATTCCGATTTCAGAAACATCGATAACCATTGCCTCATTTATCTTATTTAAAAGAGGTAAATGGAAAACGAAAAAAGTTTGATGCGTTTGCTTGTCACAGTATTGAACTGTGACAAGCTTATTGTATAAAAAAGATCAGTAAAAGCAAATAACAGGTGCCTTTTTTAAGCACACCCGTTAATTATTGATATAAAGCAATGTGCCCGTAATTATTTTGAGAAAAAATACTGAGTAAGAAATCGTAGTTCTGCTTTATAGCGTGAAAACTACTTTATATTCTTTGTAATTGCACCAAAGGGATAATAATTTTGTAACCGATTACGTTTGAATGTTCTGAATATCCGATAAACCGAAAAACCGTACCTACAGTGAGAAAATTGAAAGTACCCTTTGCTGTATTACTCCTTGTATTCCTTTTCCTCATTTCCTTGCCAGGACATGCAACAAACAATTCATCGTCTTTTATTACCCGGCCTTTTAGTATAAAAAACAAAGCACGTTTCAGTGCAGAAAAATTATATGATAGCATTGGCCTTGCCAACTATGGCTTATCTAAAAAGGCGTGGCAATATGCACTAAAAGGTTATCAAAAGCTGGTGGAAAAAGGACGAATTGAAAAAAGTGATGTTATTACTATTTGTGATTTCAGCTTATCCTCGCGCCAGAAAAGATTATTTATTATTGATCTTAAAAATTTCGGAGTTGTATTAAGTACGTACGTAGCGCATGGCCGCAAATCGGGGGGCGAGTTTGCAAAGAAGTTTTCTAACAGAACGAATTCTCATCAAAGCAGTCTTGGTTTCTATATTACAAAGAATACTTACTACGGCGAAAACGGCTTATCCCTTCGTTTGGCAGGAATCGAAAAAGGTTTTAACGATAAAGCATTAAGACGGAATATCGTGGTACATGGCTCCGAATATGCCGGCGACAATTTTTTAAATACAAATAAATTTTTGGGTCGCAGCCATGGTTGCCCGGCAGTGCCTGAAGAGGAAATTGAAACAGTGGTAAGCACAATTAAAGAAGGATCCTGCTTCTTTATTTATTATCCCGCAAAAAAATATTTAACCGCATCGAAGATACTTAACGGCTGATTGGACGTACACTATAGGATGGATGATTTAACAAAATGCTCAATCGTACCCTATGGTTGGGCTTTTGTTTTATCTGCCTGCGAAGAATTAAGCAAACCAATAACCAATCAATTGCGAAACGACGCCGATCAATAATCCTGCATACACTTCACGTTGCGTATGATCGGAAACAATAAAACGGGACGTGCATACAAGACCTGCGACTAATAAAGAAACCGAAATGTATACGGTGAAACTAATGTCCTGTGAAAAGCCCATCAGCATCAGAAATGTTGCAACGATTCCCATAGAGATAGCATGCATGCTTACTTTCATGTAAATATTTGCCAAAAGCCCGATGCTTGACGCGATAAAAATTGCAAGACTGAAATACACCAGTTCACGCGGCGTCTCAGGTAAATTGTGCCGTACATACCAGGCCCAGAAATACCAGATGCCACAGGCTATATAAGGGATCACCCGCTCCCGTTGCGTTTTTAAAAAAATAGAATCAATAAACTTCAGCGCTTTTAAAAGAAGCACGGTAACGAGTGGAAAAAAAGTATACATCACGAAAGCCTGCAGCACGACAATCTGTTTATCCCATGCACTAAATCCGGCATAGAGATAAGGCTGTATATAAACGAGAAAAGCAACGATATAAACGGGGACGAATAGCGGATGAAATACGTAAGAAATAATTTTAGCTATGATGCGGAGAAAAGACGGTTGAGACGGACTGTTTGAATTCCTGTTTTCCTCCAGCTGATTTTGTTCGTTGACCGCTAAATGACTACTCATAATTATAATTCCTTTCTGAGGCGGGCCACAGGAATGTTCAATTGTTCTCTGTATTTAGCCACAGTACGGCGTGCAATATTATATCCTTTTTCCTGCAATAATTCTGTAAGCCGTTCGTCACTCAATGGCTTTTTCTTGCTTTCACCTTCAATGAAGTCGCTTAAAATCTTTTTTACTTCTCTCGTAGAAACTTCTTCACCGCTCTCTGTACTTAATGATTCACTGAAGAAAAATTTCAAGCGATAAGTACCAAATTCAGTCTGCACAAACTTACTGTTAGCCACGCGGCTTACTGTAGAAATATCCAAACCCGTTTTCTCTGCAATGTCTTTTAAAATCATCGGCTTTAATGTCGTTTCATCACCGGTGATAAAGAAATCATGCTGATGATTCATGATAGCGGTCATCGTACTCAGCAATGTATGCTGTCGCTGCTTGATCGCATCTATAAACCATTTGGCCGAATCTATTTTTTGCTTGATAAACAATACTGCTTCCTTCTGCCGCTTATCTTTCTTTGAACCCCGGTCATATTCTTTCAGCATTTCCCGATAGCCTTCGCTAATCCTTAGTTCAGGAGCATTTCTCGAGTTGAGAGTGAGTTCCAGTTTACCGGCATTATTGAAAATAAAAAAATCGGGAACTACATAGCTTTCCGCCTTATTCATTTCGCCAACGGTGCCGCCCGGTTTTGGATTCAGCTTTACGATCTGCTGCATTACTTCTTTTAATTGATCATCGGTTAAATCGAGACCGCGCTGAATCTTATCGTAATGTTTTTTGGTAAACTCGTCGAAGTATTTTTTTATAGCAACGATCGCTATATTTACATCTTTACCTTCCTCTTTCTGCCGATACAATTGAATTAACAAACACTCCTGCAAATCCCTTGCTGCTACGCCGGGAGGATCAAATTTTTGTATTCTTGCTATCAATCCTTCCACTTCCTCTTCTGTAGCATTTATATTTTGCCGGAAAGCGAGATCATCGACAATCGCAGATGTATCGCGGCGGAGATAACCATCTTCGTCTACACTCCCTACCAGTTGTTCCGCTATTTTAAAATCCCGTTCATTTAATTTAAGTAACCCGAGCTGGTTCATGAGCGTTTCATGAAAACTCGTCTCGGTTTTGAAAGGCATCGTGCGACGCTCTTCATCATCCTCTCCATAATTATCATCACGAAGCTTATAATCCGCGATATCATCGTCGCCTTCCTTTACGTAATCACTGATGTCAATGTTCTCATAGTCTTCTGTGCTGCCATCAGCGTCTTCATGCTCTTCCTGGCCGTTTTCGGCAAACTCATCTTTTTCATCAAATGCGTCGTCATTGTCCACGTCATCCAGCTCAAGCGCGGGATTTTCCTCAAGCTCTTCTTTGATTCTCTCCTCCAGGTTTGCCGTAGGCACCTGCAGCAATTTCATCAGCTGTATCTGCTGCGGAGATAACTTTTGTAAAAGCTTTTGTTGTAGTGATTGACTGAGAGCCATTTATATCCTTACCTCATTTTAAAAAATTCCCGATTTTTTTTAAAAAGCCGGGCCTTACATCAAAAATCAGGCCGTAAATTTACAGACAAATAGAATACGGATGCCGCAACGTCTACGATATTTTGTTGTTGTGCTGCTGTTAATCTTCTGCGGGGTTGCAAACTCGCAGGAACGTTCAACGCTGCCGCGAACTTATTTTTCTATTCGTTCCAATATTGTAGCAATTGATACCATGCACCATCTTACCGGGCGTGTTCAACCCGATTTTTACGCGAGTCATTTATCATTTTTTTGTAAGAAAGAATTGCAGATAGAGAAGGTCACAACTGTTCCATTGCGGTTACGCCTGGGTTCACTCGATTATGTAAATTACCTGGAAAGAAAACCAAATGCGCTGAAGCCCGGCAATTGAATCAACGCCTGAACGCTAACGATCCATCAGGCCAGTTCCTTTTTTTCCTTCAATACTTTCTTTATTACATTAACCAGCTTCGCTCCTTTTTCTTTTATTTGGTCATCTGTCCACGAAGCGCCGATAGCCGTAGAAATGCAGCGGCTCATAACGGCATCACTTGCGGAGAAATCTTTATTCGCGTGATGAAGCACTGCAGCTTTCAGATCGGGATGCAGTGCACTTAATGTAACTGAATTTTTCAAATGGTCCCATTTGCGGATATAATGCCAGTTGTTGTCGTACCAATAAAAGTTTCCGGCTAAAATATTTTGCGCTTTTAATTCACTCACTACGGCACGTGTTATTTCTTCTGTTGGCAAAAACCAACTGAGAAATGTACAACTGTCGCCCGCAGGGTCGGGAATTCTTCTGAAAGAAACGTCAGGCACTTGCGCCAACGCCTCTTTCAACAAGGAATGTGTTCGTTTCTGAATAGCGATTATCTTATCTACTTTGCGTATTTGCGCAAGACCAACTGCCGCGTGCAATTCGGAAATGCGGTAATTATAACCGGTGAATGGATGCAGATCGGCACCACGATCAGCACCAAGATGATCGTGGCCATGATCACTATACCCATCACTTTTTATAAATAGATCTTTATTATTCGTCAGAACGGCGCCGCCTTCGCCGCAGGTCATCGTTTTCACAAAATCAAAAGAAAACGTTCCCGCATCGCCGATAGTTCCTACTGCTTTGCCCTTATACGTGGCACCAATACTTTGACAGGCGTCTTCGAGTAATATTAATTTGTGTTCTTTGCAAATAGCCGCCAATGCATCAATATCCGCCATGCTGCCGCACATATGCACCGGCATCACCACTTTGGTTTTAGATGTAATTGCTTTTCTAACGGATTCCGGGTTTAATGTTAACGTATCATCTACATCGACCAATACGGGAATTGCACCTACACTTAACACGGATTCAAAACTTGCAACAAACGTGAAGCAAGGCATAATAATTTCGTCGCCGGCGCCAATGCCCAATGCAGCAAATGCAGTTGATAAAGCAGTTGTACCACTCGATGTTAATTGAGCATAGGTACAGCCAAATTTTTTGCAGATTTCTTTTTCAAGTTCTTTGGATTTCCAAATGCCTTTGCGCGGACCATCAAATCCATAGCGCATAAGGATCCCCGTTTCCAGCACATCATTCACTTCCTTTCTTTCATCATCATTCCATAATTCAAAACCTGGCATTGCTTAACTATTTTAAAGGGTTAAAAGTTGGAGCAGGATGTTACAAATCCCGTTTTTTGAAGATGCATTTTATAGATCGCCTTTACATTTCAGCCGAAGAAATGCTACTGTATCGTCCACACTTCGTTTCCTCTGAGCAGTTTATTTAAATCTGCTGCTTTCTTCGCCTTTGCCTGTTCTATCTGGCTTGTCATCACATCTTCGTAACAAGGACGATCCGTTTCATAAAACACGCCGAATGGACGGGGTAAATGACCTTCAATTTTAGGATCATCGAAAATGCGAACCAATATCTGTGCTTTGTAAATATCTTTTTCATCATGCACCCAAAGATCATCTTTACTAAACCCGTTATTCAGATCAACAACTTTTGGTGAAAATCCATCCAGTCTGATTCCTTTATCATTGTTGGCACCAAATGTCAACGGCTTACCTTGCTCAAGGAATAATGTTTCCTGGAGTTTTGATCCTTTCTCTGTAAAAATTTCAAAAGCACCATCATTAAAGATGTTGCAGTTCTGGTATATTTCCAGGAAAGAAGTGCCCTTATGCTGATTTGATCTTACCAGCAGCGCCTGTAAATGTTTGGGATCACGATCCATACTTCTTGCCACGAATGTGGAATCGGCACCCAGTGCAAGGGCCAATGGATTAAAAGGATGATCTATGCTTCCGAACGGCGTAGATTTCGTGATTTTATTTTCTTCGGATGTTGGTGAATATTGCCCTTTTGTCAAACCATAAATCTGGTTATTAAAAAGGAGGATATTTAAATCAAAATTTCTGCGCAGCAAATGGATGGTATGATTACCGCCAATACTCAGGCTGTCTCCGTCGCCGGTTACTATCCATACGCTCAGCTCGGGTCTTGCTGCTTTCAAACCACTCGCGATTGCCGTTGCACGGCCATGAATGGAATGCATTCCATATGTATTCATGTAATAGGGAAACCGGGATGAACACCCGATACCCGAAACAATCACTATATTTTCACGCGGAATACCTAATGAGGGCATTACTTTCTGCACCTGGGCAAGAATGGAATAGTCGCCGCATCCGGGGCACCAGCGTACTTCCTGGTCGGTGGCAAAATCCTTAGCTGTCAAAGGTTGGGGGGCAATTGTCGTTTCGCTCATATTTAAAATTCCTTACAAATTTACAACAGGCGGTCGAATGTGCAATCCACTGCTTTTGATCTGACTCATCAAATAAGAATCTTAACCTTTTATAAAATTGGGGGGCCAAAAAAAATTCCAAGTCGTATATTCATTTTATATAAAAAACAGCATGATGAGAACGCTACTTTCTTTTTCCTGTCTTTTAATTTTTTCCTCTTCATTTTCCCAAAACAGCAAAGAGCCTGTAAAAGTTACCGATTTGCTCAAAATAAAGTCAATAAACGGAGTTACGCTCAGCAAAGATGGCAGCAAAGCGGCTTTTACCGTAACGGCAATAGAACCGGATGGAGATGCAAAGTGGGAATATAAATATGTGAACCATATTTGGATGTCGGCCAGCGATGGCAGTTTTATACGGCAGTTGACGACTCGGGAAAGCTCATCACAGCCTGCCTGGAGCCCGGATGGCAAGCAGCTGGCCTTTGTTCGGCTTGCAGAAGGCAGGCCGCAAGTATTTTTATTATCGCTCGACGGCGGCGAAGCCATACAACTCACAAAATTCAGGTATGGAGCAGGCACACCGCAATGGAGCCCGGATGGAAAACAAATTCTCTTTTCTTCAAGTATCGGGTTAAAAGACCTGCTTAAAGATTCGACGTTGAATCCAGGTAAGGAGATTCCAAAATGGCCCTTCGAAAAACCTGGTTTTGATAAAAATGAAGAACTGCATTCGTCCGCTGCCAAAGCAGATCCTGACGGGAACATTGAGGAAGTCAGGGCCTATCTTGATAATAATGCAGCAGATAAAAAAGTGAAAGTAATTGATAAGCTCAATTTCCAGGATGAAACAGATATAAATCCGGATCTGAGCTTTAATCAATTCTTTGTTATGAATGCCCAGCCCGATGCCAAACCTGTTGCGATAACAAAAATCTTTTATCGTTTCAACAGCGCTGAATTCACCCCCGATGGAAAAGCGGTTGTCCTTTCCGGTGATGTAGACTCTTTACAGCATCCGGATCGTTCGTTAGAGTCTGAAATTTTTATGGTGAATACAGATGGAAGCAACTTCCGAAAGCTATTGGGTGATGAAGGTATCAGTTATAACTCACCAAAAATTTCTCCATCCGGCAAATGGCTGGCGTTCCAATATGGCAATACTTCTTTTATCAGTGTGCCGGCGCTGGCGATTATGCCGGTTGATGGTGCAGCAAAAGATATGATCCTGATCCCGTTTGACAGAACAAAAGGTAATCTTGCGTGGAGCAGCGATGAAAAATATATTTATTTCATTTCGCAAAGCAATGGCGGTGCGCCCATTTTTCGTGCGGATTTAAAATCAAAAAAAGTAGAACAGCTAAGCGATTTTAATAGTGGCGTTGTCAGCTTTGATATTCAAAAAAATAAACTGGTTTTTGTAAAAACGGAAGTGGCTGATCCATTTGAATTATATTCAGCAGATTTCAATGCAAAGAATATGAAGCGCATCAGCAATTTTAATTATGATTGGGTACAAAAAAAACAATTATCCTTTCCCGAAAAGAAAACATTTATGAATAACCTGGGCGTGCCGGTAGAATATTGGGTAATGAAGCCATCCAATTATGAAGCAGGAAAAAAATATCCATTACTTCTCGAGATTCATGGCGGCCCATCAGCTATGTGGGGGCCTGGCGAAACCAGCATGTGGCACGAATACCAATACTTCTGCAGCAAGGGATATGGCGTTGTTTATTGCAATCCGCGTGGAAGCGGCGGTTACGGGCTTGACTTTTTACGCGCAAATGTGAAGGATTGGGGAACCGGTCCAACCAACGACGTATTGGCCGCACTCAATAAAGCCGTTGCCGAAGGTTGGGCAGATACATCAAAATTGTTAATCACAGGGGGCTCCTACGCCGGTTACCTGGTGGCATGGATCATCGCACACGATCATCGTTTCAAGGCGGCCTGCTCACAGCGGGGTGTATACGATCTTGCCACATTCTTTGGAGAAGGTAATGCGTGGAGATTGGTTCCAAATTATTTCGGCGGTTATCCATGGGAAGATTCAACAAAAAAAATACTGGAACATGAATCGCCGACAAGTTATGTGCAACATATAACGACGCCTTATATCATTTTTCATGGCGACAATGACAGGCGCACTGGTTTTGTAGAAGGCGAAATGATGTATCGCAGTTTAAAAGTGCTTGACAGGCCGGTAGAATATGTACGCCATGCCAATGCTACACATGAAATAACCCGAAGTGGTAATAACCGGCAGCGTATAGACCAGCTATTAAGAACATACGAATTTTTTGAACGATACCTGAATAAAAAATAAGCACTCCGTTGATAATCGTTATTTTCATTCATTAATAAATAAAATTTGCATCTATGAAAGTCAGCAAACGGATCACAGTACTTTTTGTATTATCTGTATTTGTCGTTATCGGCATTGCGGCAACAAAACCAGAAGACGATTTTAAAAATTTGAAAGTGCTGCCCAAAAACATCAGTCATGATGAACTAAATAAAGTAATGCATAGTTTTAATGATGCATTGGGAGTAAAATGCAATTTCTGCCACGCAAAGCCAAAAGAAGGTGAACAGCATCCTGACTTTGCCAGCGATGAAAAACCAGAAAAATCAATTGCCCGCAAAATGATAAAGATGACCAACAGGATCAACAAGAAGTTTTTTCACGGTAAAACAAAAGTTGGAGATGCAGATGCAGTTTTAGCTGTACAATGCGCCACCTGCCATCACGGGGAACCACATCCTGAATTTGAAAAAAAAGAGGAACCTAAACAGTAATAACAAAACGAATTGAAAGGCAGCAATAGTTGCCTTTTTTTATTTAGTGCATTCCGGTTTCCGGGCAATTCATCGCATTGTTTTTTATTCCGGTACGATTTTGCGGAGATTAAATAAATTACACTCCAATTTAATCTCAAAATTTCTATGAGCGACGCATTATATGACTTCGGTATGATCGGTCTCGGCGTAATGGGAAGAAATCTATTGCTGAATATGGCCGATCATGGTTTTGCTGCAATCGGTTTTGATAAGGATACAAGCAAAGGTGCCTTGTTGGAAAATTCCGCTTCTTCGGGCACTACAGTCAAAGGCGTAAGCACGTTAGCGGAAATGGTACATCAACTTAAAAAACCAAGAAAGCTGATGATGCTTGTGCCAGCCGGACCAATTGTTGATAACGTTATTAATGATTTGTTGCCCTTGCTGGAAAAAGAGGATATTATTATCGATGGCGGTAATTCGCATTATACTGACACGCTAAAGCGAATTGATTATTTAAAAGACAAAGGCATTCACTTTATGGGCATGGGTGTATCCGGTGGCGAGCATGGCGCACGAACCGGTCCGAGCATTATGCCCGGTGGTGATGAAGAAGCGTGGAAAGAGCTAAAGCCAATACTGGAAGCCGTATCCGCAACAGTGAATAACGAACCTTGTGTTGCCTATATGGGTAAAGCCGCAGCAGGACATTATGTAAAAATGGTGCATAACGGTATCGAATATGCCATTATGCAACTTATCAGCGAAGTATATGATGTATTGAAAAACAGTCTCGGTCTTTCAAACGATGAGCTGCATGAAGTATTTAAGAAATGGAACGAAGGTGAGCTGCAGTCATTCTTAATAGAAATCACGGCAACGATCTTTTTAAAGGAAGATGATATCACAAAAAGTCGTCTTGTAGATGTGATCCTGGATAAAGCAGGTTCAAAGGGAACAGGTAAATGGACATCCCAGGATGCAATGAATCTTCCCGTTTCAATCCCTACAATCGATATGGCCGTGGCCATGCGTGACCTTTCTTCATTTAAGGATGAGCGTGTGGAAGCAGCAGCTATTTATAAACCGAAAATTAAAATTGTAACAGCTGGCAAAGAAAAAATAATTGACCAGCTACATGATGCATTGTACGCCGCAACGGTGATTTGCTATGCGCAGGGATTATCTATGTTGCATAAAGGCTCGGCAGAACTCAAAATGGATATTCCTTTAAAAGACGTAGTTCGTATCTGGCGCGGGGGTTGTATTATCCGGTCTTCGCTGCTTGAAGTGTTTACTACGGCCTACAAACGGAATGCTGATCTTTCGAATATTTTATTGAACAAAAAAGTGGCTTCGCTTGTAAAGAAAAAGCAAATTGGGTTACGGAAAATTATTCAGCGCTGTGCGGCATCTAAAATTCCTGCTGCAGGTTTGTCCAGTGCGTTAAGTTATTTTGATGCTTACTGTAGTGAAAAAATGCCGACAAATCTTATTCAGGCACAACGTGATTTCTTTGGCGCTCATACTTATCAGCGCATCGACAAAGAAGGAAGTTTTCATACAGATTGGGAATAGTTGCGTTTGAATTGCGGAATAGCGAACGAAAACAATGAACATGGTCTGAGCCGTACCGGTCTGACCATGTTCATCAAAACAAAACTTATTTCAAACAGAATTGTTTATTAAATATGGAAAATAAAAAGAGCTTACCGCCTACAATCATTTTTATTTTTGGTGGCAGCGGCGATTTAGCAAACAGAAAATTAATTCCTGCATTATTTAATTTATACCTTGATAAATATCTCCCGGAAAAATTTGCCGTCGTGGGAGTAGGACGTACAGCTTTCAGCTCGGATGATGAATACAGGAATAAACTGTTTGAAGGCGTACAGCAATTTTCAAGAAGAAAAGGCGAAGCGAATGGTGATTGGAAAAATTTTGCACAATATGTTTCGTATCACGAGCTTGATTTGTTGAATGTTGATACGTACACGAGCATCTCCCAATGGGTAAATGATAAAGCGAAAGAATGGAATACGCAACCGAATGTAGTATTCTACCTTGCTGTAGCCCCGCAGCTCGCCCCGGACATTGCTACTAAACTATCGCAACAAAAACTTTGTCTGGATTCAACAACAAGAAGGATAGTTTTTGAAAAACCGTTTGGCCACGACCTCGAAAGTGCCCATGAATTGAATAAGCTTCTTGCAACGATGTTTGAGGAAGACCAAATCTATCGTATTGATCACTACCTCGGAAAAGAAACCGTACAAAATATATTGGCATTCCGCTTTGCAAATGGTTTGTTTGAACCGGTATGGAATTCAAACTATATAGATCATATTCAAATCACGGCCGCCGAAACGGTAGGTGTGGAAGATCGCGGCGGTTATTATGAACAGGCCGGTGCTTTACGCGATATGGTGCAGAATCATATTCTTCAATTGCTTTGTATGGTGGCTATGGAAGCCCCGGTTTCTTTTGATGCCAATGAGATCAGGAATAAAAAAGTGGATGTATTGAACGCCATACGAAAAATAGATCATGAAGAAGTACATGCCAATACCGTTAGAGGTCAATACGCTGCAGGCTGGCTAAAGGGAAAACAGGTACAGGCATACAGGCAGGAAAAAAGTGTAAATGTTCAATCGCCGGTGGAAACATTTGTTGCTGCTAAATTTTATATCGATAACTGGCGCTGGCGCAATGTTCCTTTTTATGTGCGCACCGGTAAATACCTGCATGAAAAAACCACTTTGGTCACGATTCATTTCAAAGAAGCACCTCAATATGCATTTCCGGCAGAAGCTGCGGAAACATGGCGGCCAAACCGGTTGACCTTCAGCATTCAGCCGGAAACAAGCATACGAATCCGATTCCAGGCAAAACGCCCGGGGCCGACTATGATATTGAACCCGGTAGACATGGTATTTAATTATGCGGAAGAATATGACGGGTATGAACCGGAAGCATATGAAACGCTTTTGGAAGATGTGATAGAAGGTGATCCAACGTTGTTTATGCGTGCCGACCAGGTAGAAGCTGCATGGCGGGTGATAACACCCATACTCGAGGCATGGCAAAACCGCAAACCGGTTGACTTTCCAAACTATTCGCCGGACAGCTGGGGACCTGAAGATGCAGAAGCTCTGATTGCAAGAGATGGTCATAATTGGGTTTCGCTTCCCTCGAAAAATAAAGATCACGCATAAATTCATTGTTTAAAAAATCAGTCTCGCGTATGAATCTAAATGTCTCCGATGATACAGAACAAATGAGCAGGAAGGTAGCAGACTGGATCGTGAACTATATTCATCAAACACTAAAAAAACAGGATCGTTTTACGATTGCACTATCAGGCGGAAGTACGCCTAAAAAATTATATCAGTTACTGGCATCTGACGAATACAAAATAAAAATAGATTGGGATAAACTGCATTTTTTTTGGGGCGATGAGCGGTTTGTTCCGTTTGATGATAAAAGCAACAATGCAAAAATGGCTTTTGATACATTGCTGAATCTTGTCCCGGTTGTAAAAAATCAGGTTCATATTATGCGCACCGATTTGCAACCGGATGAATCAGCCGAGGAATATGAAAAAATATTACACAGTTATTTCGATCGGAAAAAACATTCCTTCGATCTTGTTCTCCTTGGACTGGGTGATAATGCACATACATTATCGCTTTTTCCGGGTTATGATGTGGTGCATGAAAAGGAAAAATGGGTAAAGGCATTTTATTTAAAGGAACAAAAAATGTATCGTATCACACTTACTGCACCGGTTGTAAATAAATCATCGCGGGTTGCTTTTCTTGTAAGCGGTGCCGATAAAGCAGCTTCAATATCCAATGTAATATTTGGTCAGCACGACCCGGATCTTTATCCGGCACAGGCTATTCAACCGTTTAACGATGGGCTATATTGGTTTACCGATGAAGCTGCGGCTGCCGATGTAAAAAAGTAGGCTACCGGAGTGATTGAAGCCAGTCTTTAATACCGGCAATAATTTTCACAATAACAACTTTGCGAAAGCCCGGATCCAATATTTTCCGCTCATCGCCGCGATTACTTAAAAACGCCACTTCCACGAGGCAATTCGGGTAATCTGTAGGACCATTCAATCCAAAATTGAAATTGCCAATATTTCCATATTCTTCCAGTTTCAATTCCTCCATTCTTTTTAAAATAAATTGAGACAAAGGGCGGAAACCAATATAACGGTAATAGGTACTTGCTCCACGAACGGTATCCACATCCGATGAATTAAAATGGATACTGATTAAAAAATCAGGCTGCCATTGTCGCAACATCAAAACTCTGTCGACCATGGCGAGGCTCGTATCATTTTCCCTGGTCATAAACACAGATGCATTTTCATCCGTGAGTGTCTTCTGCAATTCTTTTGCGTATTTCAGCGTGAGTTCTTTTTCTTCAGCGCCGCTTGTACGTCCTCTTTCACCTGTATTATCGCCGCCATGTCCCGGATCGATAGCAATTTTTAATTTTGATACCGATAAATCATGTGGCTGCCTTTTTACCCGTATCACCAGTTTGTTGTTATCATAATAAATAGAATAACCCCAATGCTGCTGATGATTTAATTCTATGTATAGCCTGAACACGTCATCTTCCAGCTGAACATACCAGGTATTCTTAATTTCGGTTGCTGATGACAGTTGTGTAATCCAGTTTGTATTGGTCGTTGCTCCAAAAATATCTACGACAATCCTGGATGGGTTAATTTCCTGAATAGACCTGTAAGGCAGTTTTTCATCCAGTTGAACGGATATGTAATCATACTGATCATCTCCAAAAACACGTGTATCGCCTGTAAGATGGTATGCCCGCAATATGGTTGAAGAATCAATTCGGAAATTTTCTTTGGGTAAATACGCAAAATGTTCCTGCGATAATGCAATCTTATATTTATTGTTTATACTGTCTGTTACTTTTACAAGAACGTTGCTGTCAAGAAAAGTCATCTTGGCCCCGCCCAGCCTATCCTCCCCGAGTCCATATTCCAGGAAAGGGAGCGGCCCGGTCGTTCTTCCTTTCAAAACATAACCGCTATACTGCGCCGTTAGGTATTGCGCACAGGCGAGAAAAATGAGAAGGTGGAAAGTTTTTTTCATACTGTGCTATAACATAAAAACACCTATATATATTGCCGTAGTTTTACTGCGAGGTGCTTGCGCTTTTACTGAATTTTCAAACAATCTGCTGATTCTAAGCACTACACATACGTTTGAGCCGTTAATTTTATGGTAAGTATAAATCCTTATCCTAAAGAAAAATTTAATCGCATGAGCTGGGTTCAAATTATGGGTTACATTTCCACGGTTGCACTGGTTCTTCCCGTAGCCCTGATCCTTTTCCTGAAATTGTATAAGAACAGATGCCTTGCGTTTCTGATGGTGTATTATGCTTCCACTCTTTTGTATAACCTGATGACTGAAAAGATAATTGAACTTCCACAGCCTTATATAAAGGGTTTTGGCATAATCAATAATCTGCTGGATATACCCCTGGCTTTACTGTATATGCTGTATTTTACCAAATCGCCAGAATTACGCAAAAAAATACATATAGGAATTATAGCTTTTTCAGTATTCGAAATACTTAGTGTTGTTTTCTTTGGTTTCAGCACGGATGCAATTACGATTATAATGGGCCCCGGCATATTGTTGATCGTATCCCTCAGTTTCAATTTCTTTATTGAGCAGATAAAGGATGTCATCCAGTACGGTAAAGGTTCGGGAAAAGCGCTGATGTCTGCTTCTACCTTATTCCTTTACGGCTGTTTCTTCATTATTTATATTTTCTGGTATATCATGCGAACACCCGCTATCCAGGATGCCTTTGGTGTATACTTCTTTGTTGTTACGCTTTCCTCGATACTGATGAGTATCGGTCTTATTATGGAAAAACAAAGGGTTAAAATGGTTGATGAGCTTAAAACAACACAACGGGAGTTAAGCATGCTTTATCCCAATGAAAAAATTATCTTTCCAAAAGAAGCCGCCGGTTTTTTGGGTGAGGATGATGTGTATTAAAAGCAATATTTCCCTTCACTGATCATCTTATCCGCTATTCTTCTCCTTGCTGCCTTTGAATTAAATGATTCTGTTTTTGTAAATCGTTTCAGTCCCATCAGTATCATGCGCTGTTCATCGCCTTCAGCAAACGCATTAATAGCATCCTTTCCCGATTTATTTATTTTATCTGCTGCATCATACAAATAGGTGCGCAAAATATCCAGGTGCAACTGCTGGCTGGCTTCACCATGCTGATCGGTAAGTTTCATTACACGTAACAAGGCACTTTCCGCATTAAACGTTTCTATGGCCATATCTGCAATGTTCATTAACACTTCCTGTTCGCTGTCAATTTTCATCATCAGCTTCTGCACCGCAGCACCGGCAGTCAACAGGATGGCCTTTTTCAGATTGGCAACGAGTTTCAGTTCTTTTGAAAAGGGTGCTTCATCTTCCGAACCAAATTCAGGGATATTCATCAATTCTTTCTGAACGCTCATAGCAGAAGACATCAGGTCCAATCTTCCCTGCATGGCTCTTTTTAACGTCATATCGAGCGTAAGCAAACGGTTTATCTCGTTTGTTCCTTCGTAAATACGATTGATGCGGCTATCGCGGTAGGCTCTTGAAATATTATACTCTGCACTAAACCCGTTTCCGCCGTGAATCTGCACGCCTTCATCCACAACAAAATCCAGTGTTTCACTTCCATACACTTTCAACATCGCACATTCGATGGCATATTCTTCAGCACCACCCAGCAGCGCTTCATTAAACGGTTTGCCCGCCGCCATCAATTCGTGTTCTTTTTCATCAATCCATTTGGCTGTGCGATATAAAGCACTTTCTGCTACAAAAATCCGTATAGCCATTTCTGCAAGCTTATGTTTTATTGCGCCGAAATTGCTGATGGGCTGTTTAAATTGTTCTCTTGTCTTTGCATAATTCACTGTTTCACTCAGCGCCCTTTTAGATCCGCCCAACGCTGCTGCACACAGCTTCAAACGACCAATATTTAGGATGTTAAATGCTATTCTGTGACCTTTACCTATTTCTCCGAGCAGGTTTTCTACCGGCACTTTACAGTCCTGGAAATACAATTGAACCGTTGATGAACCTTTTATACCCATCTTATGTTCTTCCGGACCTTGTGTAAATCCTTCCGTTCCGCGTTCGATAATAAATGCTGTGAACTTGTCGCCATCCACTTTTGCAAATACCGTATATACATCGGCAAACCCGCCATTTGTTATCCAGCATTTCTGGCCATTCAATAAATAATATTTACCGTCGGCGCTGAGTTTGGCAGTCGTTTTTGCACCCAATGCATCACTGCCACTATTCGGTTCCGTTAGTCCGTAAGCACCTGCCCATTCACCTGTAATAAGTTTGGGAATATATTTTTGTTTTTGCTCCGGTGTACCAAAATATAAAATGGGTAATGTACCGATACCCGTATGCGCCGCTATAGCAACAGAGAACGAATGCCCGGCGCCAAGATTATCGTTGACAATAGTAGCGGTAATAAAATCCTTTCCAAGACCTCCATACTCTTCAGGAAATGCAACCGACAACAATCCTTGTTCACCGGCTTTTCTCAGCAGCGATTTCATAAGTCCCTGCTCCATGTTATCAATACGATCGAGGATCGGCATTACTTCCATATCCAGGAACTGATCGCACATATCGCGGATCATTTTCTGCTCTTCTGTAAATTCTTCAGGAATATACGTTTCAAAGGGTGATGATTCTTTTACCAGCCATTCGCCACCTTTTAATGCTTTTGTGTTTTTAGTTTCAGTGCTCATGGTCTAAAGTTTTAAAGAGATGAAGGTTTAAAATTTATTAATCAAATTCAAGCGATCGTTTCTATTTCAAATTGTCGTAAACAATCTGCAATACTTCTTTGCATACATCAATCTTATCGGCAGGCACTCCTGTCAACGCTTCATTCAGCACCATTTCTGCGAGCTGCATCGTTTCTTCCTGTAACTTTTGTGCCTGTTTGGTGAGAAAGATCCGGTTGATCCGCCTGTCGTTTTCAGACGCTACACGTTTCACAAGATTTATCTTTTCAAGATTATCAACGAGACGTGTGATGCTCGGCTTATCGCGAAAGGTTGCATTACAAAGCTCCTGCTGGCTTTTGCCATCTTCTTTCCACAGGTGGTACAGCACACTCCATTGTTCGATGGTAAGGTTAAGACCCGAGGAATTAAATTTCTTTTGCAAACGGCGGGCGATAGCGGTAGACGCCTTACCGGTTATAAAGCTGTAGAGTTCCCCTTTTTTAAATTGGTTGTTTGACATATAGTTGTTTGTGCAACTATATAAAATTAGAAATAATCGCCGTTTCCGCAAATATTTTGCTGAATAAAATTCTTAATTGGCCTTGCAGGATGCTTACAGATTGTGGGTCATGAAATTAACGGCTTTGCCGGGCTACGGGCAAGTATTAGATTTGCCGCATTCTCCGATGATCCTTTTAAGCATTACCATAGTATTGTTCGTTATTTATAGTGTACTGATTGTTTATTATTGGCAAGGTTGGATCAAAATACCTGCATACAATCATGACAATGCGACTAGCGGAAAGACAACAGTGTCTGTGATCATACCTGCGAGAAATGAAGAAGAAAATATAAAAGCCCTTCTTGATTCGTTGCAAACACAGGATTACCCGGCCGAGCTCACCGAGATTATTGTTATTGACGACCACTCAACGGATAATACCGCTGCTATTGTAAAAAATTATCCCAACGTAAAATTGTTAAGGCTTAATGATGAATTGATTAATTCTTATAAGAAGAAAGCGATTGAAATGGCTATCGGTCATTCGAGAGGTAGTTTAATCGTTACTACGGATGCCGACTGTATTGCCGGCCAAAGCTGGTTAAGCACATTGATATCTTTCAAAGAAAAAAATGATGCTGCTTTTATTGCGGCACCCGTAGCATTTGATGATGATAGAGCCCATAACAAACTATTGCACCATTTCCAGGTGCTCGATTTTCTTGTTTTACAAGGCATAACAGGCGTCGCGGTGCACAGAAAACTGATGAGCATGTGTAACGGCGCCAATCTTGCTTACGAAAAAAATGTTTTTGAAGAAGTAAATGGATTTAAAACCATTGACCATATTGCTTCCGGTGACGATATGTTGCTGATGCATAAAATAAACTCAATACATCCTGACAAAGTACATTATATAAAATCTGAAAATGCCCTTATTACCACACACACTGCTAAAACCTGGAATGAGTTTTTCAACCAGCGTATTCGCTGGGCGAGTAAGGCAAATAAGTATGATGATAAACGCATATTCTGGGTACTTCTGCTTGTATATCTTTTTAATTTCTCTTTCCTCTGTCTTTTTATTGCCGGCTTTGTTAATTATCATTACTGGTTTTATCTTTTTTATTTGTGGATTGCCAAAACGATTGTTGAATTTCCATTTGTGTTTTCTATTGCTTCCTTTTTTAAGAAACAATCGCTAATGAAATATTTCTTTTTCTTTCAACCATTACATGTATGTTATACAATTATTGCTGGGTGGCTGGGGCAGTTCGGCAGTTATGAGTGGAAAGGAAGAAAAGTAAAATGATTTATAGCTAACTTTCAACAATGACGGAACGATCATTCTCATTTCAACAGGCCACCTGGCGAAGATTGAGGAAAAATAAAGCCGCTGTTTCGGGAATGATTGTTATTCTGCTGTCGATATTTACGGCGCTGTTTGCTTATTTCATTGCACCTGATCAATCACCTTTTGCAAACCGAATTATTCTTGAAACAGGTGGTGAAAAGCCTGGATTCTCACAACAATTTCTGTTGCTTAAAAATGAAAAAAATATCGCCGATGCAAACATCCTGGTGCATTTAATCTACGGTAAGGAAGATAAATACTTTTATGTACCTATAAATAGTTATGCATTAAAAGGAGATAGCATCATCATTGACAAATTCATTGATGAGGGTATAAGTGAAAGACAATCGTATTTATTATCCCAGGTTGCTGCTAAACCTGTTGTTACCAAAAAATTTTTACTCGGTACAGATAAATACGGCCGTGATATTTTCAGTCGTCTGATTGTTGGTACAAGAGTGAGTTTAAGCGTGGGTTTAATCACTGTTATTATTTCTCTTTCCATAGGAATTCTGTTAGGATCACTCGCAGGTTATTTTGGCGGTAAAACAGATAATATAGTGATGTGGCTGATCAACGTTATCTGGAGCATTCCAACATTGTTACTTGTTTTTGCAGTTACATTATTACTGGGTAAAGGCTTTTGGCAGGTGTTCATTGCCGTTGGTCTTACGCTTTGGGTAAATGTGGCGCGGCTCGTGCGGGGGCAGATATTAAGTGTTCGCGAACTGGAATATGTAGAAGCAGCCAAAGCTCTTGGCTTTTCACATACCCGGATAATCTTCCGGCATATTTTGCCAAATATCATGGGACCTGTAATGGTAATTGCAGCATCAAATTTCGCATCTGCAATCGTAATTGAAGCCGGGCTGAGTTTTCTTGGCGTAGGCGTGCAGCCCCCCCAACCAAGCTGGGGATTGATGATAAAGGAGAATTACAATTTTATTATTACAAAAAATCCTATGCTGGCGCTTGCACCAGGCTTTGCGATCATGTTGCTTGTGCTTTCATTTAATCTTTTAGGAAATGGATTGAGGGATGCGTTGAATGTGAGAGAGAAGTTTTAAGCAAACGAGATTCATTTTTCAACCAGGGGTTTAGTAAGCTTATAGCTTATTGCCAAAAGGTTACGGCAACTCACTCCTCCATAATCCTCACGTTCCTGCTAAAACTTTCATCAAGCGATATAAACGTTTCTGTACGTTCAATACCTTTTATCTTTTGTAAGTTTCCATGCAATACCGCTCTTAAGCCAAGAATGTCTTTGCAAACAATTTCTGCAAACATGCTGTAATTACCTGTTGTATAATTCAGTCTCACTATTTCGGGAATTTTCTGAAGTTCTTTTGCCACAACATCATACAACGAACTTTTTTCAAGATAAATACCGATGAATGCGATGACATCGTAACCTAATTGCTTCAAATCCACATTCAGTCGTGTACCTTTAACTATTCCGATTTCCTGCAGCTTTTTTATGCGAACATGAATAGTTCCTCCAGATACAAAAAGCTTTTTCCCGAGATCTGCATAAGAGATTTCCGCATTCTCAATCATATGCTGGATGATCTGGAGGTCCAGTTTGTCAAGATTTAATTTAGACGCCATTTTTCCATTTTTTTTGAATTTTCTCAAACAGTAATAGCAAATATTTGGATAAATTCGATCATTTCAAAATTTTTGTTGAATAATTTGGAAAAAGGGGGAGCTGTGCTATATTTGCATCATCAAGTTCTTTACACGGATTGCACAGATTAGAATGGAATGCGCTGATTTGGTCTGCGAATTCAATTTAAATCAAAAAATCCGCGATAACACTGTGGGGTGATGAAATCTTTGGCAGACATGCCCTCTTGTCTCGGGGGTGGAGATAACAGGATAAACTAAGTGTAGCGCCGATTCCGCCAAAAGCGGGACCGACCGGGGTTGACCACCGGGTTTGCACTTTTGCTAACTGCTTCGTGGAGGTTCGAGTCCTCCCCCTACAGCTAATTTTCTCTCATGTGATTGCTATGCCTCTTTGTATTTCAATACGTTAAGAGGCTTTTTTTTGCAATATGCTTTTAATAGTCAAGTCAATTATCTACGCCATTTTCTGACCTTATTAATTTTTCGCTTCTCGAGTTATTTATCTACTGTTGCAAAAATGGATTAAACATATTATACTTGCCGAAACTTGTATTCATGAGATTATTATTAAGTGCATCAACATTCGTTCTTTTAGTCTTCTTGCTTACAATAGAGGGCGGGTTAACCTCTTGTACAAAGGACAACACAATTTATGATACTGTTACAGTAACCAAAAGAGACACAGTGACGGTCAAAGACACGGTAACTGTAAAGGATACTG